>Ga0315282_10006876_pt1 | contig 18876 bp, 16 predicted proteins | sample YL17G07_20_MG_FD_203693 | JGI IMG/M metagenome (GOLD analysis project Ga0315282, IMG submission 203693) | Sediment microbial communities from Yellowstone Lake, YNP, Wyoming, USA - YL17G07_20 | ecosystem: Environmental > Aquatic > Freshwater > Lake > Sediment | place: USA: Wyoming | collected...
GTTGGATGAACCGCTTCCGGCGTATTCTCATCCGCTGGGAGAAGAAACCGCAGAACTATCTGGCCCTGCTTCATCTGGTCTGTGCCCTCATCACCTATCGAGCCATCGGCCTACCGGGATAGGCTCTTAGTATTACACATCTTCCTCGGCGCGCAAGGTCTTGTCAACTGCTTGGGGACTTCGGGGCCTGCCCTTGAATTAAGTTTTAGGGGGAGGAATTCGCAGCCAGCTTTTGAGACGGCGGAAGTTCACGCTGACGAGCATTTCTTTCCGGTATTCAGAAAGGTGTGCACAGCACACCCTACGGGACTTCGTCCATTTCCTGTCGTGCGTCGTTGGATTTGATGTTGCCTTGACGGGTGGGGCGGGGGTATAATGGGGTGCGGCTGGGAGAAATCAGCCGAGTAGAAATCTGAAACACTGAGATTTCAGACGCTCCGATCAGAACGGTCAGGTTTTCATTTGCGAAGCGTTTGGAAGGCTCGATGCTCTTTGTTTCTACGCAAAGAGCACCGGTGCTTTTCTCGTGTCGGCGATGAGACTCTTGCGGAGATTCACCGTGGCACAGGAGGCACCGGGGTTTGCGTCGTTTGTCTGCAGAGAGCACCGCTTAGCTTTCACGTTCGCAAAGGGCCCTGACCGGCCTTGATCGGGCGTGGTTGCGGCGGTGCTCTTTTTTTGGGCATCGGCCGCGAGACGATACGGGACTGGTTCAGGGAAAGGGAGAGTCATGCGGCCACACGCTCACGAGGCAGACGAACAAACCCGGCTCACCGCCTACCGGCACATCATCCAACGCTATCTGCGGTACGTGCTGATTCGCTGCACGGGCTATACGAACGACAAGGCCCAGGCCCAGCGCATGGCGGTCTATGGGCTGGTGACGGCGTGTTTGCTCTTTGACAAGCTGCGCCGGCTCGGCCAGTTGGGCTCGCTGATCGAGATGATGGTGAAGATCGCGGCCGAAGACCCGACACCCGAGCTGCCCTTCGATCCGCAAGGCGACGCACACGCTAGGGAGCCGATTTTTGTGCTGAATGGCCGGATGTGCGAGGTGGCCGGGGCGATCAATGGCGTGGATCAATTCGCGCGGGAGTTGCTGGTGCTGAATCATATCGAGCGGCTTGAAGTCGCAACGCTGGCGGACGCGCACGCCATGTCCGTTGGCGATATCCGCAAAGCTTTGGCGGAGGCGGAGGGGCAGTTCGTCGAGCTTCTACGCGGCTTGTCGTCATGGAACGGTGAGACTGCGCCGGACGTGCATGCGCTGCTGGTGGAGCTGGCGGATTGCATCGACCTGCCCTGGGCCGAGCGTCTCGCCGTCTTCGCGCTACGCTATGCAGCCGAGTGGAACGGATAGCGGAAGAATGGCCTGCATGGCTACGAGCTGAATTCGTCCCCCTGCACGAGGGCAAGCTTGGCAGGAATGACACCAAGGGGCTGGGTAGCCGGGGGGAACCGGGGGCGTGGGCGGCCTGTGACGTGTTTCTTGGCACTTGCTTTGGGGGCGTCGGGTGGCTATATGTGTGGGCTATTATGACCTATTTGGCAGTTCCCATCTCGGCACAGAGCGTTGAGGCGGCGGGGCGGCAGATCGAAGCTGCCTTGTCGGCCGGGGCGGAAATGCTCGAGCTTCGCACGGATTATCTCCTGCAACCTGGTGGGGATTCCGTGACGAAGCTGATTGCGCAGGTCAGACAGTCCAGTCGGGCAAGGGTGCCGGCGATTGTGACCTGCCGCGACCCGCAGGAGGGTGGGGCCGGACCCCATTCTGAGGAGACACGATTGGGGGTTCTCCTTGCAGCCCTTGAGGTGGGAGCGGAGTTCATCGACTTCGAGTATGCCAACTTCACTCGTGGAGACAACGCAAGGAAGCTCCAGGCAGCTCTTTCCGCCCACCCGAAGAGCCGGCTCATCCTGTCGGCGCACGACTTCAAAGGCCCATTCGCGGATATCCGCCAGCTTTACCGCGACATCCTGAAGGCCTGTCCCGAGGCCATCCCGAAGCTCGTCTACACGGCCAATCACATCAACGAGTGCTTCGATGCCTTCGACCTGCTCCACGACACGGCCGGCGACCGCATCGTGCTGTGCATGGGCGGGCCCGGCCTGATCTGCCGGGTTCTTGTGAAGAAGTTCGGCGCGTTCGCGACGTTTGCCAGCATCGACGAGCAGGCCGCAACGGCTCCGGGTCAGTTGACCATTGCCACCCTTAAGGAGATCTACCGCTACGACACGATCGACGCCGACACTGAACTCTTTGGCGTGATCGGCGACCCGGTCGGCCACTCCCTCAGCCCGGTGATCCACAACGCGTGTTTCGCCGACCTGAATATGAACAGGCTCTACCTGCCGCTGCACGTGCAGGGCGGGCGGGAGCAGCTCTTCGAGTTCCTCGACGCTGTCATGGCCCGGCCCTGGCTCGATTTCCACGGCTTCAGCGTGACGATCCCGCACAAGCATAGCGCCCTGGAATACGTGCACAACAAAGGCGGCTTCGTCGAGCCGCTCGCCGACAAGATCGGCGCCGCCAATACATTAATCGTAGCACGGGCTTCCAGCCCGTGGGAACACGGCCAGGATGGCCGTGCTACGCGCAACGGTCCGCACCGTCTTGCCGCCTACAATACTGACTACGCTGGCGCCCTCGACGCTATCATCGCCGGCATGGACATCGAACGCAAAGACCTGTGCGACATGCCTGTCGCGGTGGTCGGCGCAGGCGGCGTCTCCCGCGCCATCGTCGCCGGCCTGAGCGACGCCGGCGCGAGAATCACGATCTACAACCGCACGGTGGAACGCGCGAAGGAGCTCGCCGCCGACTTCGCCTGCAAATTCGCGGGCTTGGACCAGTTGTCCCAAATGAATGTGAGACTCCTGATCAACTGCACCAGCATCGGCATGCACCCCAATGTCGATGCGACCCCCGTCCCGGCCGAGTACATCCAGCCGCACATGGCGGTCTTCGACACCGTCTACAACCCCGCCGAAACCCTGCTTCTGAAACAGGCCAAGGCCCGAAGCGCCAAAACCATCGACGGCATCGCCATGTTCATCAACCAGGCCGCCGCCCAATTCAGACTCTTCACCACCCACTCCGCCAATACTGACCTCATGCGAAAAGTGGTCCAGGATGGCCTTCGATGCTGACAAAACCGAGACAGGTCGTCGTGGACAAAGATGCCTTCATTGGAATCAATCTGGACGAACTGTGCAATCTTGCCAAGCGTTGCGTTCTGGTTCTGCCTGATACACTCCTGTATGAATGTGCGACCACCGACAAGGACGAGCAATCACGATTAATCGGTCGCTTTGAAGAACTGGCAAGCGCGGGATCACACGCATGTACTTCAATCGAAGCCATGATCCGATACGAAGCCAAGTACTCTTCACCATATGGGCCTATCGGAGCAAAGCAGGGAGAATACGAGATCCGTATGGATGCGCAGTGTTTGCAGACACGACGGGCCCGCTATGATGACTTCGTGAGACAGTTAACAATGGTGGTTGAAGGATGGCACGATGAACTGTCGAAGAAGAATCCCGACCTTCTTGCGGCAGTAAGAACATGGGACGCGAGTACGGGCGTTCGTCCAGCTCGCCTGAACTCTTGGTTCGAGTTCGTGGATTCGCAAGACATGCACGAATGGTCACGAAAGCTGTTTGAAGGAATCACCGAGGTTCCTGAGAGGTTCTGCACGTCGGATGAGTGGGTGGCATGGCATTTCTCGCGTCTATACGGAGTCATCTTTCTGGAACACGCATTTCTCACGCATAAGGGCGGCCCTCCGGGAGCCACGACGCTTGAACACGACCTCCAAGACATCTTCTACGTCACTCTCCTCTGTCGTGCTGATGGGCTCTTGAGCCGGGATCAAAAATTGGTGCAACCGTTGGCTCGTGCGGCGTTTCCGGAGAAGAAGGTGTTCTCAAGCTTGGAGGATGTGCCTCGCGATTGGGCGACCGGATGAAACAGGCTGTTCGTCATTGCAGAGGGTGAATTGTGGGGATATACTAGAGCAGAGTCGAAATGGCTACTTGAAAATGGGCGAGCAGTTATGGTGGCGATGAACCAGATTGAGGAGTTTGGGCGGAGGGTCGGCGAGGAGTTCGGCGCCGAGCGTGTGGTCCTGTTTGGATCGTACGCAAGGGGCAACGCGACCCCGGATTCTGATGTCGATATCCTCGTCGTGGGAGCCTTCGAGGGCAGGAGCGTGGATAGGTCGGTTGAGATTCGGATGAAGTTGCGGCCGGGCTTTCCGATGGACTTGCTGGTCCGCACTCCGGAGAAGGTACGCGAGCGAATAGAGATGGGCGACGCATTCATGCGAGAGATTCTCGACCAGGGCAAGGTGCTCTATGAAGCCAACAACCGCTGAATGGGTCGCCAAGGCAGAAGACGACTTTGCGGTCATGGAGCGTGAGTGCCGAGCGGTAGTACACCCGAGTTACGACGCGGTCTGTTTCCACGCCCAGCAATGTGCGGAGAAATACCTCAAGGCTCGTTTGTGCGAGGCAGGCGCGACATTTGGTAACACCCATGACCTTGTTGCCCTGCTCGATCAGGTTCTGGAGCATGAGCCTGGGTGGGAGAAGTTCCGCGAGGATCTTGCCTATTTGTCGGATTTCGCCGTGAGCTTTCGTTATCCTGGGGAGTCAGCGGACAGGGATTCTGCCTTGGAGGCGCAGAGTAGGTGCCGGGCCTTCCGGCGGGCTGCACGCGGATCGTTGGTTTAGCTGCATAGACACGGAGGTGGCACGATGATTGAAGGGACAGTTGTCGAGGCAGTTAAGCGATATCTGGCGGCGCTGCCGCCTGTTGGCATTCATGCTCGCAAGGCGGTTCTGTTTGGGTCTTTTGCCACAGGCGGGGCGGATCAAGATAGTGATATTGATCTGATCGTCATTGCTCCCGAATTTGATGGTCGCCGCGATATTTCGCTTGTGAAGGCTCTGTGGAGGGCGACGGCGAGCGACAGTCGTATCGAGCCGATTCCGTGCGGGGAAAAGGAGTGGGAGAGCGGCGATGGCCGGCCGATTCTTGAGATCGCTCGGCGGGAGGGCGTGGTGATCGAGGCTGAAACTTGGGAGGGTGTCTGGGGCGGTTGCGGGGGACGGTATTTTGTCGGCTCGGATTCGCTTGTTGCAGGCGGGAGGGGACAAATCTATAATGACACGTCACGAGAGCGCTCACCTCCTTTTTGAAGGGAAGTAATGATGAATCGATCGCATCGAGTCGGACGTGCGTGTGTCGCACTGTTGGTTGTCGCCGGCTTTGCGCAGGTTGGGATCGCGGCGGGCGGTTCGGCTGTCGAGGAGCTGACGAAGCGATTGCCGGACAACGTGATTGCCCTTGTAGCGACCAGCGGCGGCGATGCCCTGAAGGATGACTTCGGGAAGACTGCTCCAGGCCGAATCTGGAGCGACCAGAACGTGCAGACCTTCTATCGGTCGGTCAAAACCGAATTGCTTGCCCTGCTCAAGCAGAAGACCGGAGACCCGAGTATTCCGCAGAAAGCCGACGAGGTTCTCGGCTATGCTCAACTGGTCCTGAGCAGGCCATGCGTCCTCGGGTTCTCGCAAATGCAGGTGCAGAAAGGGCCTCCCTTCTGCATCTTTGTCATTGTCAGCGCGGGGCCTCGCAAGGCGGAGCTGGCCGGCGCGTTGGGCAAAATCGAGGCGTTGGCGGGCGAGGGTCAGATCGTCGATACCGAGGTCGGCTCCCTCAAGATGCGCGGGCCGAAAGAGGAAAAGGACTTGCCCATTTACTGGGGCTGGGTGGAAGACTATCTGGTCGTCGCACTGAACGACGCGGGGGGCCAAGTGGCGAAGTCCCTGGCTTCGCCCAGAGCGGCGTCAAGCGCCTTCCTGAGCAAAGTCCCGGGGAGCGACGACGCCCTGGTTATCTACTATGACTATTCCAAGTTTACCCTGCTCATCAACTCTCTGATTCCACAGGACAGCAAGGAGAAGGGACCGGCCGTGCTCATGGCCGCCGCCAAATCGCTGGGCTTCACGAATCTCGGAACGCTGGTCGCCAGGGTCGGCTTTGCCGGGCCTGATGTGGTCGCGGACGCACTGCTGGAAATGCCTGTGCCGCCAGTCGGCGTGTTCGCCGCATATAAGACCGTGGATCCATCATGGCTTGGCGCCGTGGATGCCCACGCCGTGGCCGTCAGGGCAGTCAATTTGGATGTCGCCGGCCTCTACGATCTGGTCATGAGCACGGTAAAGACAATCTCCCCGGATGAGGGTTATCCCCAAATCCAGAACGGCATCGCCGGATTTGAATCCGAGGCCAAGGTCCAGATTCGCGGCGGCCTGTTGAGCTCGCTGGCCGGTCCCACGGTCTTCTACTCCCTTCCTGCCGGCCTGGCGCCCGGACTGCCGAGAGGCGGATTCGTCGTGGTCGCCAAGCTGAAGGATGCCCCGTCGTTCGAAAAGGCCATGACAGCCTTGGGCGATTTCGCGGGCCCTAGGAGCAAAGGTTCACTGCAGATCAGTTCCCAGACTCGGGATGATGGACGGATCGTACACGTCTGGACGATTGCGCCGCTTGCAATGATGAGCGTCATGCCAACCTGGTCGGTCGCGAAGGAGCATGTCGTCATCGGATCGAGCAAGGAATTGTGCGATCTGGCTGTGAAGCAGCTCGTATCGAAGGGGCCTGATGCCACGTCGCTTCTGGACAACGAGGGATACAAGAAAGCGATGGCGGGGCTTCCGGGGAATCTCATCAGCCTGGCCTACACGGATTCGCGCGTCCAGTTGGATCAAACGATGCTCCAAATGCAGCAGGTTTGGCCGATGGTCACGATGATGGCTACGCAGGCGGGGGTGAAGCTCCCCGCTACGCTGCCGTCGCTGACGGAGATTTCCAGAGATATGGGCCCGTCGTGCAGCTACAGGTATCTCGCCCCCGGCGGGCTTCGCTCGCACTACCGCGGGCCGGGCATTGAGGTCAGCCAGATGACAATCGCCGGCGCCGGCGTAGGGGCGGGCGTCCTGATGCCCGCGATGGCACGGGCCCGCGAGCAGGCCAAGCGGGCCAGCTCGATGTCAAATCTGAAACAGATCGGGCTGGGGCTGCACATGTATGCAAACGACCATGACGACAAGCTGCCGAGCGATCTTGCAGCGATCTCGTCCTACGTGGGTAGCTCCAGCGTGTTTGATTCGCCTCGCAAGCCGAAAGGCTTCACGGGTCCAAGCTACATCTACATACCCGGCCAGACCACCGCGATGTATCCCGGCAATATCGTGGCGTATGAGAACCCTGCCTTTTGCCAGGACGGTGTCAACGTCCTGTTCCTGGACGGGCACGTCGAGTTCATGAAGCCAGAGCCCTTCCGCAAGGAGTTGGCGGACACCTGCAAAAAACTCGGGCGAGAGATGCCCGAGGTCAAATTCAGAAATGAAGCGCCGGTCAAGCCATCGGCGCCGAAGCCCGTAGAACCGTCGCAGGCGCAACGGAGCTAGCTGACCCCGGCGATCTGCATGATGTCTATGCCGATGTGACGAATATCCGGCCCAGATATTCCATTGAATTACGGCCTCCCCGTTCTTATAATTCTGGCTTCGCAGAAACTCTGTGCATGAAGGGGTGATTATGGCAAAGAACGAGAAGGTCGTTCTGGCATACAGCGGGGGGCTGGATACGAGTGTGATCCTGCCGTGGTTGAAGGAAACGTACGGGTATGACGTGGTCGCTTTTGCGGCGGAGCTTGGCCAGGGCGATGAGCTGTCGGGGATCAAGAAGAAGGCCCTGGCCAGCGGAGCGGTCAAGTGCGTGGTGAAGGACTTGCGGCGGGAGTTCGTCGAGGACTATCTGTGGCCTTTGCTGAAGGCCGGGGCGGTGTACGAGAACGGGTACCTGCTGGGCACGAGCATCGCCCGGCCGTTGATCGCCAAGCACCAGGTCGATGTGGCCCATGCCGAGGGCGCCTCCGGCGTCGCGCACGGGGCCACTGGCAAGGGCAATGACCAGGTGCGGTTCGAGGTCACCTATATGGCGCTCGATCCGACGCTGAAGATCATCGCGCCGTGGAAGGACCCGAACTTCAAGCTGAGGTCCCGCGAGGCGGCCGTTGAATACGCGGAGCAGCACGGTATTCCCATTGAGCAAAGCAAGAGGAAGATTTACTCTCGCGACCGCAACCTGTGGCACATCAGCCACGAGGGGGCGGACCTGGAGGACCCGGCCAACGAGCCGAAGGACGAGCTGTTCGTGATCTCCAACCCCGTGTCCAGGGCTCCGGACACGCCGGATTACGTCAGAATCGGCTTCCACGAGGGTGTGCCGGTCAAGCTTGACGGCAGACTGACCAGCGGGGTCAAGATGGTCGAGACCCTGAATGAGATCGGCGGCAGGCACGCGGTGGGGCAGGTCGATGTCGTCGAGAATCGGCTGGTCGGCATGAAGTCGCGGGGCGTGTACGAAACGCCGGGCGGCACCATCCTTATGACGGCTCACAGCGCCCTGGAAAGCCTGACGCTCGATCGCGAGACGATGCACTACAAGCAGCAGGTGGCGCTGCGGTACGCGGAACTGGTCTACTACGGGCTGTGGTTCAGCCCGCTTCGGGAGGCCCTGGACGCGTTCGTCAACGCCACGCAACGGAACGTCACCGGCGACGTCCGCCTGAAACTGTTCAAGGGCCGCTGCACGCCGGCTGGCCTGAAGAGCCCAAACAGCTTGTATCAGGTGGACCTGGCCAGCTTCAAGATGGGCGCGGAGTACGACCCGATGGATGCGAAAGGTTTCATCCGGCTGTTTGCCCTGCCGACGAAGGTGGCCGGAGCGGTCAGCCGCAAGACCCAAAAGGGGTCAAAGACATAGCAGCATGGTGGCACAGCCACCGGGGAAACTTGCACGGGAGGCAATGTGACGGCACAGGCATGGATTTGGGCCATTTTCATCTTCGCGTTCGGCTGCTGTATCGGCAGCTTTCTCAACGTTGTCATTTACCGCCTGCCGCGCGAGAAGTCGCTTGTGACGCCGGGCTCCTTCTGCCCTCATTGCGGCAAGCCGATCCGGTTCTATGACAACGTGCCCCTGTTTTCGTGGATTATCCTGCGGGCAAAGTGCCGGCGATGCAAAGGACCGATCTCGCCTCGATATTTGATCGTCGAGCTGCTGACGGGCCTGATCTTCCTTGGCCTGTATCTTGCCTACTTTCAAGTCGACATGCGACCTATTTTGGCAGGTGCCAAAGGCGGCCAGCTTGTCTACGTTCTCCACATTACCCTTCTTGCCGCTTTTATCGCCGCATCGGGCATCGATCTGGAGCTGTGGATCATCCCTCTTTCGATTTGCTGGCTGGTCACCGCTGTAGGGCTGATCGGCTCGACCATTGGCGGCTATATCATTCAACCGGGTCTGATTGCGGACTACTCGCTCCTGCCGCTGGCTTCCGCGAAGACTGGGGCCCTCGCGGTGGGCGGGGCGGTGGGACTGGGGATCAGTCTGCTGCTGCTGAGGGCCGGTTGGATCAAGAGAAGCTACGAATCGGCCACGGCGGAGCAGCAGGGCCCGCCGGCAGCGGCAAAGGGCGACATTGTCGCGAGCACGCCCGGGGCAGCCGGCAGCCCGGACGACACCGAGTTCAATCACCGCCTTGAAGCGCTCAAGGAGATCGTCTTTCTGTTCCCGATCATCCTTTGTGCGATCATCGCCCACGCAATCCTGGCCCGGTCGGGTCCGTTGGTGGGCCCGTGGTCCCGCCTGGTGGCATATCCTGCCGTCGCCGGGTTCCTCGGGAGCCTGTTCGGCTACTTCGTCGGCTGTGCGGTAGTCTGGGCCACCCGCATCCTCGGGACCCTGGGATTCGGCAAGGAGGCGATGGGTCTCGGCGACGTGCACCTGATGGGCGCCGCGGGGACTGTCGTAGGTCCGCTAATGGTCACAATTGCCTTCTTTATCGCGCCGTTCTTCGGGCTAGGTTGGGCACTTTTTCAAATGTTTTTCAAAAAAATTCGCCAAATTCCCTATGGTCCCTTCTTGTCATTAGCCGTATTTACTGTTATGATGTTCCACGATTGGATCCTGGGCCGCATCGCTCGCATGTTCTATTGGTGACGCGGCAAAAATGGATTGGGTTTGCCTGTTTACAGGGAGGTGCCAAAATGCAAGTCGTCCGTCGTAAGTCCATCATCGCGCTCGTCAGTGTCCTTTCCTTCGCCATGCTGTCCGGCTGCACCGACTACAAGAAGAAATACGATTACTTGAATGTCGAGCACCAGAACCTCAAGGGGCGCTACGAGAATCTGCAAACCGAGAAACAGCAGATGGCCGACCGGATCTCTCAGGACCAGCAGACCATCGATGAGCTGAACAGGCAGATCCAGCAGTTGAACAAGACACCGGCGCAGGCTTCGGGCTTCGGGGAAGGCTACGACGTGAAATTCGACGCCGCCGCCGGAACGATCACCGTCACGCTGCCCAACACGATCCTGTTCGATTCCGGCAAAGCGACGCTGAAGAGCACCACGATCAAGGAGCTCGATCACATCCTGTCCGTCCTCAAGCAGAAATACGCGGAAAAGGAGATCGACGTAGTCGGCCACACGGACACCGATCCGATCAAGAAGTCGTCGTGGAAGGACAACTGGGAGCTGTCGGCGCAGCGTGCGCTGTCGGTGGCCCGGTATCTGACGGATCACGGCGTTTCCGACAAGCTGGTGGAGGCGTCCGGGTGCGGTTCGTTCCGGCCGATTGCCCCGAACACGACCGGCGACGGCAAGGCGAAGAACCGCCGCGTCGAAATCGTCGTCTACATACGGCAGCGTGCGCCTCAGGCCTGATGCGGCGACCGCCGGTCGAACACCGGCGCAGCGCAAAGGCGCCTCGTCCGTTCACGCGGTCGGCAGGATCGCAATGACAAATTCGTGATTCTGCGGGTCGAACTGAACGCTTCTAACAATACCCGACACCGGTGCAAAGACTTGCTGCGCCGGTGCGTCGGAGATCCTGTCTCCCTTCTGGACGGCGTCACCAGCTCTGACTCTCAGGTCGTAGGTGGCATCCACCCTTACGATGGTTTCGCGTGCGCTCATTGTGCGGGTTGCGGAAACGGCCGGATATTCAGCAGTTGCGCGATCTTGCTCGGGATCTCTGTATTGTCCTGAGTACCGGCGAACATCGCGGCCCCGGGGCCGAGAGCGCCGAGCGGCACAGGCGAGTCGGTATGGCCCCGTGAGGACCAGCGGACCCTCGGCTCAGGATTCTTTTCGTCGGCGCCCGACAGCGTGAGGCCTCCGGTCTCGTGGTCAGCGGTGACGATCACGAGGGTGTGTCCATCCTGCAACGCGAAATCGATGACGGCCTGCACTGCCTGGTCGAACAGCAGGGTCTGGCGGATCGCGCGCTTGGCGTCGTTGTTGTGGCAGGCGAAGTCGATCTGGCTGCCCTCGACCATCAGGAAGAAGCCGGTATTGCCGTTCGAGGATGCTTGGCCCGCCCGACTGAGCAGGCGGATGGCCTCGCGGGTGAGAGTGCTCAGGCTCGGCTCCGGAGGCTCCGTCGTCAGGGCTGCGAGCTGAAACAGCCCAAGCACGTAGGGAGGCCGGGTGGAGCGCAGCTCCTGCTCGCTCGTGACGTACACGTAACCGGCTTGCCGGGCCTCGGCGATCAGGTCTCTCTTGTCCTTGCGGGCGCTGTCCCGGTCGGATTTGGGCAGAAAGAACTTCTGGCCTCCGCCGAGCAGGACGTTCACGTGATTGGCGAGCAACTGCTCGGCGATCACATTCTCGGATGACCGCGACTTGACGTGTGCGCCGAAGGATGCGGGCGTCGCGTGGGTGATCGTGGAGGTGACGACGAGACCGGTCGCCATGCCTGTGGCTTTCGCCAGTTCGAGGATCGAGCGGTATGCCTGCCCGTCGGGAGCGGTGCCGATCATGCCGTTCTTCGTCTTGATGCCCGTGGCCAGGGCGGTTCCGGCGGCGGCTGAGTCAGTCACTCGCGAGTTCGCCGAGCGAGTCTGCACCAGCCCGGTTACCGGCATCCGCTCCATGTAGAGCTTGCCGCCGGCCTTCGTGCTCGCCAGGGCGATTTGGCTCGAGCCCATGCCGTCGCCGATGCATAGAATGACGTTCCTGACCTCCTTGTCGCTGGTGAGCGGATAGGGAGCCGTCGTGCCGGAGGTCTGATAGAAGCTCAAATCATCTGTCTTCGCTCGGGTCGAGGGCGACTCGGCGGCGGGCACGAGGTTCGCGAGGACGATGGCGACAACGAGGGCCGTTACGGCGATAAGTACCGCTCTGAAGGTTCGATTCATATCTTTCGTCTTCCCTTACTGCCTGCAGTTTCTGCTACGCGACGACGCTACTTCGCAGAAGGATCGTCGCGAGCACGAGAGCCATAAGTCTGTGTTTTTACCACACCGTCGCGACCTATGCAAACAGTCACTGCGCCGTCTCTGGCAGTGAGGTATAGTCTGGTCGGGGGCGTGTGCGACGCCGACTCTTGTCCTGCGCTCTCCGGGGCTTGATTCTCGCTCCGGAGTTGCGGATCGCCGATGACCCTGCCACGGTTGAAGTCCTGCCGGCCGCAACTGCACAGGAGGGTGCGGGCCCCAAGCTGTGCCAGGAAGCGGTCGTCCAGCGTCCTGACCGAGCCGTGGTGGGGGACTACGACCACATCGGCTCTCAGGTCCGGGTGCTGGCTCATGATCTGCTGCTGGGCGAATTTCTCGATGTCGGAGCACAACAGGACTTTTCTGCCGCCGAATTCAATCAGACAGACGAGAGCCGTATCGTTTTCGCCAAGCTGCTGCTGAGGCGCAAAGTCTCCAGCAGGCCACAGCACCTCGATTCGCGTCGGTCCGAAAGGTAAGGATTGTGGAATTTGGTCTACTCTGCCCCCCTCCATCTCCAGATGCTCCAGGAGAAATCGTGCGGTCTCTACGCTGCTGGCGCGAGCGAGGAACGGGCCGTCGGCGTAGACGTGGCCGACGCGCCTCAGGTCCACGACCTCCGGCACGCCGTTGATATGGTCGATGTCGTGATGGCTCAGGATGATGGCATGCAGGTGACTGGTGCCGATGGAATCCAGGTAAGGCAGTACGGCCCGCGACCCGATATCGCTCATATCCATCGACCCTGCATCGAACAGAATGTTCATGGTGCCGGGCAGTTGGACCAGGACCGCTTGGCCGTGACCTACATCGAGGCAGGTCAGGCTCAGATGGTCGCGATGCGTTCGTTGCCACTTCATGACGCCCAGGCTGCCAAGCAGGACCATCGTCATGCCGGCGCACAAAGCCCTTTTCAGAATCGGCCGGCGGAAAGGCACGAATGCGGCGAAGAGAATCAGAATATAGTACAGCAGGATCAGTGCGAGCGGCACGTGGCCCATGAGAGTCGATGAGAGATCGATTGCGGCGGCCAGTCGCACGATCCAGATGAACAGATCGGTCAGGATCGACAGGACTACCGTCAGAATTATGCCGAGCGTAGGCAGCAGCCACGACACGAGGATCTTGAGGAAGCCCAGTATGAGGATGCCGGTCACGGGCAGCGTGGCCAGCACGGTCCAGACGCTTGCCAGGGGCGTGATCGTGTAGAAGTGATAGAGAAGAACCCCGGCATTGCCCAGCCACGCGGCAGTCCCGGCTGCGAACAGTCGAATTGCCTGCATTCCTGTGCTTCTTGCGAATCGCGTCCAAGGGCCGGACTGACCGCCCGCGTCATAGAACCAGCCACCGGTGTGATCGTGAATGAAGTATTCGATCCGCGTCGTGAATGCGAGAATGCCCGCGACGGCGCTGAACGAGAGCTGCCAGCCGGCCTCGAACAACTGCGTCGGCCGGATCAGCAGCAGGAGGATGGCGGCCAGAGACAGGGAATTGAGCGGATTCACGCGGCGCCTGAGCGTGACGGCCAGGCAGTAGACCCACACGATGACGGCAGCCCGCAGGATCGGCGCCATCGGCGGCACGACCAGCAGAAAGGCGGCCGTCGCGACGATGCAAACAACGGCGCGCGCCCGCCGCGAAAGACCGACAAGCCTGCTGAACCACCAGATCGCGCCAACCAGGATTGCCAGGTTCATCCCGGACAAGCTGATGATGTGTGCCAGGCCGGTCTTTCGGAACGCCTCGTAGGTGTCGCGGTCAATGTTGCGCCTCTCGCCGAGCAGCAGTGCCTGAAGCATAGCGGCATTTTGCGTGTCCGAGGGCGCATTTTCCAGCAGGCCGCGCGAGGCCGCATCCGTCAGTCGCCTGCGCAGAGCCATCAGGATGCCTGCCTCCTCTCCGGCCTGAACCTCGACGGCGTCCCGCGACGGCACTGACGCTCCGACGTAGACGCTGTTTCGCTTGAGGTATGTGAGGACGTCGAACTGCCCGGGATTGGTCGGCTCTTCAAAGCGATGAAGCCAGCAGTATGCCTCAATATGGTCGCCGATTCCCAGATTTGGCGCTGGCTCATCCACTCGCACTCGAATGGTTCCCGCGAGCCGGTGCCAGGCTGTCGGCGTCTTGACCGACTCCGCCTCCAGGTAGAACGTGGTCGATGGGTCCTCGTTGGCAAACCGGGCGAAACACCAGTCCTGCACCTGCTGGTATGGCTGGGTCAGAATCCTGCCGCGGATCGTGGCCAGCCCCGGCTTGTCGCCAACCAGGTTGCGAACGTCGTCGGCAGCCGGCATCTCGAACGCCAGCAAACGGATGGCCCCAAGACACAGAAAGCAGATCGATGCGCCGCACGCGAAGACTCCTGGATCAGCAGAATGCAAACGCTGGGCGAAGACGATCCAGACGCCTGCAGCGCACAACCCGAGAATGGCGACCCAGATCCAGACCGGAACAACGGCACTCGGGCCGCCGTGCCATTGTGAAATCCGCTCCTGCAGCACGATGCCGCCCATCAGGCCGACGGCTGGCCAAAATAGCGGGGCAATGCGCGCCAGCGCGCCGTGCGACTTGAGACCGGCACGCTGCGCATCGATCAGGGCCAGTTTCTGCTGAATGTAGTCCATCGCTACCCTGTGACGTGGCATTTCCCTGCAAAGCACGTACTCTCGCCCGAGCATTCTACCGGCAAAGCCCTCATCCTGCTACGCATCCGCCTGCGATTCTTCGCGGATATTCCCTGTGCCCGAGTAGGCCGGCTCAGCATTAGGCTGACATTGAGTAGGCCGGAGGCGGGCCGGGGGAAAGTCTCAGTCCGACGGGCCCGCCGGAGATAGTCGCGCCAAGTCGAACATGGCATGAACAGCGGACTGCCGAGATGACCACGCAACTGACGGCTGACGATGTTCTGAAGGTCGCAGAGAAGATGGAGCGAGATGCGGCCCGATTTTACCGAAGAGCCGCCGGGACCTGCGACGATCCGAAACTCTGCAAACTGTACGTCGAGCTCGCCCGGTGGGAACGACAGCACGTCCGTGTCTTTGCCGATATGAGAGAGCATCTATCAGAGCAAAACTGTGAGCCCGGACGCTACAATCTCGACCTGGCGGACCGGTCTGTGACAGAATTGCCTCTGCCGCTGGTGTTTGATGATCGCGGCAACCGGCTGGCCGATCGGATTGACGGCTGGACCAAGGCCGATGTACTCAGGATCGCCATCCGGAAGGAGGAGGACACGATCTCCTATTATACCGGCCTGAAGGACTTTGGCCTTGGGCATAACGACACCCAGGCGATCAAGGCCATGATTCGCGAAGAAGAGCGGCACGTGAGAATCCTCACACAGTCGCTGGAGCAGATGCATTGATGGGCCGCGGGCGCAAGAGGTCCGCTCTTTGGATGCATGTACTCATCGCAGAAAGGCACGATCCCGGGTGGCACGGGCAAACTCGTTTGCCCGTGGGGTCTCGAATGGTCAGGCTTGGTCGAATGAGCACCGTCAGGCGAGTCTGGCGGCGCCACCCGGGGCACAGAAGGCCCACGTTATACACGTGCCTCTGGACGGACGGAAATGCCGGTGGTTGACAGCAGGGGACCCTGTGTGGTAATGGTGATATGGACTCTACCCGGATTGCAGCCGGTGGAGGACGCAGGCAAGAAGGCTTGAGGCGGGGAATTGACGGCCGCTTCAAATCCACAATTTTCGGATGGCGATAGACGTATGGGCAATTACGGCCGGACAGAGCGCAAGGAGGATATGTCGATTGTTCTGTGTGGGGAGGCGGGCCAGGGCGTGCAGACGGTGGAGTTCCTGCTCACTCGCCTGCTGAAGCTCGCCGGCCACCACGTCTTTGCCACGAAGGAGTACATGTCGCGCATCCGGGGCGGGGCCAACTCGACGACCATTCGCGTGTCCAGCCGGCGGGTGGCGGCCTACGTCCATCGAATGGACATCCTGATCCCGCTGAGCAGGGGGGCGGTCGAGCACGTTGCGCATCGGATGACGCCGGAGACGGTCGTGCTGGGCGAGCGCAAAGTGATCGGTGACGTGTGCATGCCGCAGTCTTGCAGGTTCTTCGACATCGATTTTACGAAAATCGCGTCGGAAATCGGAAACAAGATCTACTCCAATGTCGTCGCCGTAGGGGCCGTGGTGAATCTTCTCGGCGTGGATCTCGAGCACCTCAAAGGCTATGTGCGGCATTTCTTCGCCGGCAAGCCGGAGAGTGTGGTGGAGGACAATGCCCGGGCGGCCGAGGCCGGCTATAAGGCGGCGGGCGCGCTGAATCTGCCGGCTGACGTGAAGTTGAGCATGGCCGCTGACACGCGGGTCAAGGGCGAACTGCTCCTGAACGGCTCCGAGGCGGTCGGCATGGGAGCGATTGCCGGCGGGTGCAATTTCGTCTGCTCGTATCCGATGTCGCCGTCGACCCCCGTCCTGACTTTTCTCGCCCAACACGGCCGGGAGTTCGGAATGGTGGTCGAGCAAGTCGAGGACGAAATCGCCGCGATGAACATGGCCATCGGCGCCTGGTACGCCGGCGCGCGGGCGATGGTGACGACCTCCGGCGGCGGATTCGCCCTGATGGTCGAGGGGCTGAGCCTGGCGGGAATGCTGGAAAGTCCCATGGTGATTCACATCGGCCAACGGCCGGGTCCGGCGACGGGCCTGCCCACGCGGACGGAGCAGGGCGACCTGCAATTCGTGCTCCGCGCGGGTCACGGCGAGTTCCCGCGAATCGTCCTGACTCCCGGCACACTCGAAGACGGATTCTACCTCACGCAGAAGGCGTTCAACCTCGCCGACAGATACCAGGTCCCGGTCTTCGTTCTCACGGACCAGTTCTACATCGACTCCTATTACAACATCCCGGCTCTGGACCTGTCGAAGGTGAGTGTGCAAAAGCACGTCGTCGAGACCTCGAAGGACTACCGCCGCTATGAGTCGGCGGAAGACGGTATATCGCCGCGCGGCATTCCGGGCTACGGCGAAGGGCTCGTCGTGGTCGATAGCGACGAGCACGACGAGGAGGGCCACATCACGGAAAACCTCGACCTGCGGGAGCAGATGGTCGATAAGCGGCTGGCGAAAGGCTACGCGCTGGAGGAGGAAATGGCGCCGCCTGAGCTGGTAGGTCCCGAGGACTACCGCAACCTGGTCGTCTGCTGGGGCTCGACGTATCATGTGGTCAAGGAGGCCCTGGAGCGGCTGGCCCGGGATGACACCGCGATGCTGCACTACAGGCAGGTCTATCCGCTGCACGAGAGCACCGTCGATTACCTGAACCAGGCCGACAGAACCGTGATCGTCGAAGGCAACGCCACCGGCCAGTTTGCGGACGTGATCTCGCTGCACGCCGGCATAGATATCGACGACGCAATCTTGAAGTACAACGGTCTGACTTTCAGCGTCGAGGAACTTGTAGACGGCTTGAAGGGATTGCTAAAGCCCGACTGACGCGTGCCAATAATCAATAATCAATCATCAATAATCAATCTCAAGGGTGCCTGATGGAAGCCAAAGCATTTGACATGGGAGCGATCTATATCGCGTGGTGTCCTGGGTGCGGGAATTTCCCGATCCTGAGGACGCTCAAGGAGGCTTTGGCGGAGCTGGACCTTGACCCGACACAAGTCGTGCTGGTCTCCGGCATCGGACAAGCGGCCAAGACGCCGCACTATGTCAGGACGAATGTCTTCAACGGCCTGCACGGCCGGGCGCTGCCGCCTGCCACCGCCATCAAAGCGTGCAATCCCCGGCTGACCGTCATCGCCGAGAGCGGCGACGGCGACACCTACGGCGAGGGCGGCAACCACTTCATGCACACGATCCGCCGCAATCCCAACATCACGAACATCGTGCACAACAACATGGTCTACGGCCTGACCAAGGGACAGGCCTCGCCCACCAGCCGCATCGGTTTCAAGACCCCTGTGCAGCCCGGCGGAGTGTACGCCGAGCCGTTCAATCCGCTGGCGGTCGCCATCGCGCTGGACGCCAGCTTCGTCGCGCGGGCCAACGCCCAGGACCGCGAGCAGACCAAGGACCTGATGAAAAAAGCGATCACCCACAAGGGGTACGCACTGCTGGATATCTTTCAGCCCTGTGTCACCTACAATAAGCTCAACACATACGAGTGGTTCAAGAACAACACCTATTACCTCGACAATTCGCACGACCCGCACGACCGAATGCAAGCCTTCGAAAAAGCGATCCAGAAAGACCCGCTCCCCCTCGGCATCTTCTACCTGAATCCGCACAAGTCCACGTTCGAAGACAACACCGGTGTATATCAGCAAGACGACCGTCCCCTCCACGAGCGAGACGTCGATTTCGGAAGACTGGAGGATCTCATCCGAAACTTCGAAACCGGTGCGTGACTACGCTACGAGCCTCTAGTGCTCCATTACTCGTGATTTGATAGTGATGGGTCGGTCTCTTTGCCGATGGAATAGTCATATCCAGGTAAGGAGACCTACGATGAAGAAGAAGTATATCGTGACGCTGATGCAAGAGGAACGG
>Ga0315282_10006877_pt1 | contig 18873 bp, 22 predicted proteins | sample YL17G07_20_MG_FD_203693 | JGI IMG/M metagenome (GOLD analysis project Ga0315282, IMG submission 203693) | Sediment microbial communities from Yellowstone Lake, YNP, Wyoming, USA - YL17G07_20 | ecosystem: Environmental > Aquatic > Freshwater > Lake > Sediment | place: USA: Wyoming | collected...
TGATGCACTTTCCTTTATTACCTAAAGCTACTGTCAAATATGAGGATAAACAATGGCAAATACAGGAAACTGGCATTGAGCTGGAAAATGTTCTAGTAATGCTGGGACATGGCTTGGTAACTGGATTACATGAAGAAAATTGGGTATTCCGGGGTACAAGAAAACCAATATCTGCCACAGTTGAAGCTTACGAACAATTTGCACAAAATACAGGAAATCCGCCGCTTGATGTAATAATCGCCTGTAATGATGGTCCTCGATACACTAGAGTAACATTTGGCAGACGAGATATACCGTATTTATATCCTACCGGATCCGTACATCTTATCAGTGCAATCGGAAAATCAACGAGAACTCTGATTCCAGGCCGCGGAGCAGTTTTATTGGCAAAAGCCGACAAATGGATTAATCTTGATCGTTGGAATGGCTATCGGCTCTCTCATCAAAAAATAGGAAGTTTTCCCGATTGGACAATCCAGCCGGTTAGTTGAAATTCTCCACTCTGTAATCTCCACCTTCCTCAATGCGTAAATCAGAGGGAAACAATGAAAACTGTTTAACTTTGTGTATCTGGAGGTACATCTTCTACCGATTTTGGCTCACTCAATAATTTTTCTTTACTCTGCCTTGCTAACTCCATATATATGTGGAAAAAATCATTGGCAGCCATCTGCATGCCCCTAAACTTTCCTATATTCTGACTTATTTCTTCCTCATCTGTAAAACCCACCGTTTCTGTCATTATTCCCTCACTAATCAATTCTTTAATCGCTTCTACTTCACTGTCGAAACGATTATTTCTTAGAGTTCTTACTGCCTTATCAAGCACAGTCAATCTTCGAGCAAACTTGGTACGATCATATTCTTTTCCGGAATCAGGCGCTTCTTCCTCGATAAATCTTGCTTTGCCTAAAGTTTCATATTTTACCAGATCATTAATATATTTAGTAATAAACTCGTAACCAATCGTTATATTATAATCACGATTAGCTTCTCCCGGCCTATGTAAATGACTATGAGCAGATCTGATTTTTTCAAATTCATCAATACTTAATCCAGTATCGTTCTTAATCATAGGTTTAAGAGTAGCTTCTTGTTCTGGATGTGCCATGGAAAAAAACTCTGTTGGAAAAGTACTAGCTATCACATCCGTATTTAAAGATAAGGCTAAGGCAGCTGCTCGACGAAGAGCTGGTAATCGTTGTCTCAATTCTCTTTGCTCTAACTGTCCCACCCATTGATTAAACTTATCAAGTTTGTTTCGAAGTCTTCCTTGTTCTTGGGCAGCTTCAGAAAATGGTGGTGGAACTGGTGGCTCCTCTGGCATAATAATTTAATCTAGCATATTCATTTAAAATTCTCCACTCCCACTCCAATCAAACAACCAATCAAATTATCGAACATACTTTAATGATTTAATTCATTAAAGTATTACTGAGGGAACCATCTTATTCGTTGGCTTAACTTGGAGCATAAACAAAAGCATAATACCAGCAATCCTTCAGTACTGCCCTCTATATTTCAAAACAAAGGAGGTGAAAAAATGGGTAAGGGAAAAGCCCCGACAATAGTATCTAAGGATGCAGAAACAAGCCAACAAACTGAACAAGCTGTAAAGCTTAGACTTCGCGCCTTAGCTACTCTTCTTGATTATTTAATAGCTGATCCTATTGAGCCCGACGAGACCATTGCTACTAGATTAAGAAAAGATCAGAGAACGTATTTAACGGGATTAAGGCCTGCGATAGGTCAGTTAATAAATATTTTAGGCTATGATAATGAATACTCCAGACAACATCCACATGAGACTTACGGTGGTACTGTACATTTTATCCATGCAAGCTCTCCTTCCCCTGGTTGGCCTAAACAAAATCCAAGAGGAGGAGCTATGACTGCCAGGATAAACGATGATAGTTTAGATCTGGAATTTACACCTTCTAAAGTCGGTGAACCAACGGCTAGAGTTAATTTTACTAGGGGACCAATTAATCATAATGGCTAGAGTGCAAATGCGGATATTTTAACAATCACTGATCCGCTTTGCGGCATTTATAGTTCGATAGCTGTTCCTACTATCGTGCAGTCACACTATTCTAATGCTGACTTAGTAGTCAACCATGTTGCCTGATATTAGATTCTTGGGCTCTTAAGAACGGTTGCCGTTTAATTTATGCCGATCATATATGATATCGAGATAGGATCGGAAATTTCGGCTGTTGATTAGTTGAAATTCTCCACTCCCACCCCTATTAATCTGATCGGTTTAAGCCGGGGATTGGCGCGCCTGTCCAAAAAAGGCAGCAGCAATTTCAAACTTTCAATTTTGAGAATGTCAAAACTATCTGCAACTGACTTTAAAGTATGCGCTTTTGACTTGGTCTCAAAATCAAAAAAGCGGACGGTCAAAGTGACTGTTTTAAATCCTTTTATTTTTTCACCGTGTAATCTTTTTATAACCCTCTTGGCCATCGCCTCTAACCTGCCTATTAAAAAAGAAGCTTCTAACGTATCTTTTTCAAACGTCTCTTGCTCGCTTATTGATTTCACTTCGCGGTCATTTGAGACTTTCGAGTAGTCTTCTCCCCTTACTTTTTGATAAATATCACTCCCCCATTTTCCAAACCAGGAAACCAACTGTTCATAGCTTATTTTTTTAAGATCGGAAACTTTAAAAATTTTTTGTCTGTGCAAAAATTCTTCGGTTTTAGGACCGATACCAGGGATGTCTCCAACAGGCAAAGGGTCAAGAAAAGAATTTATTTCATCCGACCTTACGGCTTTCAAGCCGTCAGGCTTAAACTTGGCGCTAATTAGTTTAGCTATCAGCTTGTTTGGCCCGATCCCAACTGAAGCAGTCAAATGTTCATTTTCCCAAATTTCTTTTTTTATCGTTTTAATTATTTCTATAGCTTTTTCCCATCCTCCTATAATATTTTTTTCCTGGCATTGGCTACTTAGATCAAGATAGGCTTCATCAATGCTGGTCTGCTCAAATATCGAAGTATTATTTTGCACGATACCTATGATCTTATCCGATACTTCTAGGTATTTATCCATGCTTACCGGCAAAAATATTGTCTTGGGCCCGCCCCTTTTTGCAGCCGCATAGGCTAGTCTCCAGGCTTTTGAGATGGGCATGGCGGAATGGATGCCGTAGTGTCTAGCACAGTAATTTGCCGTTGAGACGACTCCCCTCCCCATCCCGTTTTTCGGGTCAGCACCCACGACGATTGGCAAACCGGCAAACTCGGGATTATCCCGCTCCTCAATGGCGGCGAAGTAAGCATCCATATCAAGATGAGCAATGATACGCATGTTTGAATATTATAATCCCTGGTATATACTCTTATTAAGATGGAAAATACGAACACCAGTCCTGAAACCATTCAAACTCCACCTCCATTTCAACCACCAATACAACCGCCGGTACCTGAAAAACCAACTAAGATACCTAAATGGCCTATTATAATTCTTGTGGTTTTCCTGATTTTTTTAGGCGGATCATGGATATTACTCTTCACCTTTAAACCATACCTCGTTGATTATTTTACACCTCATATCTACATTACTCCGACTACCACTACCCCTGCTCTCCCAACAACTGCCCCCACCATTGTAATACCGACTTCAACATCTTCAGCTTATCTTGCTCCGGCCTATAACGCATTCGGTTTTGACATATTTAAGAAACTTATCGCCGGAGAAGATAAAAATGCAAATATTTTCATTTCTCCCGAAAGTATTGCTCTGGCTTTTTCCATGGTTTATAACGGTGCCGCAGGAGATACAAAAAATGTTATTGCCTGGGTGTTCTATCTTGTCGGGAGGGATACAACAAAAATAAATACTGAAAGTAACAAGCTCATAAAAAATATGCAAAATCCGGATCCGAATGTGGAGATTGCTATTGCCAACTCCATCTGGGCAGCAAAACAATATACTTTCAATCCTGATTTTCTTGAAACAAATAAGAAATATTATAATGCCGAAATACAGTCGATAGACTTTACTCAAGAAAGTTCCTTGTATACTATTAATTCGTGGGTAAGCAATAATACAAGAAATAAAATCCCAAAAATCTTGGACAAATTGAATCCAAATCTTGTCATGTACCTTATCAACGCCATCTATTTCAACGGCACGTGGACTTATGAGTTTGACAGTAAACTCACCGCGGAAAAACCCTTCACTCTTGACAATGGGCAAATCAAAAACCATCCTTTCATGACAATGAAAAGGGAAGATTTCATGTATCTTGAAAACAATGATTTCCAGGCGATATCACTGCCATACGGCAAGAACAAAACTCTCTCGATGTATATCTTCCTGCCGAAAAATCAGCTGGATACATTTTTAACCAAGTTAAATCTCAATAATTGGAAAAACTGGAACCTATCATTTAAGGAAAAGGAAGGAACACTTCTCTTTCCGAAATTTAAAATTGAATATGAGAAAGAATTGGTCGATACTCTGACATCTATGGGCATGGGTATAGTCTTTTCCGAGCAGGCAAATTTCAGCCTGATGAGAAGCCAAAGAGATCTTTTCATAAGTGAAGTCATCCATAAAACTTATATTGATGTCAATGAAAAAGGCACTGAAGCTGCGGCAGTTACGGGTATAGGAATAGTTTCAGGTAGTATAGCATCTGACGAAGAGATGCCATTTTATATGGAAGTCAATAAGCCTTTCTTTTTTGCAATCGTTGATAATACTTCAGGTGAAATACTTTTTATGGGCGCCATCCGCGAACCGAAATTATAACCTCACTATTTAGTGGCATCAAAATAAATTCCATCCAATACAGTTGACTCTGACCACCTGACATGTTAATCTAAGCGCCTGAGGAATTTATTCATATGTCAAACAAAAGTCACGAAAGATCAGATCAGACACCAAGCATGTCGGAAAGGCAAATCGGTCAGCAAAAAAGACTACAATTGGTTGCTGAGCTTTTGGGCTTAATGGGAATCCGCACTCGGCGGGAAAGAAGTACTCGTACGCTAATTGTACGAGCAGAAGAACCTTATAAACATCTTGGCAGTATTAAGATCTCTGCAGCGAATGCTGACTCTGGTCATTTGGAATACAGATTGTTTACTGTGGATAAAACGCCCTTTTTAGAAACAGAAGGACAAACCGGCAATGATGTTGCCGCCATTATAATGCTTTCCCACCGAAGGAGAGAAGGTGCAGATTTTAATTTCCAATCCGATTGTAGCTCAGGAACAGAAGGTTTAGAATTTCGTCTTCCGCCCAGCCGGTATAATCAGGCCAAAAATTTACAAGGACAAAGAATTATCGGAATTGTTCTTTATCCGCAACAACCTCTGGATCAAACTGTCGAAGATGTTGAAGGTGTCAGAGGTGTCGGAGGTACCATAGTTTTCCTATCTGGTTGACAATGGGGAAAATATGTTAATATAGCACCTAGCGGTCTTCTTCGTAGCAGACGATTTATTTTGCTCTATACAGGAAGGCCGCTATTTTAATGCTTATCAGGCTTGACCGCTACTCCTTGTTGACAGAGTAAGATTTTTATGTATAATAATCTTATGTTGATACCTACGAATCAGAACATAAAAACCATCACTGATATGAGAGAGAATGCTCTTGAACTGCTTGAGGAAGTAAAAAATCAGGGATTGTTATATGTCTTCCAGCATTCAAATCCAAAGGCAGTGCTTCTTTCCATGGAAGAATTTGAGCGTCTTTATACGCTTTTGGAAGATCATCTCGATGAAATGGAGGCAGTGAAACTAAGTCGGAAAAAAAGAGGCAAGGGCATCCCGCTTGCTGCTATATTAAAAAAATATTCAAAATAATTTGTGTATCGAGTCTATTTTACTTCCCGCTCTGAGAAAGAATTGTCGAAATTGTCCCCTATTGATATCAAAAAAGTCCTACCAAAATTTTCCCAACTTATTTCGCCTTTCAAATCTTCTTTGGATATCAAAAAACTCACTAATCAAGCGGATTTTTATAGATTAAGAGTGGGAAAAGTAAGAATAATTTTTGAAATTGATGAGGTAAAAAAAGAAGTCTGGGTAAGGAAAATCGGATACAGAGGCGGGATTTATCGCGGATTGTAATTAGATAATAAATTCGGGTTGAACCTTTATTTTGCTTTTCGATTTAATAGAAATTAGCGGTTAAGACGGCGTCTGATACGCCATCGAATAAGCTCATTTGAATGTCGGGCTCCTGTTATCGCTCCGGCAGTTTCCAAGGAGCTTAAGAGGTTTTTAGCAATTACTCTTTCCGTTGGTGCATTATAAAGCCCGGTTGCTCCAATCGCAATACTTGCCAGGAAAGCAAACGTTTGAGCGCTAAATACAGTAAAAAGTACGGGATTGTCAAACGTCTTCTTGAAATGCTCTAGAAATAACTTAAGTTTTTTCCGATCAGAAAAGTCCTCAGGACTCTCACGTTGCGTCTTCATCCAGGCGTTTTGAGCAACCGATACCAGTCCGGAGGCAAGAATTGCAGAACCAAAAGCAATAGCAGCCACTTCCTGATGATTACTCTCTATAAGCATTTCTCCTCCTTTGGCGCTGGCAAGACCAATGCCTAAGAGTGCAACGAGCGCAGGCAATCTTTCCTTAACAGTTTGAGAAACACTTAAATCATATCTGTTTCTGGCAGAGGTAGCGGCATAAAGATCATTAATCAAATCCGTAAGTGAGAGGACTAAAAGACTTGACAAGGCTCCCTGATTCGAGTTCTCCAGGACATAACTAAGGAGAAAAATTACCGGAGGCAAAACATAACTTAATATCTTAGCATGTCTTGCCTCATCATCAGCCAAAGCGAAATCAAGGAAATGTCTTATATACTCTTTTCTAATTGACCTAAAGGTCCGTTCCAAAACTTCTTTAAGCGGTCCGTTTGCCTCATCCAAAGGAACGACTTTGAGATAGTCTCCGAATTTTCTCCCCAATCGGTGCAGTACATCAAAAAGATTGCCTCCTTTTGTTTTTTCTCGATAACGCCGAATTGTCTCATCATCAGGTCGGTAATTTTCATCTGTTACAAAAGCCTCAAGCCATTCTGCACTGTTGTCATAAGCAAGATTGCTTATAGAACGGATTTCGGCAATTGTTTCAGGTCTTGGTTGTTTCTGGAATTTTACCGCCAGCTTTCCTCTTTCATCTAGATATTCTTCAATTGGTTTTATCGATTCCGGATCTTGCATCTGCTGTCTTTTTATGATGACGGTTCCTAAAGTTGCTCCTCTTTCTAATTCTTCTTTGCCGATAATTTCAAGAGCAAAAAAGCGGTCAGCAGTTGCCAAAGCAGCTTTTATCGCTGGTATTCCTTCTAGTTGGTGGCCTTTCCCTGTTGGAAATTTTTGCAGAAAACGCTCATTATCCAATAAATGTCTTAATCCAGGGATTCCATTTGGTAAGACAACTCCGCCAGTAGGAATAACGGAAAAATATCTAACTCTTCTTGCTAGTTTTGATACCGGTTCCGCTTCTTGGTAAAGTTCTCCAGCGACAAATCTTAAATAACAGACTAATTCCTCGGGGCTTAAATGAGTGATTGCTGATTTACCATCAGAAACAAAGAGAGGAGTTTCACCACCGAGATGAGAAAATATAAGACCATCTCTTGCTCGCCAAGGTAGTGGAAGACTAGGATCAAGGATTAGGCCGGGATGACTTTGGGCGAAATTTCCCGCTATTATTTCAGCACGACTGGGCATAAGAAGCCTATTATACTATAGGTCTCTTAAATAAACCAGAAAAAATTAGTCAAATTAAGCGAAAAAACTTTATGTTATACTATTCAGACAATATTCCATTTTTATCCAACATAGACCATGAAGATCGTCGAGAAGAAAATAACAATTTCAGAAATCAAAAGAATGGCGGGAGAAAATATTTCTATCACTTCACCTACGCCTCACAGGCAGGCAAGTAAAAATTAGAAAATTATTCTAGATTATTCTAGCTTCGCGAAGAGCGAGGCTTTAAGCACCTATTTAATTTCCGGAGTTTCTAAATAATAAATTCAAGGACCGTCGTCCCCGAGATTTGTCTCTATAAATCCAATGAATTCTTGCTGATACTCATCAACTGACATGCTGAAAATATCCCCAAAAGCCTGATCGAATGATTTACCTTCGCTAACGCTTTTTGCCAGTTGGTAAATCTTGTCTTCTTTGTAATTATCCGCAAGATATTTGACCATGAGATAGGTCTGTCCATATATCATCTTGGAATTCCTACGAGAAAAAGTCTCATATAGCCAGTTAAGCATGCCGGAAATACCTTTCCAGGAAATAATTTCTCTTTTGTAGCGGCCGGTTTCCAAGTCTTCCCTAAGCTCGGGTATGGTTTTATAGTAATCCATTTTCCCTATATAAGAGGCAAGCCCCTCGTCAAACCACCGAGGAAAAGAAAAGACACTTGAGACAAAAGGAGACATCTGGGTAAGATTTTTATGCGACATCTCATGAGCAATGATATTCCATGAGGCTCTGGATTCTCTGATGACTACTCCATAGGGAAGACCTCCGCCATTTCCTTGAGGATAGACACCGAATCTAAGCATATCCAAGCTTGATGAGGCGACCAGCACTCTCTCTTTTATGGGACTATGGTAAAACTTCTCGTTGGCCTCTGCCGCCTGTTTTGCCATAGAAAATATCTCTTGGGCTTTGTCTTGATGTGAGGAAGGATAATGAAGAGCCAAACCATTTTCTTCCATGGTTGCATAGCCGATTTGGACTGGGGAGATGATGAAAAATGGACCGAAAAGGAAAAGGGAAGAACTACCATTATAGTTACCACCAATGTTTTGATAAGGTAAAAACCTCTCTCTTCCGGCATTGCCTTTTTATAACCATGGATGATCCCGAATATGGTCCACAAGGCCATGATTCCCAAAAAAATATACATATTTTCCCAAGCGAATCTAAGTTTAGTCTATACCCGTCTTACTCCGGTTTGCAACCCGAAGGGGTTTATGCTGGTTGCAATGTCAAGCGCAATCAGTACTGCAAAGCGGATTAGACGGGTATATGCTGGAACAAATCTGAGTTGTTTCAGTAGATCTGTGGTTTCTTCGTCAAGATTAGCCCCGAGTTCGCATTGGAACATTGAGACATTGTAAAATCCGGAGGATTGAACACCCAAAATATAAATGTTATAGTAACTGGTATATGGAAATGACACAGGTTACACTTACCATTAAGAATCCTTCTGATCCTAAAAAGACAGTAACTTATGAGTTTTTAGTGGACAGCGGTGCGGCATATACCGTGGTTCCGGAAACGATCGTCAAACAGATAGGACTGACACCTAACTTCCGGCGGGAATTTATCCTTGCCGACGGGAAAAAGATCGAAAGAGCAATCGGGGACGCGAAAATAAGATATGGCAATGAAGAAATATCAACACCTGTAGTCCTGGGAAAAAAAGGAGACAGCGCTTTGCTGGGAACCTTTACTCTGGAAGCGTTCGGACTGGCGCTTGATCCATTTCAGCGGAAAATCTATAAAGCCAAAATGATGCTTTGACTGTAAATAATTCTGTTCCATGGGATCTTTTTCATATTCCACCGCCCCATTTTACCTCAAAGCTTAGGTCTGATCCTGGCAATCAATTGGAGCTATCAAACGTAATATAATAATATCGTCTATTCCCACGCACAACGAAATGCACCGGATAATTCTTGCTGTAATACTGGATCTTTTGCTACCTTTCTTGCCTCATTTTCATAAGGATCGAAGAACTCATAATTTACTCCCGCACTTACTAATCCTGCTACTCCTCCAGCAAAACCCGCAGCAGTAGCTATAGCTGCTTTTTTCATAAATTCCCTGCGGGAATATTTTGGGGGGACACGATTTACAAATTCATTTCTTAACAAATCATACACGAGATATGTCCCAGCTGCCATCCCTTCTAAGGGAAGACTGCAAGAAACTATTAGATATTTCAGATTAAATCCGGTATCCCTAAAATTTGTACCAGATGTTGAGATTCATGTAACCATACGCCTCTTAATTTATCAGGAAGCGCTGATAATCTAGCATCTCGATCCGGCAGTTCCTTACTTAGTCTCCCATAAATCGGGGGTGTATTTATGAATGCTGCTGGATTTGACTCTGGATCAGAACTGGGAGGAATCACTACGCCGAAATTTAACGGATTATCAAACACTGGGGCTTCAAGTCCAGCTAGAAACGTATATAAATTGTCGTCTGTCTTACCGGAGTAAACACTTTGCACTACTTCAGTAAGTGGTCTTGCTCCCAAGTATACATCTATACTTGTTGGAGAGTGAGGTCCACTTCTTTCATTAAATTCTTGCTCAAGCGTAGGTCCAATAGGAAATACAGATAATTCTCCATCTTGAGTCGGTATATTAGTGTTATCATGAAATAAAAATTGGATAGGAGAACGTTTTCTTTCAATAGTCAGACCTGCAGTTTGTTCCGTCATTAAGTGCTATTTTATGCGATTTCGGATCGTTTGTAAAAATAACTTTTCAGATGAACGCCCACGAACTAAATTGTAAATAATTCAACTCCTGATGATACTTGATATATTTATAGATATTTTGATATAATAATTTACTATGAGTAAGTTGGGTGAACGTTTAAGGAAAACTGCAGAAGAGATCCAATTAAAAGAGGCTGCAACTACCCAAAGAGCGATGATCCTCAAAGATGCCTCAAGAGGCATTGATAAATCAGCCATGATTTGTACACGACAGATCGCTGATTGCCTTGCCGATCTTTATGATGAATTTCAAGAAATGGCCCAAGAAAACCCTGCGATAGCGCTCAATCGAACATCAAATATAGGAATACCTCACTTTCGTTGGGAATCTATAATACAAAAACATGCCTCTTTTAGGGAAACAGGAGAAATAATTACAGCGCTTTCAGCATTCATCCATACAAATGGACGTCATGACCCACTTTTTCTCGTTTCAGATGTCACTAACTTTATGGTCGCTTCAAGACTACCCCAAACGGCACCTATTCCTGAAAATGATTTCCCGGAAGTAGTACCAGCAATATTTGTACCAGTTTTAGCCCAGATACCTACCACCGCTAAGAATTTATCCAAACGGGTCTTACTCATCGATACCAAACTTTTAGATCCTCAAGCTTATACTGCTTCTAATTGGCCTAAAATAGCTGAATGTGCTTTCAGGACTCTCTATAAAACAAGACAATTCTCTTTGACACCGAATATATCTAATTCACATATTGCAGGATTTAACATGTCTTATCAGCTACTAAATGAAGAAGTAAAAACTGATGAATTTTACCCATTTGGTGAAGAGTCAAATCTTACGCTGACCAATCCATGGACAAAGAGGGAAACGTCTTATGCTCTGTTTTTCTCCTGATAAAATGTTTTTCCTATTCCACCGCCCCATTTTACCTCAAGGCTCAGCTTTGGTAGAATATCTATATATAATTGTTTCATTGTAACATTGTAAAATTGTATCATTGCCTCATGACCGTTTATTTCACCGCTTCAATCGTCGGGAAAAAAAATTATCTGTCGCAGTATCTGGCGATCATCAATCATCTGAAAGCAAAAAACTATCAAGTCATCTCTGATCATATTATCAATTCCAATCCCCGTCAGATTTATACGGAAAAAAAAGAGGAAAGAATCAAGTTCCAAAACCAACTTGAGAAATGGATAAATTCCTGTGATTTTATGGTGGCAGAAACCTCTTTCCCGTCCATCAGCGTCGGTTATGAAATATCTCTTGCCCTTCAGCATAATAAACCTGTCCTTGTTCTTTACAGCGTCGGCAATCCCCCATCGCTTCTGGCCCAGCACAAAGATGAAAATCTCGATTGCGAGAAATATACGCCTTCTACACTGCCTGAAATAATCGATAATTTCATAAAATATGTCGAGGGTGCGGCCGATAACAGATTTACATTTTTCATCACTAGTGAAATTGCTTCATATCTGGATAAAGTAGCCAAAAAAGGGAAAATTCCAAAATCCGTGTATTTAAGAAAACTGATTGAAAAAGAGATGAAAGGGAAGAAATAATAATCTCAATAACGCCTATAAAATCAGTAACCTCAATAAATCCCAAATCCAAAATCTCAAATCCCTGGTCCTAAATCTATCGGGGTCCCCATCTCGCTAAGCGGGATGGGGAAATGTTTGATACATATCCGTGATGTATTGGTGAGCTAAATTCCGTAAAGTAAAATTGAACAAACCGGTGCTTCTATGATATTTGTCACACCGGTTTGTGGACACTGCAAAAGCTATTGGGTAGCATTTTTCGTGTCTAAAAAGGAATTTAGCATTCCCTCTGGCTTTTGTCAACTTTGCCCACCTTAAAGATAATTTTAACCGGTATAAGATCGAACTATTTCCGGAAAGCCTGGGAGCAAACGCCTGTTGTGGATAAATTAATCTGGCTGTTCTTCGTTTCGCAAACTATGGCGATTATCACTTTATTTGAACTTTTGCTTTTAAAATGACCGTCTATTTCACTGCATCTATCGCCGGAAAAAAAGAATACTGCAATAATTATCTTGCCATCATCGGCATACTGCAAAGAAATGGCTACAAAGTCATCTCCGATCACATCATCAAAACCACCACTGAAACGATAAAGAAAGAAGAAAAAGAAGCGCGCCTCAAGTTCCACACACAATTGGAAAAATGGATAAAATCCTGCGATTTTGTGGTCGCCGAAACCTCGTATCCTTCAATCAGCGTCGGTTATGAAATATCGCTGGCAATAAATTTGGGAAAACCATTACTTATCCTTTACACAGGCGACAATCTGCCCACTCTTTTTATCCACTATCAGGAAGGCGCAATCATCTGCAAAAAATACACTCTGGACAACCTCATAAATATCATTGCCAATTTTATAAAATCCATAAAAAATTCTGCTGACGTGAAATTTACCTTCTTCATCACTAAGGAAATGGCCAATTTTCTCAAAAAAATCTCCCTCAAAGAAAGGATCTCTAAGAGCGTTTACCTTCGTGATCTCATCCAACATGAGATAAAAGAGGCTCTAACTTAATTTCTCTGACAGAGAAAAACTCCTGCGATTTGACTTATAACCTATAATTATCTTGCTTCTATTATTCTATGAGCGAAAGAATTAAAGGAGGAATACCACCAGATCAAGCAGTAGTGACAGTGGTGCCTCCGCAGGAGTTGCCCGCTGCACCTTCCGACACATCCTTTGGCCGTTTTTATGATGGACTCTGGAACCAACTCCTTAAGTTGTATAGCCAACAATCAGGTAAAACAATCGAAGAACTGACCCAAATTTATCAAGAAAGAAGGAAACAGCTTCATCAGAAAATGGAGGCAGCGGTGGCTTCCCCACTCGCGGTAGCATCTGTTGAAGGTGGCGGAAGAAAAGGCTATCCCGGAGGATACTACGGTATCAATGATCTTTTAACAGCTGCTTCAAATTTATTTCCTCGTATTTGGTTATTGACACCTTATATAAATGTAAGTTGGACCCAAGAAAGATCTTTATCAACAAACATTGCCATTCTTGATAGATTAAGAAGAAAAAGCTACGGACTTGAGACTGATATAGGAAAATATATTACAACTTTAACCTTGATGCACCAAGCAAGAACTCTAGCGGCAAGTCCTTTACGGGGTAGAAAAGAAATGTTAACCGATCCTCATATTTCTGTTTCTTTGACGTCATTAGATGTGCCAAAAGAGCAAATACCGAAATTATTAGACAGGACTTATCCTCCAAAATATCTGGCTACGCAGTTACAAAAAGCCATTGTTCCTATGGAGCAGAAATTATTTGGGAAGGACAAGATGACTCCTCAACTTTGGCAAGCTTTAGTTTATCTTGATATGAAGATTGGTAATAAGGGGGAAATTTTGGAAGCATTATTGACTGGCAGAAAAAATCGTAATTATTCAACAGTATTGGAAATGATTATCAGATATAGACATTCCATCCCAGATTTTGCCAAGGAAGAGCTGAGTCTTGTTTTGCGAGGAATTGAGAATCGGAAAATCGAGGTTAATCGGGATTGAACCTTAAATTAACTAAGCTACCTAAGAAGCTAAAAAACTTTAATGATTTAAATCATTAAAGTTTTTAGAATGGTTTTTTTCTAGCTTGCCGTCTCTCCCAAAGTATCTTTTTAGATCGACTCCAATTCTGACCTGGAGCTTCCAAAATCAATTCCTCCATTGCGTCTCTTATGTCAGATAATATATTTCGCATTGATTCATTTCTTTTAATTTTTGATATGACATCCCGGAATCCTCCTCCCTTTTCCTTCAGCCACAAGGATACGTGTCCTATGGTTGTGCTGCTTACTTTCAGCGCTTCTGTAATAGAAGCATAATCATAACCTTCAAGAAGCATATAGGCAATCGAAAAACGTTTGGACAACATTACTCTTTCTGTCGGAGTAAATAAATCTTTAATTAAAGAAACCGCAATATCCTTTGAATCACAGATCACAATACTTGAAATAAAAAGGGTAAAGATTCTGTCTTGAGTTTTTTGGTTTAGGAAACGCTTGGATATTTGAGACATGATACTTTAATAATTTAAATCATTAAAGTAAGAATAATTTGTTTTTTGCTCGATGTCAAGGATTAATAGGAACTTAAGACTTTAGAGGATCTAGGTCGATCTTTTAATTTATTGCTCCACAACTCTTCAAATTATTGTTGCAACAACCTAATCCTAAATAGGTTTGAGGTTCACCCTCGAGTCGACCTAACATTATCATCATAAAAAATATACCTGAATTAAAAAGAAATAATATTAATCCTGCATAAATATTTTTATTTGCTGACTTTTGTTGTAACTCATTTCCTCGATGATATACTCGTAAAATAATTTCTCGAATAACCAGATAAAAACTAAAAAATAACGGACAAAAATAAAGACCAAAAAATTGAATTAACCCCCAGATTAAACCTAGTCTTCCTTCCATAATATTACCAGTTGATCCGAGGACATAAAGAATAATTAAGACACTGAGATAATAAAAACAAAGAAGAACGGTGAATTTTTTTAAAGTCATATTTTATTTCAATACGCTATGCCAGTCATTCCAAAAGGATTGGATGCCTTTATCCGTCAGGTCATGATGGAGATCGTATTCCTGCCAGTTTTTGCCGAGAGTAATACTTTTTTGGTAAGGGATAGCTTTAAGCTGCGGTAGACTGTAAACATAATCTTTTTTTGGCTTTCTGAAACCCTCATCCGCCCAACTTTTAAAGACTTTAAAAGGAATGGTAATAATATCTGAGCCAAGTTGTAAAGCATAAAGGATATGATCGACATTTCTTACGCTAGCCGTTAAAACTTCTACGTGGCCGCCTCGCCTCGCCGAAGCCTTGTGCGGAGGCGGGTCCCCTTTTTCATACATCTTTAATATATTGGCAACTATATCCATCCCGTTTTCTCCCCGGTCATCAAGCCTGCCGACAAATGGAGAGATAAAAACGGGATATTTTGCTTCTTTGGTCGCCTCATAAACAGCCGCCGCCTGGCTTTGGGAAAATACCAGAGTAATATTGATGGGAAATTCCCGGCAAGCCAATTCCGCCGCCTTCAATCCTTCACGGGTGCAGGGAAATTTGATCGAAGAGTTGGGAATCCACTGATGACGCTCTCGAGCCTGTTGCAACATTTCATTTGACTTAGTTTTGCGATCGGCAAAAACCTGGATGGAGATGGAACCGTCGGGAATAATCTTTGACATTTCCATAACGATCCGCCGATATTCTTCCAAAGCCACTTCCGGAGTCAAAGCTATGTTAACCATCTTAGCTTTTAGATTTCTGGCTATCAGTGTCGGATTGGTCGTCTGACCATCGAGGTAACCTAAAAGTTTTTTCGCTTCTCTCGTCTCCCCCGGCACCCCGCCGTCGATAAAAATCTTAGAAGAAAATTTTCTGGTCATATAAGTGACAAAACTTTAGTCACAATTGCCCTTGCTGATATTTTTTCAAAATCCAAAAGCTCCTGCGGTTTCCCACTTTGCGGCATCTTGGAAACCGCCAATTTGTGGATCATTATACCACCAATATCTGAAAGAGCGGCTAAAACTGCATCTCCCAATCCCCCGTCATACCAGTGATCTTCCACTGTGATGATCTGTATAGGAGTATTACTTTTCTGTTTCAAAGTAGATACTAATTTCGCCAGTTTCTCCTCATCTATAGGCTTGATACTGTAGCAATCGACGACTGTCGCCTCAATCCCCCTTTTACCAAGCTCTCCTTGGGCTTTGAGAGCTTCAAAAAGCGTGATACCTGCGGCAATAATAATGACAGGTTTCTTTACTAAACTGGCCTTTCCTCTTGCGTCACCCGTTTTTTGTGGATAATGTATTTTTATCCCTCCTATCGAAAACTTCTCATTGCTATCATAAATGACCGGTGTAGTCGGCCTGGTGGTGCGAAGATAACAGATACCTTTGTGTTTTACCATTTCCTCGACTAATTTTTCTGTCGCGACCGCATCGGCCGGATATAAAACTACTGAGCTATGGACAGCTTTAAACATCGCGATATCCTCAAGTCCCATCTGGGATGGTCCATCCTCGCCTATTGAAACTCCGGCATGAGAACCGCAAAATTTGACGTTGGCCCCGCTTATTGCAGCCATTCTGATCTGATCAAATCCGCGCGTAAGAAAGGCGGCAAAGCTTGAGACAAAAGGAATAAACCCAAGGCGGGCAAAACCGACTGCTGCCCCGACCATGTTCTGCTCGGCCACAAACATTTCAAAAAAACGATCCGGAAATTTTTCCCTGAAAATTTCGGCATAAGTGGAATTGCTCACCTCACCGTCAAGGGAGACAATCATAGGATAGGTTTGGCCTAATCTAGCAAGCGCAAGGCCGAAGGCCTTGCGCGTAGCTACCTGATCGCCCAATTTATAAGAATTATGATTTATGAATTTCGAATTACGAATATTTTTATTATTTTCTGCTCCTAACTCATTATTCCTTATTCCTGATTGAGGTAAACTCACTTTCCCTCTGATTTTCAAATCCACTTTTCCCAACTCTTTTAATGCCGCATCAAGCTGTTCCTTTAGTACAGGTTTGCCGTGCCAACCGTTTTTGTTTTCCAGAAAAGAAACGCCTTTGCCTTTTATCGTTTTGGCAATAATGGCAATCGGTTTACCACTCTTTTTTTGTAAAATTGTCGCATGGTAACATTGTAAAATTTGCTTGTAATCGTGCCCATCAATAATGGCCGTCTCCCAGCCGAAGGCTTCAAATCTTTTTTTATACCTTCCGGTATCCCAACCCAGCATCGTCTCTCCGGTTTGACCAAGCCTGTTCACGTCAACGATGGCCACTAAATTAGAAAGTTTGTAATATGATGCCAAATTAACGGCTTCCCATACCGCACCTTCTGCTATCTCGCTGTCGCCAAGAAGGACGTAGACTCTAGGAACTGATTTATGAATTATGAATTTTGATTTATGATTATTTCTTTTATCTTCTTCATAAATCTTAAATCCTAAATCACTATTCATTTTTAATGCCAGGGCCATCCCCACTCCCACTGATAATCCCTGTCCCAAACTCCCTGTGGCTGCCTCCGTGTAAGGAAAGCGCGGTGTTGCATGCCCTTCAAGGTGGCTGCCAAATTTCCGAAGCGTCATCATCTCACGCGATGTAATTACTCCTGCCGCAAGATAAAGAGCGTAAAAAAGAGGACTAGCGTGGCCTTTGGAAAAAATCAGCCTGTCATTTGCCAAATTATCCCTATGGGAAAAATCGAAATGAAAGAAGTTTCCAAACATTAAAACCGTCATTAAATCAGTGGCTGACAGTGAGGATGTCGGATGACCGCTACCTGCCGCTGTAGTAGAAGTAAGAATGTAGTAGCGGATAACTTTGGCAAGTTTCTCGAGATCATTGCTTTTCATAAAAAGAATAAAATTCTACTTTCATGAATCGAACCATGAAAGTAACTTGAGTCACTTAAGACTTTTCAGTTCTCCAATTGCCACCTTCACATCTTCTGATCCAAATATATACGAGTTGGAACAAATCCGCGTTGCTCCGGCGGCAATCACTTTCTTGGCATTTTCGACACTCATAGCGCCGTCAACACTAATTGGCATTTCAAAATCAGCCTCTCTGATTTTTTTTATTTTTTCTATCGTATCTTCCCGAAAGGGTCTACCCGATTCGCCCGCTTCAATGGCCATCACCAGGACAGCGTCAATGTCAACCAAATACTTCTGGATCTTTGATACGGGTGTCGGCCCGTCGATTGCCAAACCAACCTGGGCGTCATATTTTAAACATTGCTCAATATATTCTTGCGTATGATCGCCCTCAACATGGGCAAAAAATCTTTTGAAACCGGCTTTGATAAATCCTTCCAAATACACTAAAGGATCGCGAACCATCATGTGCAACTCCAATTTAAGAGGCGTTTTGAGGGAGGCAAATGGAGAAGGATCTAGAAAAGTGGTATTTCGTACCAGTGTATTATCGGCAATATCAATCTGTACCCATGAAACTAGCCTCTCAACGAGATGGATCTTTTTTTCTATCTTGGAAAAATCTTTCTCGAGGATTGCTGGGATGACTTCTGCCATACGTATAATTTTAACATAATTTCCATACCTTGACATACGAAACTCGTGATATAATTATCTTTGTGAAAAAGCAAAAGATTCCCAAAAGGCTCCAGGCAGTACTTTGGTCAGCGGATATCCATAGTCTTGATCTTGATCGGAACAAAAATTATATTATCCATCAGATACTTCGTTTCGGATCAATAGCTGATATAAAATGGCTGTTTACTACATATTCAAGAGAAGAAATTTACGATGTTTTTTTACATCAGCCCAGTAAAAATTATGCAAGGAATAATT
>Ga0315282_10006879_pt1 | contig 18871 bp, 17 predicted proteins | sample YL17G07_20_MG_FD_203693 | JGI IMG/M metagenome (GOLD analysis project Ga0315282, IMG submission 203693) | Sediment microbial communities from Yellowstone Lake, YNP, Wyoming, USA - YL17G07_20 | ecosystem: Environmental > Aquatic > Freshwater > Lake > Sediment | place: USA: Wyoming | collected...
CCGCAAAACGGGGTCAGTTGCGGCCTCCAAGGGAGGACCATTAATTTCATAATATTTTTGGCATCGGGCACAATGTTCCTTTTTAAGGAAGGTTCTGCCGAAGGGGTTTTATCAGGATTATTGAGTGCCTCCATAAGGATTTAAGGGCTATTTCGCCATTTAGATGGTAAAGAAAATATCATTTTCGCGCTTTTTTCAGGTAATATTTGGTGAAACGAAAGAGAGCCTGCCTTGTCTCTGGCGCTCATCAAGGAGCTATCGGACGATGGATCAGCACGACGAAGAAATGGAGATTCTTGAACCGGCGGTCAGGTCATTCAGCCTGGATCATCCGTGTTCCCGTCGGCAGTTCTTGAAAGTGGGCGGTATATCGATCATAGGAATATCTGCTCTTGGGCCGGTTCTCGCCAGAGGAGCAACAAAGCCTCTGATTATTGTGGAACAGGCCCAGGGTATCGTGGTCGCAGACCCGGTCAAGTGTGTCGGATGCGGGCGTTGCGAACTGGCCTGCACCGAATTTATTGATGGAAAAGCTTCACCGACACTATCGAGGATCAAAGTTGACCGGAACCTTAACTTCGGGCCCAAGGGTGTATTCGCCTTGCGGCAGGGACAGGGCAACTGGGGCAACGGGCTGGTTGTGCAGGACCTCTGCAAGCAGTGCTCGCACCCCGTGCCTTGTGCTGATGCCTGTCCGAAGGACGCCATTGTGGTTGCCCCTCCGGGTAATGTGCGGGTGGTCGACCCAGACAAGTGCAATGGCTGCAAGATATGCCTAAGAGCATGTCCCTGGGAGATGATCTCATTCGATCCGGATTCTAACAAAGCGACCAAGTGCTTCCTCTGCAATGGGAAACCGAAATGCGTGGAGGCCTGTCCTGCTGAGTCACTCAGTTACGTACCCTGGCGTGATCTGAGAAACAAGGCACCCCACCGCATTACGACCACGGCGGTGATTCCACCAGGAAAAGCCGCGGCCTGCCAGGAGTGCCACCTGCCCGGTGCACAGAAGATCGTTGGACAGGGGATTCCCAAGTTCTTTGGGGCGGTGAAGGCTGGTAGACCATCCTCCTTGCGAGAATTGGGCTTCAAGTGGATCGATATGGTTGGCACGGCTTTGCTCTCCGTCGTGGTGATTTTGGTGACTGTCCATGGTGTGCTCCGGTCTGTGGTGAAACGATGAAAAGGATCTATCTCCATCCCCTGCCTCTGAGGATATGGCATTGGATGAATGCCCTCATGGTTATCCTCCTCATCATTTCCGGTATCGAGCTTCGTTTACCCGGAATCGCAGCCCTGCCTACCAACAATACTGCCCTTCTGGTACACAGGTACGCGGGTTGGGCGATGGTGATTTCTTGTGTCTTCTGGTTCATGTACAGCCTTATAAGCGGCAATCTGCAACGGCACTACATGATCAGGAGACGGGACCTCAAGGGGACTCTCAGACAGGCAAAGTTTTATCTCTTTTCTATTTTCAAGGGGGAGGAGAACCCTTTCCGGCCGTCACCCGAAGAGAAATTTAATCCTCTCCAGAAGCTTGCTTATGGAACCATCATGTGCATCTTCACCGGGGTCTTAGTGGTCACCGGAGTGCTCTTCAGCGATATACTCTCCTTCCGCAAATATATTCTACTTTTGAATATCATGAAGGTGATTGATGCCACCCACGTGATTGGCGCGTATGTGTTTGTCCTCTACCTCGTTGTCCATATCTACATGTCGACCCTCGGCCCGAAGGCTTTTTTCCATATAAAGGCAATGATCTTGGGCTATGAGGATGAAGCCGATGAACCCGAGATGATCGCGGTCTATGAGCAAGTGCCCGGTGAACCCGGTGCGACCACGGCTGTAATTTCACCAGAGAGTGCCGTGGCCTGCCAAGAATGTCATACAAAACAGGGAGGAGCTGATATCGATGGCTAAATACGGGGGATGGGCCGGAAAGGTGCTTCACGTTGATCTATCGACCGGCCGTACGTGGACCGAGGATACCATAGAGAAGTATAAGGACTATTTGGGCGGGACCGGAATAGGTTACAAGCTGATGTGGGACGAGGTCCCGGCCGGGACAAAGCCGTATGATCCTGACAACAGGATCATCTTCGCGGTGGGGCCCCTGGCGGGGACCGGGGCGCCCTGTAACGGCCGCACTGCAATCACCACGCTCTGCCCACCTGCTGGCCGGTGCCTCTCGTGGCGACCGGGCACATGGGCGGGCAGTTTGCCGCTAAACTGAAATATGCGGGGTACGATGCCGTCGTGATCAAGGGGAGGGCTGACCACCCTGTGTGGCTGTCTATCGTCGACAAACATGTGGAGATTCAAGATGCCCGTCATCTCTGGGGGCAAGGTATTCGCTGGACAACAACAGCGATCTCTCAAGTGATGGGACCCGAGGCGGCTGTTGCCGCCATTGGTCAGGCAGGTGAAAACCTGGTGCCCCTGTCCGTCGTGATGAATTCCGTTTCCCACTCTGCCGGTGGGATCGGTTCGGTGATGGGATCCAAAAACCTCAAGGCGATCGGGGTGGCCGGTACAGGCAGCGTGCGGATTGCAGGCAACAAAGAGGAGTGGGAGAAGCTGATCAAGTACCACCTCTCGCTCCTCGGTGCAAACAACCAGCACGTCGTCCCCAGCTCGCCGCAACCGTGGGCAGATTTTTATGATTCCAGCACCCGCTGGAGGGGCTCCAAGGGCCGTGCCTGGGGAGCCGCTTCTCGTCCAATAGAGACGGGAACGTGCGAACCCCACAACCTGAACCGGATTGCGTACCGGACGAACAATGCTGCCTTCTACATGGGTGACATTGCGTGGCAGTACACCGTGCGAGGAAATGGCTGTTCAGGCTGCCCCATCAGGTGCCACACAATGATCAAGGTCCCTTCCGTAGCCGTGAAATATGACATCCCCGAGGTGGGGCAAAACACCTGCGGCGGTCTCAATTTCGGCCGCTCCTTCTTCAAGAGATTCCCTGATGGCGAAAGGGGCATGACGAACTTGGAGGCTTGCATGGTCGGCATGCACCTGGCGGATGACCTTGGTATCTGGTGCAACTATGGCCAGTTACAGCGTGACTTTAAAAAACTTTACTATGAGGGCTTTATCAAGAACAAGGTGGGAGAGAAGGAGTTCAAAAATTATTCTTGGGACAAATACGAGAAAGGGGACCCCTCCTTTCTCTTCGAGTTGATTCCGCGGATCGCCTCCAAAGAGGGTGAGCTGGGAACTGTTCTTGGTCTCGGGACGGGCTATCTCTTGGAACACTGGCCCATACCGGAAGAGGTATGGGCGAAGGATCGAGAGGTTGCATACTGGAAAATGGGTCATCCCAAGCACCACTCAACTGAGGAGGTGGGCCAATGCGGGCTCCTTATCAATTTGCAGTACAACCGCGACCCCCAGTGTCACTCCCACATCAATTTCATACGGAATGGCCTACCGTTGTCAGTACAGAAAGGCCTGGCGGCTGAGATCTGGGGTTCACCCAATGCCGTCGATGCGATAGGAGCTTACACACCGATGCACCCATCAAAGGCAAAGATGGCTAAGTGGTCTCTGCTTCGGAAGGAGCTCCATGATTCGCTCTCCCTCTGCAACTGGATGGGGCCTTGGGTGGCTTCACCCCTCAAAGAGCGTGGTTACCGTGGCGATGATTCCATTGAGTCGATGCTTTACAGCCTTGCGACCGGAGACAAAAAAGATCGGCAGGAACTGGACCAGGTGGCCGAACGCATCTTCGTATTGCATCGGGCTCTTACGATCCGCGATATGGGAACAAAGGAGATGCGCACCAAGCATGACACCATCCCTGAATGGGTGTTCACAGATCCGTCCGGGAAGGCTCCTTTCACGAAGGGGACCACACGCATGGATAGAAACGATGCCAAAGTCGCCATGGATATATTTTACGACGAGATGGGGTGGGACAGAATTACAGGGGCCCCGACACGCCAAGCATACCGCAAAGTCGGTCTGGATGAGGTTGCTGAAGAACTGGGCAAGCGAAAACTATTGCCCTGACCAAAAGAAATGCGGAATGCGAATTAAAAGAGCCTACAGGTCAGGCAACGAGGAAGCGGGAAACGTGGTTGAGACAAACGTTGTGAAGGAAGGAGAGGCCGGAGCCCAAGCCATAGCCGCTATGATTCGGCAGAGGAGTGAGACGAATCAACTCATTTCGGAGTCTGAGATTGTTCGCCGGGTGGCCGATCAACATCTTTCAACCTCGGCCGCGGCAGACCCGGCGGGGGAGGTCGGAAACATCCTCAGGAAAGTAGTTGAGGGGAGTGAGGATTTACATGAGCTTGCTGCCCAGGATGGTTCCTGGCACTATTACTCCTCAGACTTCATGACTGAGGCTTATGCAACGATACTGCTCCGAAAACAGGGCGACCACCTGCGACTCGTCGCAGAGACCGTTCGGCAAAACTCCGCGGTCTACCCGCGACCCGTACCCATGGATATCTTCACGGAGCCACCCTTCGACCTTACCCGTCAGGAAGTCCTGAACTATCTGGAACGGATGGGAGCAGAAGAGGAGTATCGTGATATCGTGGCCACCACAACGTCAGCGTCCAGGGTGTTCCTTTATTCAACCCTTCACCTGGAGCCTGAGTATGCTTCGATGCTTGCGGAGTGGCTCGATGTAGGCCAGTTTGAGAATCCCTAAGCCGCCCACGCCGACATCGGTTTCTATCTCGAAGCCCTTCTAAATCCTATCTCAACTGACGAGCCGGAATTCAGGATTTCGGACGAGTTATTGGTAGCTGCCTGGTCATCGAGCCATCCGTGCCTGGACCACGCAACAACACGTGTAGTGCTTTGACCGGATGCGCTACTGCATCGTTCACTGCGGATGGTTCGAAACCACTATGGAGCATGCAGTTTTCGCATTTGGGGTTGCGACCCCTGCCATAGCATTTCCAATCGGTCTCTTCCATCAGGGCCTTGAAGCTTGGGGCGTACCCCTCATCCACCAAAAGATAACAGGGCTTCTGCCAGCCAAAGATGTTGCGAGTTGGGACCCCCCATGGGGAGCACTGGTAGGTCTGGTTGCCGGCCAGAAAGTCGAGAAACAGGCTCGACTGATTGAATTTCCACTTGCGCCCTCTCGCGATTTTGAAGATCTCGCGGAAGAGCTGTTTACTTTCTGTGCAGTTCAGGAACACCTCTTTTTTGGGGGCCCGGCCGTAACCAAACCCGGGGGATACCGTGATCCCTTCTACTCCCAGGCCTATGATAAAATCGAAGTGTTCAGCGGCTTCTTGAGCTGTCACGCCTTGATAAAGAGTATAGTTAATGGTGACGCGGAAGCCCTTTGCTCGCGTGAGCTTCACTGCCTCCACCGCGCGATCATATACCCCTTGCTGACAGGCTAATGCATCATGCCGCTCCCGATTTCCATCAAGATGGATGGAGATGGTCAGATAAGGCGACGGGGCGTAATCTTCAGTGTGTGTTCTAAGCAGTAGTCCATTAGTGCAGAGATAAACAAATTTCTTGCGCTTTATCAGGCCAGCAACAATCTGCGGCATATCCCTATGGAGAAGGGGCTCACCTCCGGTGATCGAGACAACGGGGGCACCGCATTCATCGGCCGCAGAGAGGCATTCATCCACGCTGAGACTCCGATGGAGGATCTCTTCCGGATAGGTGATCTTACCGCAGCCGGCACAGGCAAGATTACAGCGAAACAGGGGTTCCAGCATCAGTACCAGAGGATAGCGCTGCCTTCGATGCAGCTTCTGAATGATCACGTGACGCGCGACACAATATTGCTGAATGAAAGGGATCCCCATTACGCACTCCTCAGCTCAGGTTGAGGGCTGTAACAACGCAGTTTCTTCAAGGTGACAGTGATTCCGGCAGACGAAACTGCATCGTTTCTCGTTCACCTTCCATTTCAGTGACCCTCCTTGCACCATAAGTACGCAATCTTCTTAAGACCTTTCGAACCATCGCCTCTGGGGCTGAGGTTCCAGCAGTAATACCTACCCTGGTTTTTTCTGAAAACCACGACCGGTCCAGATCATCTGGATTCTCGATCAAATGGGCTGACAAGCCGCTTTGTTCACCCACCTCGCGGAGCCGGTTGGAATTGGAGCTATTATGAGCCCCCACCACCAACAGCAGATCTATGTTGTTGGCCAGTCGGTGCACGGCATTCTGTCGGCTTTGGGTCGCATAGCAGATGTCGCTCAACTCAGGGCCTCGAATGGCGGGAAAGCGCTTTTTCAAAGCATTGATCATCTCGCGAGTATCGTCGATGCTCAGGGTGGTTTGGGTGACATAGGCAAGCCGGCCAGGGTTTTCAACCTCTAGTACCGCCACCTCACCGCTGCTCGATAGCACATGTACTGGGCCTTCAATACGGCCCCGGGTGCCCTCGACCTCCGGATGCCCCGGATGACCGATAATAATAATCTCAAAGCCCTGACGGCTGTATTGCTGGGCCTGGAGATGCACCTTGGTGACCAGCGGACAGGTAGCGTCGATGATCTTCAGATTTCTTTTTCTTGCGTTTTCCACTACCGCTGTAGACACCCCATGGGCGCTGAAGATCGTCACTGCGCCGGCCGGTACATCATTGAGGGCCTCGATGAACAAAGCCCCCTGGTTTTTCAAATTTTCGACCACGTGGCGGTTGTGGACGATCTCATGGAGAACGTAGATAGGAGTGCCATAAATCTTAAGGGCCTGTTCGACAATTTTTATTGCTCTGACCACCCCCGCACAAAACCCACGGGGTTGAGCGAGTATCACCTGCATCGGTTCATCCACCATTTTTTTAGTTTTATTGTCTTCGCCGATTTACCCCTTTAGAAAGCCCCGGCATTTATATCGGGGATGCTAAAAATAGAAAGCCTCAGTTCCATATTGAGAGCGGTGTCAAACCCCCGTCCTTTCTAACGGGGTTTATTTTCCCCATTTTCGAAGAAACCATTCTACCGTTTTTCGCAGCCCCTCCTCAAAATTGACCGTAGGCTTCCAGCCTAACTCCTGCCGCGCTTTTTCGGCCGCCACTTCCTTCCCACCAAAGTCCCCGGGCCGCTCCGGGACAAATTCGATTCTTACGTGATCCCCGATGGCGGCCCGTATTCCTTCCGCCACTTCCAGAACCGTGACTTTCCGAGGGCCTTCGAAATTATAGGTCTGGTTCGTTCCGATCTCTTTCATGGCAAGGACGTGGGCGTCCGCCAGATCTCGAACATAAATAAAGTTCCGGTACTGGCTACCTTTTCCGGCCACCGTGAGGGGTTGTCCATTCAGGGCTTTTTTGATAAAGGTTGGAATGAGCAGTTCCTCTCGCATTCGGGGTCCATAGGGAATCCCAAGGCGCAGGATTGTAAAGGAGACATTGTAGAGTTGATTGTAATTGTGGCAGATCATCTCGCACGCCATCTTGGAGGAGGTATAGATGTGACCTGCCCCATTTAGGTAGAAAGGGACCGACTCGTCCAGCGGTTCTCCATTCGGTGTACCGTTATAGACCCAGACCGTAGAGGCTAAGTAGACTCGCCGAACCCCATTGACTCTCGCTGCCTCCAGCACATGAGCCGTACCCAATACGTTGAGAGCGGTGGTATAGACAGGATATTTGTAAGCGTAATTGACGTTTGAAACCGCAGCGAGATGAAAAATGTGTTCCGCACCCCTGGTTGCAGCCAAAGCGGAGGACATATCCATTAGGTCTATGTCTTCAAAACTGACGTCTTCACGATGGGGACGGACGCGGTGGTCGATGACGGTCACCTGATGTCCGGCCTCCATGAGAGCGTCCACAACATGGGATCCGATAAACCCACTTCCTCCTGTAACAACAACTTTTGACATGGTAAAAACTCCTTCAACCGATGACTTCTTTCAACGCCCTCAGCACCCGTTGGACCTCGTCCTCTTTCATCCCCGAAAATATCGGGAGGCAGATATGTCGGGCACAGTAATCTTCCGAGACTCTCAGGGAACCGGAGGCATATTGCTTGAATACGGGCTGTTTGTGAAGGGGTTCTTCATAGACCTCTCCTGAAAGGGATACCCCATATTGATCGCGCAATAAGGCCTTGAGGGCTTTCCGGTCCGTCTTCTCCTTAAGAACAACAATGTACTTGTAGTAATTGGAAGCTCCTCCGGTGGGGATCTTCAGCGGAACGGCTTTCCGAGATTCTCTTAGGCCATGATCGTAGATCAGGGCAACCTTCTGCCGATCAGAGATCATCGCAGGGAGCCGCTCAAAGTGCTTGAGGCCGATAATGGCGTGCGGTTCAGACAGTCGCCAATTATAGCCCATGCGAATATGGGCGTTTTGGGTGAAACTTGCCTTTCCCTGGTCACGATAGACCCGAGCCTCCTCGGCGAGGTGATCGTTATTGGTAACGATCATCCCTCCTTCGGCTGAGGTCATGACTTTGGTCGGATAAAAACTGAAAGCGCTCGCGATTCCGAAAGCTCCCGCCTTCACCCCGTTGTAGGAGGATCCATGGGCATGGGCGGCATCCTCCACCAGCCAGATCCCATTTTTCTGGCAGATCTCCTGAAGCTCCCGTATACGGCAAGACACAACACCGCCGATGTGAACCACGACGACGCCCGCGGTCCTTGGCGTGAGGCATTTTTCGACATCCTCCGGCCGTATGCCAAAGGATTCCGAGTCCATATCGACAAAGACCGGTTGTCCACCAGCATGCACCACAGCAGCCGCCGTTGCGAAGAAGGTATTGGTGGGAACCAGGACATCCTTCCCTTCCACGCCCAGTATCCGCAAAATGATCTCAAGGGCGCTGGTGCCACTGTTGACGACAACTCCGTGGCGGCAGCCGCAGAACTGGGCGAACTTTTCCTCGAATTGGGTCCCATATTTGCCCAGGGTGAGCTGCCCACTCGTCAGGACTTCGATAATCCGTTCAGCAATCCATGCTCGATCTTCAGACAAGAATTGAATTCTGGCAGGAGGGATCGGATGGTCCCAATCCTTTCTACCTATTTCGGGATTTTGAATCCTAATAATTGATCCTCCGTTTCTTTGAATTCCTGGTCTGTCGTGATATGACCAGTGAAGTGCGACATTATTTCACAACCTAAGGATATATAGTAACTACCTATGAAAATAACTGTCAAGTAAAATCAAAGATATTTCTGAAAAAGTCCAGAGATCTCACCATCTGCGTCATCAAGAGGGTATATCGTTTTCAGAGCTTCCTCAAAGATATTTTGTCTTGAAAAAAAGAAGAGGAAAAACATTGACAAACGGAGAATGGGGTAGTTAACATGGAGACATTTAGGTTCAAAAAGAAAAGTGCAATAAGAAGTTGGTCTGTGAACAGACTGGGGTGAGAAAAAAATGACAACTTATCTGGTAACCGGCGGGGGTGGCTTCATCGGCTCTCATATCGTGGAGGCCCTCGTTAAAAGAGGGGGGCGGGTGAAAGTTCTTGATAACTTCTCGACAGGGAAAAAGGAGAATCTCTCAAAAGTCAGTGATCAGGTCGAAATCGTTGAAGGAGATATTAGAAATTCTCCCCTCTGTGTCCAAGTGATGGAGGGGGTGGAATACGTCTTCCATTTAGCCGCACTTCACGAAGTTCCTCGTTCTGTGGAACTCCCTTTCGAGACCCATGAAGTGAACGTGACCGGCATTATGAATCTTCTTCTTGCTGCCCGGGACGAAGGCGTGAAACGATTCGTTTACGCTTCTTCCTCCGCAGTCTACGGGAACAGTCCTGTTCTTCCTCGGTCCGAAGACATGATGCTCTCACCCATCTCTTCTCCCTATGCGGTGAGCAAGTTGGCGGGGGAGTATTACTGCCAGCTTTTTTCCCACCTCTATGGTCTTGAAACAGTTTCTTTGCGATACTTCAATATCTACGGTCCCCGGCAAGACTCGGCCTCCGATTATGCCGGCGTGATCCCGAAATTTATCTTTGCTCTTCTTTCGAATAAAGCCCCTACCATCTACGGAGATGGGGAACAGACACGTGATTTTGTCTATATCGCCGACTGTGTATCGGCAACGATTGCTGCCTGCTTCAAGCCCGGCCTGTCGGGAGATGTCTTAAATATTGGCACAGCACAGCGCACCTCGGTAAATCAGCTGTGTATGCATCTTCAGAAGATTCTTCAGCGAGAAATTTCCCCGCGTTTTGGCCCTCCTCAGCCCGGCGATATTCGGCACGACTACGCCGATATTGAAAAAGCCCAGAATCTGCTGTCCTATCAGCCTTCATGGGATATAGACCGCGGTCTCGCCGAGACGGCGGCATGGTATCGTGAAAGGGGCTGAGGAATTTAGCGGGAAATTGCCCTTTTCTGATAGAGGCTAAGGGTCCATAAGATGGCTGCAAAGAGATAAGTCCCTGCTGCCGCTCCGAAGAGAAACCACTGGAGTCGGTGGATCAGGGCTAAGACGACGATGAGATAGGCAAAATCACGATTGGTAAGCAGGGCCATCAGCCTCATTACTTTGGGTGACTGTTTCAGAACCTCGGGGCTCAGCCTTAGAATACAGAAGTAGACCGTTACAGCACAGAGTCCAAATCCGCCTAAGAGAAACCACAACGCCTGAATGTATCTTCCGTCCCCTGTGCCATGGTAAAGGCCAAGTGCCATTCCCACGAAAATGGCCACATGAACAATATTGTCTGTAATCACATCCAGGTAGTGGCCAAAGGATGTTTCCTGAAGCCTCAAACGGGCCACCTCGCCATCCACCCCATCGATGACGACGCAAAGAAGAAACAACAAGGATCCGAAGAGATGTTTCCAGTACCCAGGCAGGGAAAGAAAGAAGGCCCCGGTTAAACCAATGATCACACCGGCAAGGGTGATCTGGGGATGAAATCGGTCTGTATCGATAGGGCTTGAAGGCCGGTGAGAAAATTATCAAGATGCGTCCCCCGATAAAGGCAGGTAACAAGGCCTGCTTTTCCCCGGAGGAAAATAGCAATGACCTCTCTCAGGTAATCCCGGCCCACCTGCATATCGCTATCACTGATGGCCAAGATATCATATTTGGCATTTCGGACAGCCTCGATCAGGTTGCCCACCTTGTAATTTGAGCCTCTGTTTGGGTTCCCAATCGTCCATCGTATCTCCCTATCCGGGAAATTCTTTTTCAGCTCTTCGATCAAGGAGATGGCTGGGTCCTGTTTCCCAGAGAGGGAGAAGACAATCTCATAATGAGGGTAATCCTGGTCGCAGAAACTCATAAAGTTTTCGAGCGTGCTCTTCTCGACTCCTGCAACCGGTTTGATGATGGAGACCGGAGGCCACTGGGGCTCAGGCTCCACCTCTTCCTGTCTCTTCTTCTTAAAAAAGCTCCGGGTGAAATAGGTAGCCAGGAAAGTGTAACAGAGTGAAAGAGCAATCAGAAAGAGAAGAAGCAGCCTTGCGATCTCCATCCGTATATTCTGCCTCTCTTAGGAGTTTTTCTCAATGGCCTGCCGCTGAAGCCGCATTTTTCGCAGAAGGCCTTCATAGGATTCCTGTTTGATCACTCGAACAAAGGATCTCTGGTAGTTCTGCACAATACTGACCCCATCAATCTTCACATCAAGAACGAGCCACTTCTGTTCCACCGAGGTAAGAGAGTAGTCAACAGGGATCTCCTCGTTGATCCGAGAGATAGTGGTTTTTACAAGCGCCTCCCCCCCGCGGATGTCTGCTTGGCTATAAAGAATCTTTTCTCGCCCAAGAAAATCAAGGACGAGCCTGGTATAGGAGTCCTGGAAGAGATCTTTGAAGAGGGCTTTGAATTCTTCTTGCTTCGCTTCATCCAGTTTTTCCCAATAGGGATTCAAGACCTGCTTGACCATTTCATCAAAATGGAAATTTTTGGCAATGATATTTTTGATGGCAGCCTTTCTCTTATCCCTGAATTCCTGGCCCCGAAGCTGAGGATCCGTCTGGATCGCCATCACTCCTTCCAGCATCTTGCGCACATGCTCGACGGGCGTTGCGCCTTGGCCCATGGTATTTTGCCCCCAGGTATCTGGCAATGTATTTTGGACGATGAGGGAAAGACCAAAGATCGTTACGATGATAAAAATCCACTTCGTCATTTCGTCTCCTTGTTTGGTGAGGGTTGAAAATCCCCGAGAATCTGAAGAAGGGCAGGTAATAAAAGGACGGCTGCCGCCAATACACACAGGCTTCCCACCATCGCCAGTACTCCCAAACTGTAAATGCCCTGGTGAGTCGATATGGCGAGGCTCCCAAAGCCTACGGTTGTCGTCAGTCCAGCAAGAATGACGCCCTTGCCCGTGCTAAGTGGAAGTGCTATGTGTTGACGATCACCACCTCTCTGTCGCCATCTCTGAACGACGATGATGCCATATTCGACACCGGCCCCAACGACCAGGGGCATGAAGAGGCTGTTGGCAAGGTTTAGATCTATCCGGAGTAGATGCATCAACCCCAGGGTCCATGCGGTTCCTACCGCCAGCGGCGCCATGGCCATCATAGCAGGAACGAATCCGCGGAGAGTGACCAAGAGCAGGACCAGAATGAGAACTGCCGCGTAGGCGGCGGCTTTGATGCAGGCATCGCGAAACTCTTTCGTAAAAGCATGAAGGGTGACAGGATCTCCGATGGCATTGGGGTCCACGGACCTTAGATCCCGAACGAACTTAGCCAGAAGTTCGGGTTCCCAGATATTCTGAGTTGGAAAGACCCGGATGAGATAGAGTTGGTTCTTCCCAACAAACCTCTGGAGCAGGGGCTTCGGCAAATCCTTGGGCTCCATGGGTGTCGTGTTCGCGTTGGTACGAAGGAGGTCAAGTTTGTCGCTTAGGTCTTGAATCAGCGCGCTTTGGAATGTCTGAAGTCCGTGAGAAAGGCGCGACGGTTCCATGGAACGGAAGTGCTGGCGAAGTCTGTCGATCAGATCTCTCACCTGTCTCATCTGCGTTTCCAGGGGCTTACTTACCCCCCACTGGGAGTGATTGGAGCCGAGCATCTTAAAACGGATCCTGCCGAAAACTTCATTCAATTCTGAAAGGTTAACAGGATTTCCTGGATTTTGGAGCATTCCGATTCCGGCCAGAAGCGGCCTCATCTGCCTCAGCAAATCGATTTTCTCTTTCTGGTCGAGGGGAAGTAAGCTCTCGATGCTTTGTACTTCCGATACGGTGGAAAGCGCCTTGAGGGAAGCTGTCTTTTTCCGGACCTCTTCGAGGGAACGGGCGATGACCGCACCGTACATGCTCGGATGTTTAGACTCGCTGATCAGCTTCTTTTCCCAGAGAACAGATTCCGCTCCTTTGGACTGGAGGTTTAAGAGATTCAGATCAAATTTTATTTTCCCAGCCCCCCACAGTGAGAGGCCCAGTCCGACACAGCCGATCAACAAAATGAAAAAGGTACGACCCTTTGTGAGTCTCAATAAAGGTTTTACCCCGTTAGAAATAATTTCCCGCTGCTCTGCAGCGGGGTTAGATCTTAGAATGATTCCGGCGGGGTTTAATGCCCCGCTGGAATTTCTAACGGGTTGAACTTGGTCGGAAGGCAGGATGACTGCTTTTTGCAAAGACTTGTCAAAGAGCAAAATAAGGCCAGGCAAGAGGCAGAGCGTCACTAAGGTGGTAACGAATAATCCCATGGAGCAGATGACCCCTAATTCCACGAGGCCTTTAAAACCGGTGAGAACGAGAGGAAAAAAGGAAAGGGCGGCTGACAGTCCAGCGAGAAGAATCCCCGGACCGAGTTTGATCATGGTCGTTTGCAGGGCTTCTTTCCCGGGGGCACCCCGCCTCTCCTGTTCTTCCTGATAGCGGGCGAGCCAGTGGACGCCGTAATCAATCCCAAGCCCCAGGAGCATAGGGGCGAAGGTCACGGAGAGAATATTGAGATGGCCGATCAACAGGGTGGTCAGACCAAAGGTAAAAGAGAGCGCTACCAGAAGCACGATGATTTCCAGGAGGGGCCACCGAAATCCACGCCAAAAGAGAACGAGAAGAATGGCGAGGCCGAAGAGAGAGAGCAACGTGGCAAGGGTCATGTCATGAAGGGCCACTCCCATCTCATCTTCGTCAAGGGCCCCGGGTCCGGTCACCCCCACTTTGAGCTGGGGGAAATCGGCCTGTTTCTCCGCAATCGCCTTCCGAAGGGCTATCAGAGAATGCTGCCCTCCGGAAAAACTCTTCTCCATCTTTTTTGGAGTGATGAAAAGGAGCAGATAACGTTTATTCTCTGTCCAGAAATAACCTTCCTCAGATTCACCGTCTGAAGCTTCCTTGGTGAAAAATGAATTCCAAGAAGGGGTAAAGGAGGTGTCCCCATCCAACCACGCATTCATCTCCCGGAGGGTGCGAATGAGAAAATCGAGATCCATGGGTTTCCCGTCACCCTTTGATGAATTCTCATCCAGAAAACCGGTAAAAAACTCCCCTACCATCTTGGAAGCCATTTCATCATTGATCTGTCTGAAAAAGTTATTCAGACTCGGGGACTGGGCGAGATGTTCGATCAAGCCTTTGTATTCTTGAAGCCGATCACGAAGGGTCAAGAGATCCTTTTTTTCCAGATAGAGAAGGGCCCAGGGCCTGAAGAGCTTTGGGTCCACGCGAGAAAAAATTTCAGTGTAATGCTCATGATCCGCCTCCAGCACGGGGAGCAGGGCATGGAGGAAATTCAAGGAACGGGAAGTCTCCCGGTTCTCAATAGCGACCACAAAGGGGTCGAGATCTTCGAATTGATCGATCGTCTCCGAAAGCCTTATGAGCCGGTTTTCCGGAGAAATAAGCTGTTTCTGACTGGTCAGAAAATCCAAGTTCTTCACCGTATAAAGAACGGCAAATCCAGCCAGGATCAATGCAACAGAGAGAGTCAAAACGGGATGAGCTGTTTGCGTAAGCAGAACTTTCAACAACCCCCGTTGCAAGCGATTCATTCTTCTCCCCACCGAGATCAGTAGGTTCTTGTCCCGGAAGCGTACTCCAGCTCAGCCAGAGAAAGATTGTAATTGAAGACGGCTTCGAGATACTTCCCTTGATTCTGGCCATATTTTTCGATGGCCCTCAGCATATCATCGGCCGTCCCGACACCCATATCAAAATTGGTGAGGGCCGTCATCACCCACTTCCTCGAGGCGATGGCAGCCTGATTGTAGGCGTCAACAGCGGTTTTCCATTCCTTTATCTCTTGGTAAGACTTGGCCACCTGGATTGGGATGTTCAGTTTTCCGGTGGCCTTGGTATGAAGAAGTCTTTCATAACCTGCCCGTTCTTTCTCCACCTTTGCCCGACTGATGCCGAAGTCAAAGTTCCACTTGATTCCAGCCACGACCCCAATGTTCGCGTGGTTGAACTCATCCGGAATATAGGAGTTACGGAAAGTCTCGCGCCCCGGTGCCCCGGCAAGGGACCCTTCCAGGGAGACGAAAAAGGAAGGATAACGGTCACTTCGGGCAGCACGAACCTGGAACTCCTGGGCAACCAGTGCTTCGTCAAGCTGTTTGAATTCCGGCCGCTCTGAAAGTGCCTTTTGGACATAACTTTCTAACTCCGCCAGGGCTTCATTGCTTACGGGCAGGACTTTTTCGGCAGGATCAAATTCCTGACCGGCCGGCAAGCCGATCAGAGATTTCAAAGCAAAATAAGAGACTTTAACACCCTTTTCTGCCTCGGCTCGCGACCGGGCTGATTCAGCTCGGTATGCATCGATCCTGTAGAGATCGCTTTCCGCTACGTTGGAAGAACCGAGCTGAAGGAGGCGGGCCATTCGTTGCCTCGCATCGCCAAAAAAAGAATCCGCGTCATTGGCTGCTTCAATCCCTGCACGAGCCACGATCAAAGCACAGTAGAGCTGCTTGACTCTCAAGGCGATCTCGTTTTTCTTTTCCTCCAGCTTGAACGCCATTGCCCTCACCCCCCGGCCTGCTGCTTCTTCCCGGTTGGAAAGTTTGCCGAAGGTGTAAAGAGGTTGGGCTACGGCAAAATCCAGCCTGCCGAAAACCCCGATGCCACCAGCGGATGGGTCAATGATTCGAGTGCCACGGACCGCCGGCCTCTTTGCATTGTCAACAGGACCGATGAGGGCCGTGCTTTCCATCTGCGGATAGTAAGCGGCTTTAGCCTGATCGAGATCACTCCAGGCTCCTGCGATTTCGCTCTTGGCCTCACCGATCTCGGGGCTCCTGGAGATGGCCATCTCAATGAGGTGCTTTAAAGTCAGAACCAGCCTCTTCCCTTGCTGTTCCTCCCCCCATGCGAATCCCTGAGGAATGAATACGAGGCTGAAGCCGATCACCAACCCCAAAATCATAGCTCCAACCTTCCCGCTCCGCGATCCCAAGGTGCAAGCTTCCATGCGTCAACCCCCTCCTTTCTTCGTCGTTTCAACAGATGTTTTGCCGACCATTACCGCGATGGACCTTTCTCATGAGAAAGTTTTCCGTCCCCTTTTTCCGCCAAGAGCGTTGTGTAGAGCAAAAGCCCAATTCCCGCCCAGAAGATCTGCTCCAATCGTAGGGTAATTCCGTAGGTGAGGCCCAATGCCGAGTGAAAGCCCAAGGCCCTGAAAGCAATAACCCTCGTGGCTTCCAGGACACCGATATTGTAAGGGAGGGGAAAGCTCAGAAGATCCAGCCAGCTTCCCAAAAACCAGATGCCTGCAGCCATCGGTAAAGAAGAGGGAAGGATTAAATTTGAATTAAGATTTCTTAACTGCTTTGATCATAGTGGTCGATGGATACAACTGTCAAGTGAATTTTGGGGACAACTCGTAATGCCCCACTGAAGCATGGATGAAATCCGATGATCCGGCAGGAATGTCTCCGAAAATCTTATCAAGCGGATGTTCTAAATTTTTGAGGGCATGGGCAACATTCACCATCAATAGCGCAGCTCTTGCACGGTTGGGTCATTCTTTTTAGTTCAGGGATAAGCTGATGTTGCCGCTATAAGATTTTCTCCGGCATCCCTGCCGGATCTCGGCAAATTCCCGCGGTAGAGTGGGGCATTACGACAACTCAGATTTTGGATAACAGAGAATACAGAAATGTGGCATTCAGATACGATTCCAAAAGTGAAAGGTGTTGACAAACTGGGGAGGAAATTAGATAGTTAATTTATATACGCCTGCCCTTACCACCGGCAGGCGCTTTAATGTTTTACGGAAAGGGAGATTAGGGATGAAATCGTTGCTATTGAATCCTCCCTCTTTTGAAAAATTCGATGGGGGAGCAGGCTCTCGGTACCAGGCCACGCGTGAGATCACCTCGTTTTGGTATCCAGTATGGCTTGCCTATCCAGTGGGCTTGATCAAAGAAAGCCGACTCCTTGATGCCCCTGCCCATGGTATCACTCTGGAAGAAACGGTTAAAATTGCGGGAGATTACGATTTTGTTGTGATCTTCACCAGCACGCCGGGATTTAAGAGCGATATCCGGTTGGCCGAGATGATGAAGGACGCCAACGCAGACATAAAGATTGCTTTTGTGGGCCCACATGTGAGCATACAGCCGGAGGAAAGTCTGAAGGCTTCACCGGCGATCGACTTTGTCGCGAGGAAGGAGTTTGACTACTCGGTATCCGAATTCGCCTGGGGCAAGAAGATGGAGGAGATCGACGGAATCAGCTTTCGCAAAAACGGCCGTATCCTTCACAATCCAGATCGGCCATTGATTGAAGATCTTGATGCACTGCCCTTCGTCGTTGAAATTTTTAAACGTGACCTCGACTTCACAAGATACAATATTCCCTACCTTCTCTATCCTTATATTTCCTTTTACACCTCGCGGGGATGTCCTGCTCTCTGCACGTTCTGCCTGTGGCCGCAAACCATGAGCGGTCACCACTTGCGCATACGCAGTAGAGAAAATGTGGTGGCGGAGGTCAAACGAGCCCTTGAGCTCTTCCCCGAAGTTAGGGAGATCTTCTTTGACGACGACACGTTTACTTGGAATAAGTCCCGGGTCCTGGAACTCTGCGAGGAATTGAAATCTCTCAAGTTCACCTGGTCCTGTAATTCGAGAGTCACCACGGATTATGAGACACTTAAAGCAATGAAGGAAGCGGGATGCCGGCTCCTGGTCGTCGGTTTTGAATCAGGGGATCCGGCCATTCTGAAAAACATAAAAAAAGGAGCAACGATTGAGCAGGGCCTTGCCCTAATGAAGAATTGCAAGCGGTTGGGAATCACGGTTCATGGAGATTTCCAAATCGGGCATCCGGGGGAAACTCGTCAGTCTATTGAGAGAACGATCAGATTTGCCATGGAACTCGATCCTGAAACGATGCAGGTCTCTATGTCCCATCCCTATCCTGGAACGGAGTTCTTCAATTATCTTGAGAAAAATGGCTATTTCATTACCGTTGAAATGACCGATGATCTCGGACATCAACTCCCCAACTTTCAATATCCGGGCCTAACCCGAAAAGAGATTGTGCAAGCCGTCGAGGATTTTTACGCCCGCTATTATTTCCGACCGAGAATCGTCTTCCGAATTGTGCGGCGTGCCATATTCGACGGAAGGGAACGCAGACGGTTATACAAAGAAGCCAAAGAATTTTTCCAGCTTCGTGCGAAGAGAAAGAAATTTGTGAATCTCCAACCTGGGGGATAACTCTTTCGGAACGCCTTTCGCTGCCATCAAACCTGAACCTAAACGGATAGGATGCCGGTGAGCCTTTGATGAACTTGATGCCGAGTAGTGGATTGTCTCGAGTCGGGACGGTACTGACGAAGACCTATGGAGTGTTGATTCTCGCCGTATTGGCTCAAGCGACAGGGAACGTATTCCTGAGCAAGGGGATGAAGTACATCGGATCGGCCAACCCGATCGGCGAGGGAGGGGTTGTTTCAATCGCTTTTCAGGCAGTCGCGAGCCCGATGATCTGGATGGGTGTTGCCCTTTCGATCATTTTTTATATCCTTT
>Ga0315282_10006880_pt1 | contig 18870 bp, 18 predicted proteins | sample YL17G07_20_MG_FD_203693 | JGI IMG/M metagenome (GOLD analysis project Ga0315282, IMG submission 203693) | Sediment microbial communities from Yellowstone Lake, YNP, Wyoming, USA - YL17G07_20 | ecosystem: Environmental > Aquatic > Freshwater > Lake > Sediment | place: USA: Wyoming | collected...
TTGATTCCAGAAGCCGGATCCGCTGCTTCGGTTCAGCCGACTTTGAGCCGATCGCTCTCGGCTCGACGCATCATCATCTGGGATGTCCCAGTCGGGAAAGAAGCTGTCCTCAGGACGCTGGCGGCCAGCGTCGGGAGAGAATGCGGGGTCGAGGACCCCGATGGTTTGTTCCGGGACATCATGAAACGAGAAGAGCAGGGCTCGACCTTTTTCAATGAAGGTGTGGCCTTCCCCCATGTGCGCGTCGATGGCCTTATGGAGCCGGTTATCGTGCTCGGGTTAACCAGGCGAGGCGTCTCGGATGTCTCCACGGAGAGACCGATCGAAACCGTGTTCCTGATTCTTTCTCCGGCCGAATCTCCGGATTCACAGGTGCAGCTCCTGGGCCTCGCCAGCCGGGCCGCCCAGAACCGCCATCTTCTCCAGGCTCTCCGGGCCGCCCGGACTCCGGAAGAAGCTATGGCGGTCGTCCTGAATTGGGAGGCGCCGGGGCTGTCCAATGCCTAGTATGTCGATAGAATCTCTAAGAGGAGTGAGGGAAGATGGCCAGCAGCATTTTCGAAGATAAGTCCGTTAAGCCGACGGAGAAGAAGCTTTCTGAAGCGCTCGGAGCGTCCTTCAAATATTGGGCGGAAATCAAGAGTGCTCTCGAAGCCGAATTCGGCGGACTCACGGGAGAGTGGAAATATTACGGTCCGAAATCCGGATGGATATTGAAATCGTTTCACAAGAAGAGAAACCTCTTCTTTTTGACTCCTCGTGAGGGATATTTCCGGGTTGCCTTCGTTTTTGGAGATAAGGCCGTCTCCGCCATTGAGCGGAGCGATCTCCCAAAGAACATGATCGAAGAAGTGAGAAACGCGAAGAAGTATGCGGAAGGAAGGGGACTGCGGATGGAGGTCAGGAAGCCCGGCGATATTGAGAAGATTAAAAAGCTGGTCACAATCAAAATAAAAAATTAGCCAAGGTGACTCCCCTTAAGAATCGCGGTCAGCGGACCCGCGGATAATAATTGCTGTGCCATTTGAGCCGTGACGGGCGGCCGTCCGGCCCCATTTCAAAAACGACCTCCTCGCCCAGGGCCTCGTCCTGCCTGATGCGCCGGAAGGTGTGGAGGCCTGTCTTTTGAAGCTTAGTCATCTGCTTGGCCGGGTCCATCGTCGGAAGCGACAGCGCGGCCAGACCGCCTTCCCAAATGACGATGGCGATCTCGCCCCCGAACGAGTCGTCATAACTTCCCAAGTATTTCTTCAGCTCCGGGTCGACCCGTTTAGCGGCCTTGGGATTCTTGACCGCGTCTTTGATCGCCGGCGCCACGATATCGTACATCCGGCCCGCGAACGTCTCTGATTCGACCCTCAGGGCGTTTGCCATGAAGACCGTGGAAACGAAATCATCGGGTTTGAGCAAAATCGCGGTGCGGTAGCCAGGGCAGAAGCCTCCGTGGCCGACGAAGGTCTTGCCCTCGGCCCTCAAGACCTCAAACCCGAGACCCCAGCTGTTTTCAAAGTTAGAATCAAGCCAGTGGACCCGCTGCATTTCGCGAAGCGTATTGGCCTTGAGCACCTCTGCGCCGCCCTTGCGGAGAAGGCGAAACTGCCAGGAGGCGAAGCGGGCGAGGTCCTCCGCCGTCGAAGCAAAACCCGCCGCCGGGGCGATTCCGCGCGCCTGAAAAAAGGGCATGGCGATGCGCTTTCCTTCGCGGTTGATGGCCCCGAATCCCGCGGCCAGCCGCGCTCCGCGCTGGCGCTCCGGGATTTCCGGCGTCGTGCTCGTGAGTCCCAATGGATCAAGGATCTTGCGCTGCACATATTCAGCATACGGCATTCCCGAGACCGCAGCGACAACCTCGCCCGCCAGAGTCAGGCCGAGGTTCGAATATTGCCAGTAGGTCTCGGCCGGATAGAGCGTCTGCTGTTTGGAGATCATCGCGACAATCTGGTCGTGGGTGGGGAAGATGAAGTCCGGCCCCGTCCAATACGGATAGTCGGATTCGCGGGGCAGTCCCGAGGCATGGGTGAGAAGTCCCTCGATCGTTATTTCCGGAGCATCCGCCGAGGTTCGCTTGATCGTGAACCAGGGGAGGTGCTTGCTGACGGGATCATCCAATCGCAGCTTGCCCGCGTCGCGCAGCTGCATGACGGCGATGCTGGTAAAAAGTTTAGAGATCGAGCAGATGCTGTAGATTGTGCTCGGCGTGGCTGGTGCTTTGCGCGTCGGATCGGCATAACCGGAGCCTCCGCTCCAGACAAGCTCCTGATCGTAGACAACCGCTCCCGAGACACCTGGGATCTGCTCGTAAGCCCGCTGGGCGTCGAGCCAGACCTTGAGAACCTCGACCGCCGAGGCCACCCGGGGATCAGCGGAGAGTTTCTGGGCGTACGCCGGGCCTGAAATGACAAATACGATGAGAATGGTTGCGATGAGCCAGCGGAAATGTTTCATGGTTTTTATCCTCCTTTGATGGAGCTTCATTCAAAGGACTATCTTCTTTTTTCCCCATCTGAGTTTCATCGTCAGGACCCTGTCCGTGGAGAAGATCCTGGCGGCCGCAACAACTAATATAAGGAACAAGAGTGCCATATAAAGAATCCCGTACAGCACCGCCGAATAATCTCCCAGAAGAATATTCTGGGTGGCCAGAAAAGGATGAGAGAAGGGGATGGCCCAGACGAGAATCTTGACGGGCGTGGAGAGGGTTTTGATATCGGAGAAAAAGGAGAGAAAATAAGGAATCAATACCAGAAAAATGATCGGCATGATCAAAGCCTGAGCGCTCCGGAAGTCCTCGGCCAGGACACCGAGGATCGTGGCCATCGCCAGCGCGCAGAGGATGGCAAAGAAGAGGGAAATTCCGAGGACAATATAGCCGTTGGTATTAAGGGCAAGGCCCAGTTTCTGAATAACCTTGGTAATATCAGAGGTTGTCCTGACATTGGACATGAATCCGCCCATATAAGATTTGAAACCAAACATGTAGATCGCCGCGGAAATCAACCCCACCAGTCCCGCGGCAACCATCTTTGTCGTTACGATCGTTGTTCTATTGATAGGCACCGTGAGGAGCGTCTCTAGGGTTTTGTTCTGCTTTTCCATGGCGATGGCCGAGATGACCATCTGGGACGAGTAGATGATAATCATCATCAGAATGATCGGCACAAAGATCGACTGGCCGTACACAAACCCGGAAATCGCCGCCGCAGAGCCTTCGGCCATCCTCCCTTTGACGATCACGAAGTCCTTGCTCTTGATCGGATTCTTGATGTTCTCTGGATTCACGTCGGGCACTTTTTTCTTCAGAAAATCATTGGAGAGATAATTGTTGGTGGCCGTGATGATCGCTTTGAGGATCTCGGACTTTCTGATGCTGCCGAGAGAGAAGCTTCTCAGAAAGGTGTAGGTTTCTATTTCCTCGGGCTCGAACTTGGCGACAGATTCTCCAAAGCCTTTTGGAATCACCAGGAGGAGGTTGGTATCTCCCTTTCCGGCGGTCTGGACAGCCGCTTCTTTATCTTGTTCTTTGATCGCATCGACTTGGAAATTCGTCATCTTAAGGCTCGCCAGCAGCCCCTTTGAAATCTCAGACTGATCCAGGTCAAAAACAGAGATCTTTTGCACGGCCGCTGCCTTTTTCATCTCGCTTTTGGCCAGTGCGCCCATAAAATAGAATAAGACCAGTGTAAACAGCAGCGAAATGACCAATTGGAGCGTGATCAATTCCCTGATCTCTTTGGAAAGAAGATTGGTAAACTTTTTCATCGGAGGGCACTCCTGAAAACGACTTCCAGATTTGCCGCCTGGTATTTTTCCTTGAGCTCCCGGGAGGTCCCAAAATCGAGGATGACACCTTTATCTATAAGGGCGACGCGGTCGGAAAGAAACTCGATCTCCAGCATGTTGTGGGATGACAGGAGGACGGAGATGCCCTCCCGGGCGAATTTCTTGATGATCTCCCGCACCTCCAGAGAGTTGATCACATCCAGCCCGGATGTAGGCTCATCCAGGATGGCCATGGCCGGCCTGGTCATCAAGGCCCGGGCCAGCAGAAGCTTTCTGACCATCCCCTTGCTGTAGGTCCCCACTTTTTCATCCAAGCGGTTCCCCAGATCAGCTATGCCCGCCGCCCTTTTCAGGAATTCTTCTGTTTCCCCGGCTGTGTTCGCATAGAAGTTGGCCATAAACCGGAGGTACTTCGTCCCTTTCAGGTTCCGGTAGGCCCCGGCTTCCTCCGGAAGATAGCTGATCTGTTCCCTGAATTTTTCGGGGTGCTTCTTGAGATCGTGCCCCAGGAAAGTCACCTTCCCTCCGGACGGGGTGAGAAGGGTGGAGACGATCCTGAGGGTCGTTGTCTTGCCGGCTCCGTTGGGACCGATCAGGGCGAAAATCTCGCCCTGGTGGACCTGGAAATCGATGCCTTTCAGCGCTTCTAAAGTCCCGTAGGATTTCTTCAGACCTTCGACTTGGAGAACAATATCCATTCCAACCTCCTAATTTCCTATTCTTATAGCACGGCCTTGGCCTTCAGTTCAATGCCGACAGATTGGAAATGAAAATGTATTGTGTGTTAAAACAAAAATAGACTATTTCGGGGCCGTTTGATATGCAGACAATGAGAGGTCCCTTTGGTTCGAAGCCGCGGGGAGAGGCCAAAATAGCTGCCCCGCAAAAATCCAAAAAGGAGGTTATTTATGAAAGTCAGGACTTTGCGAACCACAATTCTTGCTCTCTTCTCCTTGGGGCTTTTTTGGGGAGGAGCTCTTGCTCAGAACTTCACGGTTGAGGCGGACATTCCTTTTGCTTTTATTATCGAGAATTCAACTCTTCCCGCCGGGACATACGTGGTTAAGGAAGCCGAGCCCAATGAGTATTCGATCAGCACGCTCAAGGGAGACGTCTTTGTTTATTTTCAAGCGGAACCTCTTGACGTGCTGACGCCGGCGAAGACATCTGAGCTGGTCTTTAATGTCCGGGGAGACAAGCATTTCCTGTCAGAAATTTGGGAAGCGGGCGAACTGACGGGTCTATCCGTGATTAAAGGCCGAACCGAGCTCAAGATGATGAAAAAGGAGCCCAGAAAAACCGAGAGTGTCAAAACAAAAAAGAAATAGGGAGGCCAAACGAGCTTCATGACTTTCTGGGGAAAGTTCTCCAGAATCTTTGAAAGGGAAGGGACGATTACAGGAGGCCCATTTTTTTGAGGGCGTTCTCTCCCCGGCTTCCTTGCGGGGCATCGCCCGGAAGATAGAGCATAACACCGCGCTTGGCGGGTCTGATGACGATTTTTCCCTCCTCGGCCAGCCCGCTCGTGACCTCGACCGGGTTTTCCCCTTCGTAGTAAAGCTTGAAGCCCTCATTAAAGCCGCTAAAAACCGTGTGGATTCCCTTAAAATTCCCCGTCCTTAGCTTCAAAATTGCCAGGGTTACGAATTCCTCATGGGACATTTTTTTTCTCATCTTTTTCCTCCCCCAGGATTTCGAGAAGGTTCTTTGTTCTTCACGAGATAGGGACGCTCGAGACGGAGGTTTATTCTCGATCAGAGGATTTCCCGACTCAATCTTACCTAGCTCAGTCGACAGCTTTGTTGAGCAGGGCCAGGAGGAATCTCCGGTCTCTTTCGGTCAGGGCGATCCGGCCGAACAGGTCCTGGACCATTCCGGTGACATGGAGTTTGTTTGTCTCGTGGATGAATCCTTTGTTCTCAAGTTTCTTCAGAATGAGCCCGATGCTGTCCTCCTGTTCTTTTCGGGGCAGGGGTTTTGGCGCCTGAGAAACGTATTCTGTGGAGGAACGGCTGAAGATAGAAAATAGCGTCAAGAGTACGGCCGAGGCCAAGTTGTAAGAGGGCTGACGGGACGCCTGGGGGATGAAAAAGACAAAATTGGAATCGCCCAACTCTTCGGAGGTTAGACCGGTCCGTTCGTTCCCGAAGAGGAGGCCGATCCGGGTGGACGACGGATAATGGAGGATCGCGTCCGTCGCTTCAGGGAGGGTTAGGATGGAGAACGTCTTCCTAAATCTCGCGGTCGAGGCGAGCACAAGGTCAAGATCCCGGGTTGCTTCCTTGAGGGTCGCGCTGAATCGAGCTCCCTCCAGGATATCCTGGCTGTGAACGGCCGTCCTGTAGGCCTCCGGCTTAAGCCCGATGAGGCCCACCAGCCGAAGGTCGTCAAACCCGGTATTCTTCATCGCCCTGGCCACGAGACCGATATTCTCATGATTTTCCGGGCGAATGAGGATGATCGAAAATCGTTTCCGGTCGATGCGGTCCTTTCCCTCGGTTCTGTAAGGAAGCTTCATGCGGTTGTCAGAGCGACGTCCGGGTGATCTTGACGACAATTCCCGACCTGCTCGGATCGGGACAGCGGATGTACTCCGTCGTGACGCCGTTCAGGTCGATGACTTTTTGATAGGACGTTCCTTCATAGGTCCAGGGCATCGTTCCACCGAATTCGAGGACGCGGATAGCACCGTTCATGCTGTCCAGAAGCCACTCGCACATTTTGCCCCGGTCTTCAGGGTACTTGAACTTTTGCCCAACCTTGTGATTGGCGCATCCCTCCTTGGGACCTTCGATGACTTCGATCTCGATAGCGTATTTCTTCCAAATGACCGGCCTGGGCGTGTCTTGTGCACGCTGGACCAAAGGGGAGGCAACAATCCCGGCAGCAGCGCACCCGCCCTTTTCCAAGAATTCTCTTCGTTTCATTTTACCTCCTTGAAACCTCCGCCAAAGCCCTCACCTCTGTCTCTGTAAGGGCGCGAAATTTGCCCTTGGCCAGATTGCCGAGTGAGATAGGTCCGACGGCGATTCGGACCAGCCTGAGCACTTCGATATCGAGCATCGCGAGCAGCCGCCGGATATGACGATTTCTGCCCTCGTCCAGGACGATCTCCAGCCAGCACGTCCGCTTTCCACTCCGAAGCACACGCGCTTTCTTTGCCCTCAAGAAGTCGCCTTCCGGAGCGGTCAACCCGGAGCTCATACGGCCGAGGAGGCTTTCGTTCACCAATCCGTCCACCTGCACATGGTAGACCTTGTCCAGCCTGGACGCTGGGTCGAGGATCCGCGCCGCCCAGCGGCTGTCATTGGTGAAGAGGAGCAGCCCCTCGCTCGCCCTGTCCAGGCGGCCGACCGGAGAGATCCAGGGAAGCCCGGCGCCTTTAAAGCACTCATAGACCGTCCGCCGGCCTTTCTCATCGGAAGCAGTGGTCACCAACCCTCTGGGCTTGCTGAGCGCTAGATAGATTTTTTTTGACGAGCAGACGGATTGGCCATTGATCTCGAATCGGTCCGCATCTGGGTCGACCCGGGTTTCCGGCCTCCGTTCGGTCCGGCCGTTGACCCGGACTTTGCCCTCCAGGATCATGGTCCTAGCGGCGGAGCGTGAACAATAGCCGAGCTTTGACAGCGCCCTGGCGAGGCTGACGTTGGCACTTTTTTTCATTACTGACCCAAGCAAATATATGGCCTGAGAACGAAGAATGTCAATGGCTCCACCGCATCGTTCGTTATCTCTCCTCCCCGTCCCATTAAAGAAATCCGGATCGGCAGGGTCGAAGGGGATCTTAGCGCCGGAGTGCTCCAGCAGCGAGAAGTCTCAGGCGGTTTTCGAGGATTCCTCTTTTTCGGGATGAAGATACCGCGATTCCCAGATCGGGTCGAAAAGCTTGCCGACCGACCGGTTGTATTCTATGAGTTGCTCACGGTATTCAGGGTCCTGGAGGGCGGCGGCGGCATTCTCATCGACCGGAGTGGGATTATATTCACGGAGAAGGGGATAGAGCTCCGCATAATGATCGCGCATCGGGCAAGGCATGATCCAATTACCATGCCTTCCTCCCTCAGACAGGCTTTTCTTATGGCCATAGTCTCGCTGCCAAGCGCGGATCCTGGCGAAAAACGGATCTGCCCAAACGTCGATCAAGTTTTTGCCCTGAGCATAGATGTCGTGGATATTGACCGGGGAGTAGGGCATGAAAACACAGGGCATGAAAGCCCCGTTCCAATCGACCGCCATGTATCCGCCGTCCCGGCCCGCGCTGATGCAGCCGGAGCTCACCGTGCCGCCGTTCCAAAAATCAATCAGGAACAAGTGCCGCTCTGAGATGAGCTGCCGGGACCGCTTCCACATCCAGAGGCGCTGTTCCGGCGTTGGCAGCAGCCTGAGGGTGAAGGCCCTGCCGATAGGCATGTATTGGAAAACCCAGCCGAACAAGACGCCCATTTCTTGGAAATAGAAGTTAATGACCTGATCAGAAAGGATCTCTTCGGCATTATCCCGGGTGGCCGTCATGGAGATCCCGTAGAAGACTCTTTCGCGGCGCAGACGTTCCATGGCCTGGATGATTCGGTCGAACACGCCCTCGCCGCGCCGGCCGTCGGTTTTTTCCCGCAGCCCCTCAACCGATATGGCCGGCATGACGTTACCCAGCTCACCCATCCGAACGGCGACAGAGTCATTGATCAAGGTTCCATTTGTGTACATCATGAAGAAACAATCACCGTGCCGTTCGATGATGTCCAAAATACCTTTGCCTCGATCCTTGTAAACCAGGGGCTCGCCGCCGCTCAAGACGATGAACCGGGCCCCCCACAGGTCGTGTGCCTCGGTGATAAGGCGGTCGATGATCTCCCATTCGAGCTTCTCTCGAGTCGCTCCCGAATCGGCGTAGCAGCCCTTGCAGAAAAGATTACACGCCTTGGTGGGACTGATGAGCAAAATCTCCGGGGAGGAGGTTCCGAATCGCGCGACGAAGCGACTCTTGGCGTTATCGTCGCCCTTGTTGATGATCGCATCCCCGACGAGGACGTTGAGAAACTTGTCCAGGCTCGTTCGCGAGAGTCGATTCTCCATGAGAGCCCGCTCGACCGTTCGCATGATCGCTATTCCGATCTCCTGTCGGTCACGGATAGCGCCGGGCGGTTTTAGGCCTGATCGGATCTGCTTCTCAGTCTCGGCCCGGATCTTCTTTTCCCAACCGTCCGCCAGACGGCTTCTGACCGGCCCCAGCCGGCTAAGAAAAGGTCCGGCCCAGGCTAGGGCGCTGATTGCCCGGCGGGCCCAGGATGCATGATTTCTTCGGCTATCTGCGAGTGATCCCATCATCCGGCTCCTTATCTAAGAGATGAGGCTTCTCTTCTTCCCTAGAGCATTTTTGCGGACAGGCTTTCGAAGGACTGTAAGGGAGCTCAGGATACGCGAATCAAAACGGAAAGCAGGACAACTTCACTTTTTACTGATATCTACCCTTGCCATGCTCTACAAAATCATTAAATAACGAATTTCGCTCGTCTGTCAAGCCGCCGCCCAGTTCGGGCGCCACCGCCGGCCCTCTGACAAGGAACCAACTGCCTCCGAGGTTATCGAACCAGGACTTGAACAATTAGATGCGAGGGGAAGCCTTTGGAGCAGAAAATTCGCTGTGTCGCCGTCTGATAATCCGAATTCTTGGCCAGAAAGATATTCTCCACGAATTTTTGGGGGTTGCGATCGATGATCGGGAACCACGTGCTTTGCACCTGGACCATGATCTTGTGGCCCTTCGGGAAGCGGTGATCGTTCTGGTGGAGGTCGATCACATACTCGTTGACCTGGTCGGGAACGATGCGCTCCGGGTGCTCGAAACTCTTCCGGAACCGGCCCCGGAACACGTCATTGGCGATCATGAGTTGGTACCCGCCCATCCTCGGCTCTTTGGGGTAGTCTTCCGGGTAGACATCGATCAGCTTGACAATCCAATCGCTGTCTGAGCCGGTGGTTGAAGCGAAGAGATGGGCGGCGATGTTTCCTGTGATCACGACATCCTGGGCCAGAGGCTCCGTTTCCCAGCTCAGGACATCGGGACGAAGATGAGCAAAACGCTGATCCTCAACGAGCCAGGTGGACCAGCCCGAGCCGCGAGGGTCATAGGTCGCTTCGACCGGCCGCGGGCGATAGGGCACAGGATGGGCCGGGTCGGAGACGTAGCTGTCGAATTCTTTATCAGCCCCCGGTTGTGGAGGTTCGAAAGTTAGCTTCCCGCCCCGATGAAAACAGAGTTTTCGGTCCTCGGTCTTGCTCCGGGGCGGCCACTCATCATAGGAAACCCATTGATTGGCGCCGGTTTGAAAGGTCAAGGCCTCGGGCTGCTCAAACTTCCCCTTGTCTTTTAGGAAATAGGCGAACCAGGGGGCTTGGACCTTTTCCCGGAAATACTGGCTCGTCGCGGAGTCGAACCTGATTTTTCCCAGGCTGCTTCCATCGCCGTGAGCCCAGCCGCCGTGGTTCCAGGGACCGGCGACTAAGTAGTTCAGCTTCTTTTTATCGTGCTTCTCCAGTGTCTCGTAGATCTTGAGCGGGCCGTAGAAATCTTCCTGGTCCCACCATCCGGCAACGTTGAGCGTCGGCACCGTGACGCGGGTCAAATAGGGGGTCACGGCCACCTTCTGCCAGAATGCGTCATAGTTTGGGTGAGTTGTGAAATCGTTCCAGGTGGGAAGTTTGCCGTGGAAATACTTTTCATTCGCGTTCGACAGGGCTCCGAGATTCAGGTACCACTCGAAGGTATCATATTTATCAAACTTGAAGCTGTAGTTGACGTTGGACGTCTCCATCATGGCCGCGTATTCAAACCCGTAGCTCAAGCGAAAAGCGCCGTTGTGATGAAAGTCGTCACCGAGATACATATCCGCCGGTGAAGCCTGGGGAGACACGGCCTTGAGCGCGGGATGGGGTTCCAGCATGCCCATGACTGTCAGCCAGCCGCCGTAGGAAACACCCATCATGCCAACCCGGCCGTTGTTGTGGGGAACGTTCTTGAGGAGCCAGTCGATCGTGTCGTAGGTGTCTGTGCCCTCATCGATCGCCTTGGGATCGTTCTTGTCTCGAGGCGACCGCTGCATCACGAACCGGCCCTCGGATTTGTACCGGCCGCGGATATCCTGGAAGACGAAGATGTAGCCTTCATCCGCCAGTTCTTTGCCGGATGTCCGCAGGAGAGGATGTCCTTTCTCATCGCTGCCGATCCCGTAGGGGGTGCGCAAGAGCAGAAAAGGCAGTGGTCCCTGTGCCGTCTCTGACACAAAGATCTCCGTGTGAAGCTTTATGCCGTCGCGCATGGGGATCATGGCTTCGGTCTTTTTGAAGGTCTGTTCCTTGGCTTTGCTGGTGCAGGTCTGGGAAGAAAAGAGGAGGACGAAACAGATCATGACGGGAAAAAGAGCCGAGAGAGCGGTCCTTGATGCGATCCTTTTCATTCTTTGTTTTTTCATCGGTTGACCTCTGGCGCGAAATGTATACCAAACAAAATCGGGATGTCAATCCTCGGCCGGTTCTTAAAAAAGTAAGTGCACAGACGAAAATATCGTTTTATAATACCGTCACCTTGAGCGTGATTTTGGTTAAAACTCTGACAGGAAGGCGGTGAAGAATGTTCAAAGGACATCCCCGAGCGCTCTATGTGGCCTTTTTTGCCAACATGGGAGAACGGTTCGGCTTCTACACGATGGTGAGCATATTTGTGCTTTTCCTCCAGGCCAAGTACGGACTCACGGCCGGCACCGCCGGCATGATCTATGGCGTCTTCATGTTCTGCGTTTATTTCTTCCCTTTGCTCGGCGGATTTCTGGCCGACAAAGTCTTGGGCTATGGCCGCACGATCAGCCTCGGCCTGGTCGTGATGTTCATCGGCTATCTGCTTCTGGCCGTGCCCACCCAGATGGCCACGGGGTTCGCCCTGGTCGTCGTCGCCCTGGCGACGATCGCTCTCGGAACGGGCTTCTTCAAGGGCAATCTCCAAGCCCTCGTGGGAAATCTCTACGACGATCCCAGGTACAGTCCTTTGAGAGACAGGGCCTTCAACATCTTTTATATGGGCATCAATATCGGAGCGATGTTCGCGCCGACAGCCTCGGAAAAGGTGTGCAACTGGATCCTCTCAGCCTCGCATTATGTGTACGATGCCAGGATCCCCGCACTGGCCAATGATTTCTTGAAGAGCAAGTTGGCCGACGCGGGCCAGTACCTGTCCATCGCCCACGGCCAGGATCCGAGTGTCACCATCGAGACTCTCCGTCAGTTCTCCGAGAGGTATATCAACGCCCTGGGCAAATCCTACCACTACGGGTTCGGTGTCGCCTGTCTAAGCCTGATCATCTCGATGGCCATTTTTTGGGGATTCCGGAAATATTACAAGCACGCCGACCTCACCGAAAAACAAAAGGCACTGTCGGAGTCTCAAAGAGCCCAAGTTGTCGAGCTCACTCCCCAGCAAACAAAAGAAAGGCTCTATGCCTTGGGGTTGGTCTTCCTCGTCGTCATTTTCTTCTGGATGGCTTTCCAACAGAGTGCCGTCACTATGACTTATTTTGCCCGGGACTACACGGTGCCCAGCGTCGGCAGGATCACCAACCTCTGGTTCGACCTGACCGGCTTGATCCCCATATTTTTGGCCCTGGTGGGGCTCGTGCTGTTCCTGAAAAAACGCTCAAGCACCTTGACCAAAGTTGTGGGGGGCGCCGCCTTTCTGATCTTCGCCGTGTTAGCCTATCTCCGCTATCAAGGGTACCCTGATGTCAACCCCTTCATGCCCCAGCGATTCCAGCATTTCAATCCATTCTTTATTGTCTCTTTGACGCCGTTGGTCATCGGCATTTTCTCTTATCTCAACAAAATCGGCAAAGAGCCCTCCGCGCCCCGGAAAATCGGTATCGGCATGCTCCTCACATCCGCTGGTTTTCTCCTTCTGGTGTTCGCCTCCCTCGGGTTGCCCAACCCGAAGGAACTCGGCGGCCACGTCGCGCCGCAAGGTTCACTCGTTTCCGTTTACTGGCTGATCGGAACTTATTTCATGCTGACGATTGCCGAACTTTTCTTGAGTCCGATGGGAATGTCCTTTGTCTCGAAGGTGGCTCCGCCTAAATACAAGGGGCTGATGCAGGGAGGCTGGCTCGCTTCCACCGCGATCGGGACCTATCTCGTTGGTGTGGCCGGCTACCTGTGGATGAAGATCCCGCTGTGGAGCCTGTGGCTCGTGTTGGTCGTGGCCTGCTTGGCCTCGGCTTCCGTCATGTTCGCGATCACGAAACGGCTGGAACGGGCGACCAAGGTTTGAGGCGCGGCGGCAAATTCCCAAAAACAATTCTGTTTCCTGGATGGAGTCCCATGGCGAACGGCGCGTGGGGTCTCAATTTGGCTCGCCTCATCGACATGAGATATAATATTAATTGAAAGGTGGGGCTCTAAAGCCGAAGCCTTGGCAAAGGAATACAGAAAGACTCAACACAAAATGAGGGCTCAAATGAAGGGGCTTGGGTGCTTTATTTTGATTCTATTATCGGTGATCCCTTTTGAAGGATACGCCGAGGAGGTCATCAAAAAAGGAGACTTGCTGAACCTGGATAGATGCATCAGAATTGCCCTCGAACGGCATCCGGATATCACTGCCGCCAAGAGCACGGCCGACGCTGGCTGGAGCAGGATGAAGCAGGCTCAGTCAAGCTACTACCCTCAGATCGGCTGGGTCTCCGATGTCAGCCGAACATCGGTCGGACCCCGGACTTCCTTCGGCTTTAGAACGTCATCCGTCACCTATAATTCTTATTCCACCGGGGTCAACCTGAGCCAGAACATTTTCGATTTCGGAAAGACGGCTGCCCAGGTCAAGATCCAGCGCATGGACTACGAAGCGTCTCTTTCCGATCTCGAAACGACATCGGACCAAATCACCTTCAATGTTAAACAGGCCTATTTTGGGCTGTTGCAGGCCAAACGGAACAGAGACGTCGCGGCCGAGGCAGTCAAGCAATTCGAACTCCACCTCGAGCAGGCCAAAGGTTTTTTCGAAGTCGGCACGCACCCTAAATACGATGTGACCAAGGCCCAAGTGGATCTGAGCAACGCCAAGCTGAGCTTGATCAAGGCGGAGAATGCGGTCAGAATCGCTCTCGCCTCACTCAACTATGCCATGGGAGTCACCGAATCTCCAGAGTATGATGTCGAGGACAGTTTGTCCTCCGAGAAATACCCCCTGTCCTTCGAGGAAGCACTTTCCAGGGCCTATCAAAACAGGCCCGACCTCAGGTCTGTGGTTGCGAAAAGGCAGGCGGCCGAGGCTTCCATCTCCTTGGCCAAACGGGGGTTCTTCCCGCTCTTGAGCGGGACGGCCGGCTATGACTTCGCCGGAAATCGATTTCCGCTGGCGAGAGGATGGAATGTCGGTTTGACGCTGTCCGTACCCGTCTTCAACGGATTTCTGACGACCTACCAGGTTGAGGAATCGAGATTCAGTCTGAGCATCCTCAGGGCCAACGAGGAATCGGTGAGACAAGCTGTCTACTTGAATGTCCAGGAAGCCTATTTGAGCCTCAAAGAAGCGGAGGACTTGATACCCGTGGCCGAACTCACCGTCCAGCAGGCCCAGGAAAATTTCGAGATCGTCAACGGCACTTATTTGGAAGGCCTGGGCAATCCCATCCAGGTGACGGACGCCAATGTGACCTTGAGCAACGCGAAAGTCTCCTATATCGAGGCGCTGTATGCTTATAAAATTGCGCGAGCGGCCATCGAAAAAGCTATGGGGTTAAGATGAAAAAATTGGTCTTCGTCGGGATTCCGGTCATAGTTCTTGCCTTGGGCGCATACTTTTGGCTCGGCAGAAAGGGAGCACAAACGAAGTTTCTGACCGAGAAGATAAGTCGAGGCGACATTGTCACCTCGGTCACCGCGACCGGGACCGTCAATGCGGTCACTACGGTTCTCGTCGGGACCCAGGTCTCCGGTAGGATCAAAGCGCTCTATGCCGATTTTAACTCACCCGTAAAGAAAGACCAACTCATCGCCCAGATCGACCCGGCCCTGTTTGAAGCGCAGGTGGATCAAGCCAAGGCGAATTTGCTGAATGCCAAGGCCAACCTGGTGAAAGCGCAAGCTACCCTCGTGGACGCCAAAAGGACCATGCTCCGTTACAAGGACCTCCTGGCCAGGAACCTGGTTGCGAAGAGCGATTTTGACACGGCGGACACAAATGACCAGGTAGCTGATGCTTCCGTCAACGCGGCGGCGACTCAGGTCGATCAGACGAACGCGGCCCTCAGGCTTGCGGAGACAAACCTCCGCTACACGCGGATCGTTTCGCCCGTCGACGGTGTTATCATCTCCAGGAACGTCGATGTCGGCCAGACCGTGGCGGCGAGTTTCCAGACTCCCACCCTGTTCAACATCGCCGTGGACCTCACCAAGATGCAGATCGACACCAGCGTCGACGAGGCCGACATCAGCAGCGTGAATGTCGGGCTCGACGTCGAGTTCACGGTGGACGCCTATCCAGAGGAAACGTTTAAGGGCACGGTGTCGCAGGTCAGGAACGCCGCCATCACGATTCAGAATGTCGTCACCTACGACGTCGTCGTTCAGGTGGATAACCGCGACCTGAAACTCAGACCGGGCATGACGGCAGACGTCTCCATCATCACTGCCATGAAAAAGAACGTCCTCAGGATCCCGAACACGGCGCTGAGGTTCAAACCCGTTGAAAAAGTCGGAGCGAGGCCCGCCGGACGAGGGGCAGCTCCGGAGTCGCGGGGTCCGGCCATCTGGGTCCTGGAGAACAACCAGCCGAAGCGTGTCCCCGTTTCCCTGGGCATTGGCGACGGAACCTATACGGAGCTAGTCTCGGGGGCTCTCCAAGAAGGCAGGGAGGTGATCACGGAATCCTTGGTCAAGCCCAAGGGGCAGTCCACGACGGGACCCAGGATGTTCTGACATGGCCCTGATCGAAGCGCACGAGATCACCAAGGTCTACGACCTCGGCGATATTCAAGTCACGGCACTGAGGGACGTCACGCTCACCATCGAAAAGGGAGAATTCGTTTCCATCATGGGCCCTTCCGGCTCGGGGAAATCTACTTTCATGAATGTCCTCGGGTGTCTTGACCAGCCCACGAGCGGCCGCTATCTCCTGGAAGGCAACGACGTCGGCCGGCTTGACCGAGATGGTCTGGCGACAATCCGGAATCAGAAGGTCGGATTTGTTTTTCAGGGATATAATCTTCTGCCGAGGGCCACGGCCGTTGAAAACGTCGAGCTCCCGATGCTCTATGACGGAGTTCCGCCGCGCGAGAGACGGCCGCTGGCCATGGCTGCCCTAAGGAAGGTCGGGCTGCAGGGGAGGGAGACTCACTTCCCCAGCCAGCTTTCGGGCGGCGAGCAGCAGAGAGTGGCGATCGCCCGGGCGCTCGTCAAAGGGGCGCCGATTATCCTGGCGGATGAGCCGACCGGCAACCTGGATACGACCATGAGCGGGGAGATCATGAATCTTTTCGTCAGGCTGAACGCGGAATCGCACATTTCGGTCATCGTCGTCACCCATGACCCGGATGTCGCTGGCTACGGCCGACGGACGATCAGATTCCGGGACGGCCGTATTGTCAGCGACGAAAGGAAAGAAGCCGGCCCCAGAAAAACAGGGACGGTTTCATAAATATGATGTTTGAGGGTTAACCGATGATCAGCTTACTCTGGACCCTGAAAATAGCCTTGAGGGCCCTCCGGGTGAACAAAATGCGCTCGGCATTGACCATGCTCGGCATCATCATCGGCGTTGGCGCCGTGATCGCGATGTTGGCTATCGGCACGGGCGCCAGCCGGAGGATCCAAGAGCAGATCGAAAGCATCGGCAGCAATCTGCTGATCATCCTGCCGGGGGCCACGACCTCGGGCGGGGTCAGGATGGGCGCCGGCACGCAGACAACCCTGACCTTTAGCGACTCTGAAGCCATCAAAAAGGAATGCCCGGCGGTCGCCTATGTCGCGCCCGTGCTCGGAGGCGTGGCTCAGGTCGTCTACGGGCACCTGAATTGGTCGACCGGCGTTCAGGGCACGACACCGGACATGCTCAGTGTGCGTGACTGGCCTCTCTCCGGCGGACGGCCGTTCACACAACAGGACATAAAGAGTGCGACCAAGGTCTGTCTGCTGGGACAGACCGTCGTTGATAACCTGTTCGGCGGCCAGGATCCGGTTGGACAAGTTGTCCGGATCAAGAATATTCCTTTCAAGGTTCTCGGAGTTCTGGCCGCCAAGGGGCAATCACCTACAGGACAGGATCAGGATGACCAGATCTACATCCCGGTGACGACGGCCCAAAAAAGACTCTTCGGCACGGCTTTTCCCGGGATGGTGCGGATCATCATGATCAAGGCCAAGAGCACGGACCAACTGGTACCCGCCGAGCAACAGATAACCGCACTTCTCAGACAGAGGCATCACCTCAACCAAAAACAGGATAGTGACTTCAGCACCAGGAATCTCACCCAGGTCATGGAGGCGACCGAGCAATCCTCCAAGGTCATGACCCTGCTGCTCGGGGCCATCGCCTCCGTTTCACTGATCGTCGGCGGCATCGGCATCATGAACATCATGCTCGTCTCCGTAACCGAGCGGACGCGGGAGATCGGGATTAGGATGGCTGTCGGGGCAAAAACACGGGCCATCAGGATGCAGTTCATCGCGGAGGCTCTCACCTTGTCATTGATAGGCGGGGTCGTAGGCATCATCGCGGGCATATCGGTTTCAAAAATCATCTCGGCGCTTGCGGGTTGGTCCACGATCATTTCGCCGCTTTCGATTCTGCTCGCTTTCGGGTTTTCCGGACTTGTCGGAATATTCTTCGGCTATTATCCGGCTTATAAGGCGTCGCTCCTGAATCCCATTCAGGCATTGAGGTATGAATGAGGGGAGGAGGCCGTCCGCCTGAATGGGAAAAATCCCGCAATACAAAAAGGAAATTCCCACCTTTTGACGATTTCCATAGTCCTTCGATCCGTCTTGAAATCCTCTGTTACGGTGGTTTAAAGTGTTCACGATGAGGAATAAGGAAAATCGACGCGGACATGCCTGCCCTGCCGTTCTGCGCAAAAAGAGAATTCCGATCCCGAATAGGGGAAAGTGGCGAGAAGCCGTTCCAAAGGTGATCATCTTGCTTCTTGTTGTGTCTCCCCCTTGCCTGCCTGGCCAGACTAATACAAGTGGCGCGGTCGAAAAGATCAGGAAATATTCAGAAAATATTGACAACTATGTTGAAAGCAACCTGGATCGTAAGCGGCTCTTCGGAGCTAAAACATCGAGCGGCGTGTCCGTCCAGTGGAAAGAATTCCACTCCGATGAAGAGCGAGAAAAAGCCCTTATTGGAGAATATGAATATCAGGCTGCGAACACCTGGCTGAAAGAAGAAAGAGTTGTATTTGTGAACAACACGATGTGGAGCGATTCAGGGGATTGGGCTTTGTACGTCTATTATTATTTTGATAACAACGGAAGAACCATCAGGATCACGTCCGACTTTCGTACCTTCATTGGGAAAGTCAAAGTCCTCGGGGATCTATATTTCGACGCAGAGGGCAAGATACTTCGTAAAACTGAAGAATATTTCGACCTCCATACGGATCGACAATACTCCAAAAAACCGGAGTATCAACCTGATGTGACAATCCCTCTCATCCTCAGGGTCGCCGATCTTCCTTTCTTCCTATTCCTTAAGCGACAGTCTCGAGTGTCATGAAGAGCAAATACCGATGGCTCGCGTTTTGGGTCGTCTTTTTTGTTGTCGCTTCCCTTGCGTTCGGAAAAAAGACGGACGGGACGATGTCGTTCACCGTGACAATGGAGCAGCCGAATACGCACTACTATCACGTTGTCTTGCGCTGCGAAGGGTTGAAAGGAGAGGCCCAGGACTTTAAGATGCCGTCCTGGACGCCGGGTTATTATAGGGTCTGCTGAAAAACGCAATGACTTTCCGTAAACTATTGACATTAATATAGATATATGATACATTGCGGTCATAATTAATGCACAAAGTGCAAGGTTGTTGCGTCCGACCCCTCAAAAACCTTG
>Ga0315282_10006881_pt1 | contig 18868 bp, 15 predicted proteins | sample YL17G07_20_MG_FD_203693 | JGI IMG/M metagenome (GOLD analysis project Ga0315282, IMG submission 203693) | Sediment microbial communities from Yellowstone Lake, YNP, Wyoming, USA - YL17G07_20 | ecosystem: Environmental > Aquatic > Freshwater > Lake > Sediment | place: USA: Wyoming | collected...
TCGTGGGATGTTGAAAATAATGGTTACTATTATCAGCTTTTCATGGAGCTTTGGATATACAACGTCGAATTTCAAGCTTTTGAATTTCATAACCGTTTTGTTGGTTTATGGTTGAACATGACGGGTTAGCCGCTTGTTATGTTATTGATAAAAGTTTGTGGGCTAGAGACCTTTGTGGTGTTGTCATGAAAGGGTTTTCTAGAGCTCTCGTGACAGGTGGAGCTGGTTTTATAGGCTCTCACTTGGTAGATCGGTTAATGGATATGGCTGCTCAAGGGTTTAATCCACAACAGATTTTTGATAGCGGTAAACTTCCGGGGAGAACATTGAGAGCTATAGGCAAACAAGCCTACTGTAGTATAGTGCGCACGTTTCCTACGGCAATAGTGCACACTATCGAGCCCGCTTCTGATGCTTTGAGCATGGAGGAGGTTGTTAGGCTTTTCAGCAGGGCTTTTGAGCAGATCTGCGGCTTGACGGAGGTTGATAAGCTTGGTTTTATTGAGGAAATTAAAAAATGAGACTATGTGACACTGGAGAGCGTTAACTTTATTGGTTTCTCTTTGGTGGCGAATCGTTTGAGAAAGACGTTGAGGAAATTTATTATTGTGAACCCTAAAATTTCCTTCGAGTGGGGATCTATTCTGACTACTATGTCATCATTAACTTCCTCGGATATTGCTGTCTTTGGTTTTCCAAAGGAGACGTCCATGATGTCGTTGTCTTTATCGTAGAAGAACATTATTGTCTTTTCCATAAAATCTCGCCTTTTCGGATCCTTTCAGTGAAGTATCCTGTTATTACGGCTCCTTCGGTGCTAAAATACTTTGTTACTGGAACTAAATGCTTTTGGGAAACAATGGGGCTTACTGGTTGTAGGTGACATTTATCATAAAGAAAGTAGTAGAGCGCGCGCGGAGGTTTTTGAGGGTGGAAAGCTTAAATCTTTTGACGAATATTTATCTGGTAGGTGTCCTTCGGTGAATGTGAAAGTTAGGGTTACGAGGGAGGGAATTCTCATTCCTGAAGAGCTTTTCAGGGAGATGATTAGCGCGTATGTTAAGGTGGAGCAGATTCTAGCCACTTTAGAGACGCTTGCGGATGAAGAGGCGTTGAAAACCATTGAGAAGAGCAGAGAAGAGGTAGCTAGGGGCGAGTACGTTGAATGCTCGGTCGACGATTTGGAGAGAGTTTTGAAGTAGGATGCCTTATAAAGCTAGGTTTTCAAGGATTTTTCTCAGAAAAGAGGAGAAGTTGCCAAGCAACGTTAAATCAAGAGTGGTTGAAGTGTTAAGAGAAATACTTGTGAGCCCTCATGTTGGGGTTCCGTTGGTTGGCCCTCTTAGAGGTTTATGGAGAGTAAGAATTGGGAAGTACAGGGTTCTCTACGAAATTAACGAGAAAGAGAAAATAGTTGTTTTCCATGACGTTGATCTGAGAAAAAGAGTTTACTAGAAATCAGCAAGTGCGTTAAAGTAAACTTTAATGTTGATAGGTTCGCTTTATGGGATGCGGTAAATAGCGGTTATTTTTATCAGCTTTTCATGGAACTTTGGATTTACGATCCGGCGTCAGATGGGTTCAGTTTTCATAATCGTTTCGTCAGCCGTTGGCTTAACGTGACAGCTTCTGTTTGACATTTGGTTTATTGTTCTAGAAGTTTGTTCTAGCATGGTTTAAATTCGGCGATACCAGTGTTAGATTCAACTGAGAGGAGAAGACTTCGTGGATTGCTCCCGCGTTTTGGTGCTGATTGCTGCTCTGAACGAAGAGGAAGGCATAGGGCAGACCTTGTCTGAGCTGAAGAATACGTTAGATAGGTCTACCCTTCTGGTTGTAGATGGCAACAGCACGGATAAGACAGTGGAGATTGCGAGGGTAATGGGAGCCGAGGTGTTGGTTCAGAGGGGAAGGGGGAAAGGAGATGCCATCGGACAAGCAATTATGCACGTGAATGGTGGTTTTAAGTATGTGGCTTTCATCGATGCTGACTTCACTTACCCTTCGGGATATTTGCCTGAGATGGTCAGGATTTTGGAAGAGAATCCAAGTGTGGGTATGGTGTGTGGGAACCGCTTTGGAGATGAGCTGAATCTGGGAAAGCTACATGACATACTCTATTTTGGGAATAGGCTGCTTGCTTTCACGCATAACTTCTTAAATGGAGTAGAGCTGAAGGATCCGTTGACGGGTTTGAGGGTTGTGCGTTGGGAGATATTGAGAGATTGGAAGCCCAAGTCTAAGGGTTTTGACGTTGAGGTTGAACTCAACCATCAGGTCGAGAGGAAAGGCTACGGCATCGTGGAAATACCCATAGAGTATCGGCCTAGACTTGGAGAGAAGAAGCTTAGACTTAGACATGGTTTAACTATTCTAAAGAGAATTGTGGCAGAATCTCTAAGCTGATTTCGCATCAGAATTAAGCGTTCAGAATGTTTTATAGCCAGCAGAAAATTATCTGTAAGATCGAAGACCTTGACGGAATGGATATTGCTGAGACTCATGCAATTAGATAAACTAGGAATTGTGGGAGGGAATTGAAGGTGAGAGTGGTCTTAGCGATAGGAGCTCATCCCGATGACATTGAATTGGGGTGCGCAGGGACTCTAGCATTACATAGGGCAAAAGGAGACAAGGTTTATCTTCTCATACTAACCCGCGGCGAGGCTTCTGGAGACCCTGAACTCAGAGAGAAGGAGTGCAGAGAATCTGCGAAGATTTTGGGCGCAAGCGACGTATTCTTGGGAGGATTGAAAGACACGATGGTTCAAGATGGGAGAGAAACTATCGACGTGATTGAAAATGTTTTGCGCCAGGTGAGACCAGACCTAGTATACGCGCCATCCTGCAAGGACACGCATCAGGACCATAGGAAGACGGGGTATGCAGCAATGTCTGCCTGTAGGCGTGTTAGAATCATACTACTCTATGAAGGAGCTAGTACGCAGAGAGATTTCTGCCCTCAGGTTTTTGTGGACATAAAGCAGTCATTTGAAACAAAACTGAAGGCTACTCGGGTTTTCGGCTCTCAGATGAATAGTCACAATGGAGGATACGCTAAGGCCGTGAAAGCCATTGAAGGATTAGCCAAGTATCGAGGCTACCAAGCTGGAGTGAAAGTAGCAGAAGCATTTGAGGTTGGAAAGTTTATTTTCGAGGTCTGAGGAGAGTTCGTAGCTATAACGTCATACTTTTCTGTCAATGATGTTAAAGAACTCGTGAAATCTTGTGTTGTCTTCTACAGGGAAAACGAGCATGGAATGGGTTCACAACGGGTTCTTGAAAGGCGAGCCTCGCTTTCTGTTCTCGCAGAAGCCTTCCATAAAGACTGTGGGACACTAACGGCCTCCGTGGAGAGAAGGATTGAAGACCTTAGGAATGGAAGCGGGCTTGTTCTGATGACCGCCCATCAGCCAAATTTATTCGCTTATGCTGGGGTCCTCCGTAAAGCAACGCTGAACTTTGTCTTGGCGAGAAAGCTTGAGGAAATGCTGAAAGTTCCGGTTGTCAATTTCTTCGGGATTGCAGATCAAGATTTTACGGACGACCGATGGGTTAGGTCATGTCAGCTTCCTGCGGTCCAGAGGAGCGGGGGTATCCTATCCATAGATGCGAAGCTTCCTGAAAAGTTGATGCTGAACAGGGTGGCTAAGCCTTCCTCTGATGTCCTAAATGGCTGGAGGAGTGAGATTGAGAAGTGGCTTAACGACGCTGTTAGGTCTGTGGAGAGGCTTTGCAAGGCATTAGGTGTTCTAGAGACGTGTTCTACTTCCTCTGTGTCGACCTTGCATGAGAGTTTTGTGTCTTTTTGGAGTGTTATTGAGGGTTGTTATGGATGTTCGGAGAATTATTCGGATTTTAATGCTTTCGTAATGTCGAAGATCGTGAATGATGTATGGGGGTACGACACAGTGTTCTCACGTTTCTCAGAATGCCAGCAAGCTTTTGCTGACGAGTTTGGCTTCTTGCTGTCTCGTTTTAGGGATTACTCACGGTTGTTGAGGGAAGCAAGTGAGATGCCACATGATGAACGTCTTGGTGGTGGAGTTTCAGATCAAGAGCCTTTGTTGGCTCCTTTTTGGTATCACTGTGATTGTGGAAGTAAGGTTAAGCTGTTTTTGAGAGAAAAAGATGGGTCTTTGTTTGGGGAGGGAAATTGTGTGGGTTGTGGGAAACTTTACGAGTTAGAGTTTGGAGTTAAAAACGACCCGGATATATCGAATTTTGCCTCGCGGATATCGGCGAGAGCCCTTTCCATGCCTTTAGTGTTTTTTAACGGTTTGATGCCGTCCTGTTACGTTGGAGGGGTTGGAGGCATTAGATATCTGATGGAAGCTGAACATGTTGCAGAGGGACTGGGGATTGCTTTTCCTCCCATAGTTGTCTGGCGGCCGCGTGACAAGTATCTGGGAGTGGGGCAGATAGAGGCTTTGTTTGAACTTAAGCGGATCTGCAGCGATTTGGGTGTTCGGGATATTTCCACAGCTAAGGATTTGCTAATGTCTCGCGTAGGTGAAATACGTAAGCGTCTTGAAAAGCTTGACGTGTCAAAGAAGAGAATTGTGGAAAAATTGAGGAAAAATCCGCATGATGAGGAGCTAAAAGAAGAGATGAAAAAGGTTTCAATAAGTCAATCTAAGTTCAGGAAATCCTCAAATCTTTCAGTTATTAGTCGTGAGTTGAAGATTCTTGAGAACGTTTCAACTGTTTTGAATTTGATTCCGAGCATATTAGATTATGCGGTGAACGTAGGATTGAAGGAGACAAGTGATCAATGGATAAGACATTTGTGTGAGGATGGAAGTTTGTCTTCGGATGCTCATCTCGAATCTGTTTTGAACCAAAACGTAAGGCTAGATGCAAGTTTCTCGAAAGATATTTCCTCCCTGTATCGTGAATTGTTATAGAATCTTCTTCCTTGAGCGTTTGAGTGAAACGAAAATAACATTTTGCATGTCTGACAGTTAGCGCGTGCTGAAACCAGACGGCTGAACTAGACCTGATCAAAATCCACTAAGGCCTGAGGTGTGAATGTGAATAGGATAACTCTATGTATGATGGCACCGGAATTCTTGCCAGTTTGGGGAGGCACTGGCTCGTATATTGTTGAATTGATCAAGCGCTTACCCGGAAACGTTGATGTTCACGTAGTCACCCTAAGGCGTAGTATACCAGGAATGGACAAAAACAAGCTTACTGACGATGTTTTTGATTCCGTGATCGGAAGACCGATACAAGTCCATACTATTTCATCATCGCGAGAAACTTTTTTCTATAACGTGGCTTTTCAGGTTGCTTGCCTCAAGAATATTCCAAAATTGCACAAGGAATACAAATTTGACATTATACATTCACATCTTAGTCATATGCCAGATGTTTTTCTGAAATTGTTCAATGCTGTCTCAGTTCCTACTGTTGCGACAGTCCACAGTACTATTAGAATGCAGCAAGCCGCTGCTGTGAATGCACATTCTCTGTTTGGTGGTTTGGAGTGGAGTGAAAGAAACACGTTGCTATTCTTTCCACTGATTGAATACGTGCAGAAGAAATATGCTAAACGAGTGTCTAGGTTGATCGCAGTTTCCAAGCTCACTAAGGAATTGATAAAAAAGCATCTAGACGTTGACGACAGAAGAATAAGTCTTGTATACAATGGCGTTGACACGAGTTTGTTTTCCCCGCCCAGGAAAGAGGAGATCGAAGAGAAGTTTTCAAATCCTACTGTATTATACGTTGGACGATTGATGGCTAAGAAAGGATTGGATGTTTTGATTGAGTCAATACCGAAAGTTCTTCAGGCTCTTCCTAAGACTCGCTTTCTGTTTGCAGGCGGTGGGAATATATCCTATTACAAGGAGATGCTTGAAAAGGAAGGAGTATCTCAAAACAACTTCCTTTTTGTTGGTCACTTAGGGTTTGAGCGTCTAGCTCTGCTGCACAAGGCAACGGTTTTCGTAAATCCATCTTTCTTTGAGAATTGTTCACTGAGCATTCTTGAAGCAATGAGCTGCAACGCGGCTGTTGTCGCAAGTGAAGTTGGAGGAAATCCAGAGATAATTGATTCTGGCAGAAATGGCATACTAGTTCCTCCATATCAGTCTGGAACTCTGGCTCAGGCTATAGTGTCGTTGCTCAAGAACGAGAGTCTGAACAGAGAGCTTGGAGGGGAAGCGAGAAAAACCGTCGAAAGGTCTTTCTCATCGCAAGAATGTGCGCAAAAAACATACGACGTCTACCTGCAAGTTCTTGGTATTGGACGCCAAACTGATTCAGAAGGAAGCCACAGAATACACTGAAAGATTCTCGAAAAAGGGAGAACGATTGAACGCAAGCGCAACGAGACTTGAAGTCTTGGTTGGTCTACATGGACAAGATTAGCGCAACAAGGTTGTTACTGATTGCAGCAACAACGTTTCTTGTATTCAATACGTTGTTAGTCTACCGGGATTATCAGGACAGCTGGGTTTTAGAAGGAATTGAAATCCCTTATATCGTGTTTGTGATCGCTTATGCAATAGCTTTCTTATTAGAAAAGAATGTATACTGGACAGTCATACTTGCTGCACTTGGCAGATTTGTATTCCTTTTGATTCCAAACCTAAAGTATGCTTGGTTTCAGGGAACCGCGATCGATCAGCAAAGGCAACTTGCCCTAGCAAACCATGTCCGAACCAATGGCTACATCTTTGGTGGAGAGGTCTACGGATCCTCACCTCTCATACATCTCTTGTTTTCTGTCTTCTCTATGACTTCAGGTCTCTCAGTTGCTGATGTCATGAAATACTTGCCTGTGCTATTGTCGCCTCTTTATCCATTATTGACATTTGTCATAATCAAGAACATGAGACTCTGCGAAAAAGAAGAAAACGCCATTTTTAAGGCCGGACTATTCATCTCTTCAATACCGTTCAATATTCAGACATATGTTGTCACGGGCACTCAGTTTGGGGTACTGTTTGCCTTCTTGGTCTTATCAGGCATCATAGTTCTATTGCAGACCCGAGATCGACGCTATTGGCTGGTGATCTTGATATTTGTTTTTGCAGTGGCGGCTGCCCACTCTGTAACTTCAGTATTGTTGTCAATCTTTCTTATGTCGATAATAGCAGTTCAAAAAGCCTTGCGTTTCCAACCGCGGCGCTCACTCAGAATACCAGCAGTCTTGGCGGTAATTTCGATAAGCGCAGCGTGGCTCATATTCCAATCACCCGCTGCTATGAGTTCGATGCTTCGAACGTTCTTTTTTGCTGTTCCGAGTGGCACAACTCCTGGTTCAGAATATGTCCCAGCACGCTTCTTTACGCTGATTGGTGCAAACCCGTTGGCAGGTCTATCGGCTTTCCTAGTCTATTATGGTGCAGATGCAGTTCTTCTGCTTCTGTCCATCGGTGGTTTGATCGTTCTGATCAAAAAGCGAGGAAGACTGAATTCAACGTCAAAATTCATCTTAATTCTTGGCGGAATACTGATACTATCCATTCCTTTGGGAGCAATTCTGAAGGTCGGAACTTTCAGAATCCTATACTTCGCCGCTATTCTGTTTCCAATACTGGCAGGCATGCTTGTCATCCATCTGAATGGAAGAAGATTCATATTTCCAGTTGTAATTCTTTCAGTAGTAGTTATGCTTGCACCTCTCGAACTTTACACTTGCCAGCCATTGATTCCTTCAGCTAAAGTCATTCTCGCGAATCTTCCTGCCGATGAGCCTGTAGGCTACGTTACACAGGTAAACTCAATATACCAAAGAGAAATGATTTACTTCGCTCTAGACTACATCAGAGGCAGAATTGCTGGCGATTGGTTGTCAAATAGCCAACTCGTCGGTCTGACGACATACAATTTCTCAAACACTTATCTCCTTTGGTATTATCCTCTCAATACGCAAGTGCCAAAACAGACTTATGAATTCTTTCTTATACATATCCCTGGAAAGAGCGGCACTTTTGGGGAGAAAGCAGAAATTCGTACCCACGATCTGATACTTAGCCAGATTTACAATTCAAGCATCTTGTACGATAACGGAGAATCGTATGTGCTACACGATAAGCTAAGATAAGATGAACTGGCATAGACCGAAGCAGTCTTCTAGAAGATTGTTCCGTAATTTTTAAGTGGTTTGCTTCCCCCGTATGGTGCGTGGCGAACAGATGCGAAGGAAATCCCTAATTCTTCTGTTTGTGTTGCCTATTCTTCTTGTTTCCTTATCCTTGTCTGTAAGTCCCAACCTCCATGTTTTGCCTAAGCTGGAATCGTCATCGCGCGCGCTAGAAAGCGACGTCAACTGCTTTCAATGCGTCACAGCTTCTTAGATGCTGTACAACTCGTCGTGGCTTTTTCTGTAGTGCCAGCCGTCGTAGATAACCTGGAGAAGAGACGCGTCTTGTTCGACTTCACGTCATGCCGCAGGAATTGATTGAATGATCGTAATAAACAAATCTTTGGACACTTCAGTGGCTGGCGAAAAAGCCAAAGGTTGTTTTGAGGACATTAAGAACAGATACGAACTCTTTGCTAATTTCGACGACGTCGCACTGTTGACACAAGATTCACAAGACTTTTCTCAAGCTTTCTCGCGAATCGACCACGTACCGTGCTCTTTCTCGAGATCGAAGACCGTAGGAGGGCTGTTGGCGCGTTCAGCATATCTGAGGTGGTCCTATTTTGTACTCAAGAGCTTCTTGTGGCTCGTCAGACACCGCAGGAATATCAAAATTCTAATAAGTGAAAACGTAGACTCCCCGGCTCCTTTCGTCGTATCTGTCTTGTTCGGAATTCCTTATGTCGTGTACTCTCGTTATGATGTCGGACAGCAGGTCAAATGGATCAACAAAAGATCGGTTGTAGGCATACTCATTCTAATGGAGGAGAAGTTCGTGTTCAAGAGAGTGGAGAAGCTCTGGGTTACATCACCACACCTGACCTCCATGGCAAGATCTTTCGGCCGGCGAAAACAAACAACACTGATTCCAAACTGGATAAGTTACGCAGATACAACACATGCGGCTGGTAGCCATAGAAGTGATCTAGCAGAAGGATTTAGAATACTATTTGTAGGACGTCTACACCCGGTCAAGCGAGTGGATCTTATTATTCAGGCCCTAAGCATCCTAGAGAGGAGAATTCCTTGCGTTGATCTCTATTTGGTAGGCGACGGTGAGGAAAAGGACAGGATCGGAAAATTAGTGGATAGTCTAGATCTGACCAAAAGGGTGCACTTCTTGGGTTACAAGGAAAGATCTGCTGTGTTCGAATTAATGATGAATTCAAATGTGCTTGTTCTTTGCTCAAAGATCGAAGGAAATCCGCGAGTGTTGATCGAAGCAATGATGTGTAAAATACCGATAGTTGCTACGAATGTCTCTGGAATAAGGGATATGGTACAACACAAGAAAACAGGTTATCTCGTCAGCAATGATCCAGAACCTGAGGAATTGGCTTCCGCGGTTGAATGCATGCTGAAGGACAAGGAGTTATCACGGACTATTGTCAACGGCGCATATGAATTTGCCCGAAACAATTTCTCTGAAGAAAGTGCATTGAGAAAGATTCGGAACGATTTGTGTGAGCTTCTGCAGAGGTAGTTCGAACTTGAAAAGGCGCGTGCGACCATCAAGTCCGGAAGATCTGGTTCATCTCGTCTGAACATGCAGATCGGAAAATCTGCAGTTAATACGTCTGGGTTGACAAAAAGAGGATGCAAGGAGATGTCGTTTTGCAGGCAGTTGACGTAGTAGTTCTGACTAAGAATAGCGCAATCACCTTAGACTTGGTTATTAGAGGGATTCGTCACGCGGTTCCCGTCAACAAGCTTGTCATAGTGGATGGCGGCAGCACGGATGGAACATTAGAAATAGCCAGAAAACATGGCGCAAGGATAATTCTTGGGAAGGGAAAAATTGGTCAGGCGCGTTTAGCTGGCGTTCGTGAGGTTGAGACAGAGTGGTTTTGCTTCATTGATTCTGACATATTGCTCTATCCCTTCTGGTATAGAAGATTGATACGCTGGACGCGAGAACCAAATGTCGTTTGGGTTGGCGGACTGCCTATGGAACAGAGCAGAATCCTTCAGTCTTATGCCTATTTCAAGTCACACGGACTGAACCATCCTGAATTCTCGAAACCGGTTGCCTTGTCAAATTCCCTGTTGAGAAGAGACATTGTGCTGGAATGTAAAGAATGGCTACGAGACGACATACATGGAGGAGAAGACAGCATTCTATATGATTTTGTTGATTCTAAGGGGTACCGTATCGTTAAGGACTTCAGCTCTTTTGCTTGCTTGCATCTGCCTGACTGTTTCTTACACGACATATATGCGCTGTACCGAGGTGGATTTTCATATCGCCTAAGACATGGGAAGATACGAATCAAATACCTAGGAATTCCCTTCTATCTTTTGAGGAACGCGGTTCTGGGTTTCATGGATACCTTAGACCCACGATTGTTTGGATACTACTTCGTCATCCAAGGGATGGCTCATTTGATCAAGTATCTTGGTGTGGCAGGTAAGCGTGTTGACTCGTTCATTGATTGTCTGGAAAAGAGCAGCAAGATAATGGGGGTAGAAATCTTCCTAGGCAATCCAAGAGATCCCGAGGGGAATCCACTTAACTTCACGTAAACATCAAATTTGGCTTAGTTGAAGGTCGCTAAGTACCGAGTCAGGCATAGTACGTGCAAACCAGTCCTCGCCTTCAAGCAGAAAGGCATATTATAATAAGGTGTGCCTTACCTTCCTGACAACGTCTAGGATGAAATACACGATTGTTAAAAGCTGAGCTTCATGGGCTTTCAATCGCGTAAAAAGAAATCGACTTCGGATGAGTGACTCAAGTTTCAGGCCACACGTGTCCAAGGTGATGACGTTGGGAGGGAATTCATGATGACGAGACTCAAGATCCATGCGTGCGCGTTTAGGATTCCTGCGATCGTCTTCGGTGGAGGTATTAATGGACTTGGAGTGGTGAGGAACTTGGGAAGGAATGGTGTGACCGTATACTGTGTAGTGGAAAAGAAAGAGGAGGTAATATACTCCAAGTTCTGCGATAAGTATTACATAGTTCCGCACATCGAAGAAGACAAGTCTGTGTTGAGGAAATTCCTAATCAGTACAGGAAGGCTCAACAGTCATGCGGTGCTCTTTCCAACCAGCGACCGATTTTCTCTTCACTTGTCGGAACTAAAGGAGGAATTTAGTGAGGATTACTATGTCCCGCTCCCCTCGCAGGAAATTGTCAGAACATTGGTGGACAAAAGAGAATTCTACAAGTCTTTGTCACAATTTAGTGTGCCCCACCCCGGCACATATTTTCCAGAATCGCAAGAAGACGCCAGAAGGATAAGCACGGAGATGAAATATCCAATATTCGTAAAACCTTTGCTATCGCAAGAGTTTGGGCTCAAGTTTAACACAAAGGGATTCGTGGCAGACTCAGCGGATGAATTAATGAAATATTATCTTCTCGCTCGGAATCACAGGTTTGAAGTGATATTTCAGGAAGTCATTCCGGGTCTTGCAGGCGAGAACATGTATGGAATCGAGGGTTACTTTGACAAGAACTCTGATCCAAAAGCCATTTTTGCATATCGTAGACTACGAGGATGGCCTCCTGTTTTTGGAAATACTTGCCTCAGAGAAAGCATTCCTACTTCAGACGTGGCTGATTTGTGTGCAGTTACTGAAAACTACCTTAGACACATTGGATATAATGGATTGATGGAGGCTGAATGGAAAAAAGACCCGCAGACTGGCGTATATTATCTCCTAGAGATAAATGCCAGACAAAGCATGCAAAATGCTTTGCCTTCGATATGTGGAATGAATCTTATTCTGATAGCTTACCTTGATGCGATCGGTGAAAAGACCGGACGTGTTGATAATTACGAAAAAGGCGTCAAATGGCAGAGTCTTCCCCAAGATCTGTTTTCGGTACTAACGACACATCCATCCATGACGAATCTAGTAGTTTCCTTGAGAAACATTCAAGCATGGTCTTTTTTTGCAACAGACGATTTGTTACCTTGGATTGTGAGCAACTTTGAGACGACACGAACCATAGTCTTCAGAATTTTCCAAGCCGCAAGAATGCACATGAGACTGTATACCTAAATTCGTCTAGACGCATTCAATAGACAACATATAGGAACGTATATAGAGCGCATCGATCTCGTTAGAAACGTGGAGGAAGAACCTTGGCTCAGCTCTGGGTGTCCTTCGCAAGCGATACTGAAGACAACCAGCCTAGCTATGTTCCCGGCTGGCAGAGCATTGGGAGCAATTATGACGCTAATCCAAGCATTCTCAGTTGGAGTTGGTGCAAGTATTGGCCGGATCTGAGTGAATGTTTCAAGAGCAAGGATGTTCCAGTTTCATGGCTTATTCGCACAGATGATGGTCCAGTGCGAGATCATATGCTCAGCCTCTTCAGGGATGAAATACTTGAATTGAGATCCAATGGAGACGAGATAGGCATTCACATCCACACTTTTGCGTGGAACAGAGAACTATCTAGATGGACTCAAACGACAAATCCGAAGAATCAAACCAGAATTGTTCTTCGCTCGTTGGACATGTTTAAAGAAAAACTTGGTTTTGCTCCCTCCTGCACCAGAATGGGCTGGAACACAATGAGCAATGAAATAATGAAGACGCTTGAAGCTAATGGTATACTGGCGGATTCATCTGCAATTCCAGGCACTTGTTCTCTAGGAAAATTCGGAAAACGCGACAATATCTACGATTGGTCAAGAGCACCGAATAGACCTTATCATCCAAGTCACGAAGACTATCAAAAACCTGGAAACATGAATATCCTAGAAATACCCATATCTACTCATGAAACAAGCAAACCAACTTTATTGACGTCATTGACCAACAAGCTTTCTGCAACAAGAGGCAGTTCTTTGTTGCTTGAATTAGTCCCCCTCGCCCGAATGTTTAACATTAATCCAAACTACGGCTTCTATGTTTCACCTTGGTGGTCTCTGACACCCGCTATTAGGACCATAAAGGCTTACCAGACGAAAGCACTACAAGATGGAATAGCCTATCTAGTGGGATTCTTTCACGGTCACGATATTCTTAACCCAAAAACTGGAGAAAAGAATCTGATTTTTGAGAAATATCTTTCTAGAATTATCAAAGAAATCTTGTCGCTTCATGGAATTGAAATAACCTTCGCAACACTATCTGAGATTGCAAAAAAATACGAGCGTGATGAGAATTCGATCCACTTCTAGCGCTCATGCCTTTTCCGCGCGCGCGTTCGCGAGGTAGTTAATGCTTCTGCTATTGCGTTGGCTATAGATGGTGATGTGCCTTGGAATGCGAGAAGCGTCGCTTAGAAGGCGCGACTCAATTCTATCACCCTTTAAAAGGGGAATTCAGGAATACACATGCGCGCGCGATGCATGTGGGTCTTCTTGAGACGCATGGCACCAGCGGACGGCTTATCCCGCTCTTAGAAGTATGATTCCTGAATGGGAACCTAAAGTGATATTTGACACAACTTGCCCGTCTAGAGTCTTGAAATTCTCCTCAAGAAGGAGGGTGCTTGATGACAGTGTCGGGTTAACCAAGACTTTTCCATTCAAGAAGTCACGAGCATATATATTTCCAATGGAATAGTAGTCGTTGATAGGGTAGCCTAATGGCACGTCGAATTCGGAATAGTATCCACGGGATCCATCTTTGGAATTAATGTCATTGAAACCGAAATTGCCGTTCCCTCCCTTTACACCCAGCAGATATGAAGCAAGACAGTACGTCATAATACCGTGAGCTTTTTCAAGGTCAGCCTGTGTTGGGTTGTCGGGTATTACGGTTCCACTACTTGCGAGATAGTATTTTCCGCTTTGGCTAATGTTCTTTAGACTGTCGACTTTGTCCTTCCAACGAATATATGCATCCGAGAAATCGTCAGGTGCATACCATGAGGGGTGAACGAATTCTTCCTCATTTTTTCCATCGCAGGCATTCACAAAGTCGCCATTGTTTGAGGTGTTAACTATGAGGAGTTTCCCACCGATGGATTCTTTCACGAATCTGATCATTCCTAACATGTCGTTGTACCATCTCTGTTTTATTTCTACAGGGACATTCTGAATTGGAACTGTCCAAGGATTCCAGCCATCTCCAGCCGGAAGGGTCTCCCAAACGTCGTCGGCGAATACGCCGTCAAAGGGATGGCTCTGGAGTTTGTTTTTCACATATTCAGCATAATGGCTTCGCCAACCCGAGTTTCCTACGTCCATGGCGTACCAGCCCCAGCTGTTACGGATTAGTCTGCTCCCGTTGACGTCATGAAGGAACCAGTCTTCATGCGAGTTCACCTCTGCCCAGTCGCTATAGTAAGTGTGCATCGCCATGACGTCTCTGTATCCCAAGATTATGATGTCAGGGTTCAAAGTCTTAATCTGGTCAATTGTAACGGTGTCAAGATCTGCGATGACCAGGTCAAAATGCGATGCTACAAAGCTGGCCGTTGAATCGTTAAAGCTCACGTATGCACAGATGCGTTTTTCTATTCGCTCAGGTCCTGCAGGAGAGTATTCTATAACGCCAGAGGAAACGATAGTTTCAGGCTGAGTGATGGACGCAACCGATTGCACAGTCTCGGACAAGACCGTGCATAAGATAACTGGCAAAAGAAGAAAAAGCAATCTTCTATTCATGCTTCAATGGCATATAGCAAGACTTAATAAACCTTGTGACATTTCTGTTCAACACAAACACAAATAGAGGTGAACAACCTGAAGCCTAATATCGCAATTGTAGGAGGAGCAGGATTCATAGGCAGATCTCTGGCAAGACATCTATCAAGGAAGTTCCATGTAAGAATACTCGATGTTCAAGTACCTCCGGGGGATCTTGAAGATTCCTTAGCTTACGTTCATTGTGATTTGAGAGATTACGATGAAGTAGCAGATGGACTCCGCGATATAGACTTGGTCATACACACGGCTATCGTGCAGATTCCCCTAATAAATGAACAAAAATCGCTGGGGTATAACGTAAATGTAATAGGAACCCAGAACGTTTGCAAGGCGGTGGAGAATAATCCCCGAATCAAAGGACTGATTCTATCGGGCACTTGGCACACCATAGGTGAAAGGGATCTCACAGGCATCATTGATGAAGAGTTCGGGTTCAGACCTGACAAAGTTGAGGACAGAGCTCGACTATATGCCCTATCAAAGATGGCTCAAGAGGCGGTCGTGCGATACTACGATGAAATGTCAACCAAGATATACGGTATCATCAGGATGGGGACAGTACTTGGAGATGGTATGCCGAGTGAGACCGCTGCGAGCATCTTCATAGAAAGAGGTCTTCGAGGAGAACCGATCACGCCTTTTGCGCACAGCATGTATAGACCCATGCTGTATGTGGATATCAGGGACATATGCAAGGCGTACGAACTGTATGCATCGAAGGTTTTGGATGGAGAATTGACGAAAGGTGGAAACAGCATAGCTCACATAATCAACGTATATTACCCTCAACCAATTACGATTCTGGACCTTGCTCATATCGTCCGAAAGGCAATCATTGAATGCACAAACAGTGCAGTGAACCCCAGCCTAGAAATTCTCGATAAACACCTGCCCTGTCTGTTCACTGAAGATGACAAGAAAAGGATAAAAGTAAACATAGACCGGGCGAAGAACCTATTGAGATTGGAGAAATTAACAAGCCCAGAAGAGTCGTTGAAAGAGATAATCAGGCTAAAACTGCTGAAATCCAGATAATAGGTTAGGGCGGGTGAAAGTGAAAAGAAGAGGATCAAACAAAGCTTCAGACGAGTTTGCAGGACAGCGTTCTTGATCTGATTCGTTCAAGATGGACTGTTTGGGAATGGACGCTGGCGACCAATACACAGTATGAGCGTATTCCCGGAATCGCTGAAACTCTCACCAGATAGAAACTGTCACAGGTTGGTCAAAATACTCTCAGAGCAAGAGGCACTGGAAACTACAAGGAAATATCGCTGCTGACTTGACTCGCCTCGGATGCACGCGCTATCGGAAGAGAAACTAGAAAAACAGTTGAAGAGTTGTTTTCATCGGAAAGATGCGCTCAGGAACATGTGAGTTTACAGAAAAGTTCTTGGCATCTCAAACGCTTATGTGAGTTCACAAAGCCCGCAAGACATGCTGGTAATTGATCAAATGTAGAGTAGTGATTGCGTTAAACACCTAGCGCGCGCGCCAAGTTATTGGTCTGACTCCGAACAGTTTTTCAGACAGCTACCTTATCTGGTATTATCCTCTTGCTTTGGCGCCGAGGCAGACATACGAATTCCTTCTCATTCATCTTCCTGGAAAGAGCGGCACTTTTGGAGAGCAGGCCGAAGTTCGATCTCAAGATCTAATACTCAGCGAGATTTATAATTCAAGCGTCTTATATAGCAATGGAGAATCATCTGTGCTGCGCGACAATTCAGAACCAAGATAAGCAGGGCGGGACTAGAACAAATTACTATAAGATAATTTCAGAAGATTTAATTCCCTTGGATCTATCTCTAATCGGTGGAGAGAAATGTCTAAGAAAACTTTCGCCTTTATATCCGTATTAGTAGTTCTCATAGCGTTTTTGTGCGGTTCCGTAAGATCCAGTGTCCTTGCTTCATATAAGCTAGAATTCTCATCAGGCGTGTATCATGTTTTTTCAATAGATTCGACAGATCACGATCAATACGGCCTGACATACCCTGTCACCTTTTCCTTCTCTATACCAAACGGTTCTTCTCAACTTAGAGCATACATCAGATTCAACGAGTCAGACAGCTGGGGTCTGATTCCTGAAAGAACGAGTCAAGACCTCTTTAGCGGAATTGAGGCAGTGAGATTCGATTACGCCGAGTCCATGGCATATGTATCAGCTGCTTTCAGGTATGATAGCAACTTCCTCTACGTATATTTCATCGACTTTTCTGGAAACGAGATTGCCACTGATTTTAAAGGTATCCCAGAATATTACGATAATCGCCGAGTCGCCGTGATTTTCACGCTTGACGATGTTGAGAACGCCTCACTATCGAATGGAGATGACAGCTTCTTGAGTGCGTCGAAGGCTTTTGCTGATGTAAAAGTGTGGTGGACAGCTGGCTTGGTTACGGACAGGATTTCTTCCTGGCAGTTAATTCAGGAAGGCATAGATCTTGGATACCTAGAAGTAGCTTCTCACTCTTGTAATCATTATCACGTTCCTTACGGTGACTGTGACTACGAGATTGGGGGCTCAAAAGATGCGATTATTAGCAATCTGAGCTTGCCGTATATGAAGGGAGAACAAGGGTACGTTTGGTCATGGCTTGAGCCATATGGAGATTCGGACGACATGGTGCAGCAGAAGCTGGCAGAATATCGATATCTCGTGTCTCGAACCGTACACAACGTACAAGGCCCAACGAATATTGAACAATGGAACGATACGCTTGGACTCTATGGTCAAGCTCCAGTGTCGGCTTTTATGGATACATCATCCGTAGGTCAATTGAATTCAATGTTTGATTCTGTTTATGCAGTTGGAGGGATTTATCATGTTTGGGGGCACATAGGAAGTGTCGGATGGGAGCAGGGAGAAATTGGCTACGAACACATTCAACACGTCAAAGAAAAGAATGATGTATGGTACGTAGGTTTCGGGCAGCTGTATGCATATGATTTCACCCGTAGGCTACTCACCACGATCCGGGATGCCCATGCAGACGTAACGATTAAGAGCACATCAGGAGGGAACATTGTGTTGGGCATAGGAGTGGGCAACACTACTTCGCCAGGCTGGTCTGAACAGATCTGGAATGGGTACATTTCGAGCGAATCAACCCTGGCTCTTGAAGTAAATCTGTCAGAGGCCCTGGCATTCCTCCCCCCGAACAAGAACAAAGTTTGGTTCTTGAGTATTAATGGTTCCTATGGAGGAGAGACTGAAGGCGAGATAACGCAGTTCTCCATAGTTTTCGATGGAAAGACTTATGCTCCAGAAGTATTACCCATATCTTTCATCACGTATAGCGTTTATTATGCGTATATGCCTTTCTTGTCTCAAGCCAGCATCCTGATAAAGGGGAGCAACATCGGTAATCTTGTTGTTTCCGTTGGTGTCGGCGACCCATACAACCCTGTTTGGAACAGGACTGTTTGGAACAGGGAAGGCAACGGCCAGACTAGTCTAAATCTTGATGTTGATCTGATAGGTGCTCTTTCTTACTTACCACCCAGTCTTACAAATGTTTGGTTTCTACAGATCCTAAATGTTGAGCCTTATGATCAGGATCAACTTGAGGTTTTTAGCATTACTTATGGTGGCGAGACCTACCCTTGCGAGGCCGTTCCAGAACCTATATTGGCTTCACAGGCAACCATAGCCTACCTGCCGACTTTGGGATGCAAGGCTAGGATTTTTATTCAGCATACTTGGGTTGGTGACCTCAATGTTACGTTGGGTGTTGGTGATCCTTCGGCTCCGTTGTGGTCTGAGATTGTTTGGAACCGTCAGGGTTGGGGTCAGCATGACTTGAATTTGACTGTTGATTTGTCTGGTGCCATTGCCTATTTGCCTCCTTCAGCGGCTCATACGTGGTTCTTGAGGGTTTATGATGGTGCTGCTGGTGATCAGGGTCGTATTGTCGCATTCAACGTGATCTACGAGGGCGCTACTTACTCTTCGGGTAGTGTGCCTGTGCCAATCTATGATTTTAAAACGAGCTATGCGTACATTCCTACTTTGGCTGTGGCTAGGATTTTTATTCAGCATACTTGGGTTGGTGACCTCAATGTTACGTTGGGTGTTGGTGATCCTTCGGCTCCGTTGTGGTCTGAGATTGTTTGGAACCGTCAGGGTTGGGGTCAGCATGACTTG
>Ga0315282_10006882_pt1 | contig 18867 bp, 15 predicted proteins | sample YL17G07_20_MG_FD_203693 | JGI IMG/M metagenome (GOLD analysis project Ga0315282, IMG submission 203693) | Sediment microbial communities from Yellowstone Lake, YNP, Wyoming, USA - YL17G07_20 | ecosystem: Environmental > Aquatic > Freshwater > Lake > Sediment | place: USA: Wyoming | collected...
GTTCAAGGGCCGACCTTGAGGTTTGTAGTGGATCGGGAGAAGGAGATCAGCTGCTTTGTGCCTACTCCATACTGGTCTGTAGATGCCACAGTCGAAGTCAACGGAAGTCTGATTCCCGCACAATATGAAAAGGAGAAGATAGACTCCAAAGGCGAAGTCAAGAAGGTCGTGCGAGACTGTTCGGAGAAATCTGGAGAAATCACAGACATTGAGAGCCAAACGTCTAAGCTCCTTCCGCCCACGCCGTTTGATCTCTCTACGCTCCAAGCAGAGGCGTACAGGCATTTTGGGTTGAGGCCGAGTCATACCCTTGGAATAGCTGAGCGTCTGTACCTAGATGCTCTGATCAGCTATCCAAGAACATCGAGCCAGAAGCTTCCTCCGAGCATAGAGTACAGGAAGATCTTTGAGAGTCTTTCAGCGCTTCAAGTATACAGGCCGAAGATTGAGGAGATCCTGAAGTCCGCTTCGCTTAGTCCCCGCGAAGGCGCAAAGACAGACTCAGCACATCCTGCGATCTATCCCACTGGAAATATCCCTAGTCGGCCACTTGAGCAGCGTGAGCAGAAGATCTACGATCTTGTGATACGCAGGTTCATGGCAACGTTTGGCGCCGTGGCAACTAGGCAAAGTGAAAAGGCCACTGTTCTGGTCAACGGGCATCGCTTCTACCTTAGAGGGGCTCACATATTGGAAAAGGGGTGGATGAGTCTGTATGAGCCGTATGTACGCTTGGAGGAGGTTCTACTTCCGCCGCTGAAGGTCGGTGATGCTGCCAAAATTGTGCACATTGCAGACAGGGACAAGTTCACCCAGCCTCCGCCAAGATACAATCCAAGCAGCCTTCAGAGAGCTATGGAGGATCACAATATTGGAACAAAAGCGACTCGTGCAGAGACTGTTGAGACGCTGTACCGCAGAGGGTACGTGACTGGGGAGAGGATGACGCCGACGCCTCTGGCCTTAAGCTTGGTCGAAGTGCTGAGGGCACATTGTCCTAAGGTGATTGACATTGATTTCACGCGTGAACTTGAGGGAAAGATGGAGGATATTGAGGCCGGAAGAAACAACAGAGAACGTGTGCTCATAGAAGCGATTGATCAGCTCAGAGCAGTCATGACAGGACTTCGAGTCAAGGCCTCAGAGCTCGGAACTGAACTGGGCAACACCATCAGAGAAACAAGATCAACACAAATCAGCTTCATCTCTCCATGCCCGAAATGTGGTTCCAAACTGACCGTTGTTCGAAACAGGAAGACTGGAAAGCGTTTCATTGGATGCACGGGCAGATGGACGAACAACTGCACGTTTTCCCTGCCATTACCCCAGAAAGGTAAGTTGACGCTTTTGAGGAAGTTCTGTTCCAAGTGTGGCTTCCAACTTGTTCAGACCAAAGCATCATCAAGCAGGCCTATGGTCTCATGTTCAAAGTGCTTCTCCGAAAGGAATAGGACAGAAGCCAGAGCCCTGGTCGAGACGACAGGAAATCATCAGCCCATGCTAACACGGCAAGATGGCTCCAAATAGGTCAATTCACAGCTTCGTGTCAAAGTGTACGTTCACACCAGAAGGCTTATTTTTCCAAGGCTACGGTTGCATGGTAACTGACCAAGTGACAGGCGCATGCTCACCTTTCTGACCCAGTTCTCATTGATTCAGCAAGTCTTGTTGATTCTGACGACTGCAGTGACGGTCATGGTGGGTATATATTCGGTGAACTGGTGTATTCTTGCGATAATATCCATTAGGCGCAGGGTCAAGCTTCCTTCGCCGCCGATTGTGACTGAGTGGCCGACGGTCTCAATTCACTTGCCAGTCTACAATGAAAGATCGGTGATCTCCCGCCTGCTTGAGTCGTGTCTCCGGCTGGACTACCCTCGAGACAAGCTTGAGATCATGGTAATCGACGACTCCACTGACGATACCACAGAAATAGTGAAGACATATGCTTCCCGCTTTCCGAATCTCATCAAAGTGATTCGCCGACTATGTAGGCGAGGATTCAAGGCCGGAGCTCTGCAAGAGGCACTCAGCCGAAGCAGGGGAGAGGTTATTGCCATATTCGATGCCGACTACGTACCGCCATCAAACTTCCTCAAGCGCATGGTCCCATACCTCTATGTCAACGACAAGGTGGCGTTTGTTCAGGCAAGGGCAGGACACCTGAATTCCCATTCAACTTGGGTCACGAAGGCAGTGTCACTCGCGATTGATGGATACTTCCTTGTCGAACAGAGAGCCAGGTTCGCTGCGAATCTGTTGCCACATTTTCTGGGCACGAGCGGGGTCTTCAGAAGAAAGGCGATTGAAGCTGTGGGAGGATGGTCCGCGGACACGCTCGTAGAGGACCTTGATCTGTCTATTAGGCTTCAGCTTGCAGGTTGGGATCATGTTTACGTTCCTCAAGTGGTGTGCTCAGGTGAAGTCCCTCCAACGCTCTCGGTTTTTGTGACGCAACAGATGAGGTGGGCAAGAGGCTTCAGTGAGTGCCTCCGGAAGTATTGGAGGAGCATCCTGCATCACAAGGGATTGACGCTCTTCCAGAAAGTGGAGTCCTTGTTCCAGCTGGCGTGCTACTTCATTTTCATACTTGGAGTCGTCGGGTTCTTCCTGACGATTCCTTACTACCTGGTTTTTCCATTGTCTTTCCTGCTGTATGACTACTGGAAGTGCAGTGTCGCTCCTGTGGCGATCATCGCTTCGGTGCCCATATACGCTGCTCCAGTCATGGTCTACGGCCTAGCGATAGCGGAACTGAGAAAGATGGAGAAGATCAATCTTCGTCGAGTATGTCACCTCGGATACTTGGGCATCATAGGATACATCGTTTCTTGGGCTGGAGCAATCGCCGTCATCGAAGGCCTGATAGGCAAAAGATCGTCTTTCATGAGAACCCCTAAATTTGGCCTGATCGACGGATCCTCCATGAAACTGAAAAGTCCGGCCCGCGCTTAGAGACTGAAGGCACCTGCATTCGGCTGGAGAGTCCTGTTCCTTCCAGCCGATCTCATTTGAATTCGCGGCGTTTGTCAACCAGAAAGAGAGCGGAGAAGACTGCAAGGATCATGATGAGTAGGTATGATAGATGCATGAGCAATACATTTGGGTTAGGGTTGAATCCACTCGTGGTTGTAGAGTAGCTGTATGCAGAGAGTTCCACCACAAGGATGAGAGGCATGGATATGGCCGACAACCACAACGACCAACGCTTAAGCATGAAGACCCCGACCGCTGACGCTATTGCCAAGCCTGCCTGAACGTAAAGCGGAAGGCAGTACGGGTCGTATAAGAAGGCGAAAATGAGCGAGTAGACTGCTACTGCTATGAAATAGATCGTAACGAACCACGAGGCAAACGGCCTCATGATCTTTGGCGCGGTTTTGGTCACGGCTATCTCGCCACTTTCCGCTAATTGGTCGATAGACACAAGATAAATCTATTGCTGACTGGAGAATGTGAGTTGGGATGCATGGTTTGAGCCATCGTTTTCTTCACGTGTCGGGGCTTTGTCCTTTCTCAGGCCGAGAATCGCCTTACGAAGACGCGCGATATGTGGTTTTAGGCGTTCCATATGATCGGACGAGCACCTACCGATCTGGATCGAAATTCGCTCCTGCGGCAATTAGAGAGGCGTCGGCCAACATCGAGACTTACAGCATGAGGACAGGAGTCGATGTTGAGGATCTTAAGATATGTGACCTAGGAGACTTGAATGTGACTGACAGCCCCAGCGAGACGATTGAGCGAATTCGTCTTGTTGTGGGTGAGATCATCTCTGATGGCAAGATCCCAGTCATGTTAGGAGGAGAGCATTCCATCTCACTGGGAGGAGTGAAAGCGATCGGCAAGGATGCGACTGTTGTGGATTTTGATGCGCATATGGATCTGAGAGATGGTTACAATGGAGAGCCGCTGTCTCATGCTGCAGTCATGAGAAGAATAGCCGAGCATATTGGTCCTGAGCGAATAGTGCAGATAGGAACAAGAGCTGTCTGCAAAGAGGAGCTCGAATTCGCTAAGGCTAACCATGTTTCAGGCATCACTGCTCTCCAGCTCCACAAGAACCCCATGGAGAACAGCCTGGGCTTACTTAGAGAAATGCTTCGTGGACGAAGACAGATCTATCTGACAGTGGACATGGACGTTCTCGATCCCGCCTACGCCCCTGCAGTAGGCAACCCTGAACCCGAAGGACTCTCATCAAACGTTTTGCTGTCACTTTTGGAGGAAGTGTGCAAACTTAACGTGATTGCGGTTGACCTAACAGAAGTCTCTCCGCACTACGACACAGGAGCCACCGCGGTACAGGCAACAAAGGTTTTGTTTGAGGTATTGTGTCTGACGGAACAACGAAGAAGAAACGTTCGCTGATAGTGCCTACTTGTCGAGAACAGTCTTGATGGCTGAAGCCAGCTGTTGCCTGTTTACGATTCCTTCTGCGCATTTCACTCCATTCACTATGACTGTGGGGACCACTTGGATTCCATGCTTTCGAGCTAGCGGTTCTCCCTTCTCTGACCAGGCGTCGATCTCCTCGATCTCAACAGCTTCCTCAAGATCTTTCACAATCTCGTAGAGCATCTTCTTTGTTGGCGGGCAATGGGGGCATTTGTGCGAGAAGAAGAACTCAATCTTCACAGCCATTTCTTTCGAACCTTTTCTTCCGCAGACTCGGTCTGGAAGATAAATCTACTCATGGAAACTTCTTCGGGACGAATATGGCTTGGAGAAATCGCCTAACTAGATGTTTCGTGGTCTAGAGTCAATCTTCTTTTCTTAGGAGAGCTATGAAGTATCCATTGCAGCCGTCAAGATGAGGATAAAGCCTCTGACATTTGTCCAAGCCCCTCATCCCACCGTGTCCTACGAAGGGCACTTGTCGCTCCAACTTGAATTCCGGATTTAGCCGCATCAACTGTTCTATCTGTAATTCGTTCTCCTCGGGAGTGATGCTGCAGGTGGAGTAGACCAAACGGCCGCCAGGTTTGACGGCTTGTGCTGTGACGCATAGCATATTTGACTGGATTTGACAGAGTCTCCTAAATGTATCTGGAGTCATTTGCCATTTCATGGAGGGAGTCTTGCCGAACGCCCCCGAGTTTGTGCACGGCGGATCCACAAGGACTAGATCAAATGACCTGTCGATCGGAAGCTCCTGCCGCCCATCGGCGATAATCGGGGTTGCGCAAGAGACCTTGCAGCGTCGCATCTCTTTCTTCCAGACACTCATTCTTCTCCGTGAAAGATCGATTGAGTATATTGTGGCTTCATCCCCGGTCATCGTCGCGACATGAGATGTTTTTCCTCCCGGCGCGGCACACATGTCAAGAACCATTTCACCCTTCTTTGGCTCCGCGACTAGCGTCGAGAGGTAACTCGATTTGTCTTGGATAGAGAAAAGGCCGAGCTTGTAGGCTTCGGTCAGTGTCAGGGGCTTCTGTGAATTGAGGACCTGAAAGAGACCGTTGAGGCCCTCCACCGCGCCAAGTCTGACTCTTTCTTCCTCCATCTTTCTGATTAGGGATTGTTGTCCGTTTTCGGAAACGTTGATTCTGATGTACGTTGGAGGAGCCGTAAGAGTCGCTTTCAGATATTTCAGCGCGAAGTCTCTGCCAAAGGTCCTGTAGCAATAGGAAACGAACCATGTTCTGTTGAGGGTTGATAGAGCTGTTCGCTCGGGATCCTGGGTATTCTGCAGGAACCTTCCGAGATTAAAGGCAAGGACTTTTCCGAAGACAAACTCAAGTTCTCTGAGTTCTTTCCATCCCAGCACATGCCTAGCTGCTTCCAACAGGGCAACAGAGTCCTCGCGGCTAGATCTGCGAAGCACTGTCCACCAGATGAATACCCGAAGGAAGTTTCTCTTGCCAAGGTCCAGATCTTCAAAAGTGTCTCTGGAGAGGAATGAAGTGGCTATCCTGTCAATGAGATTTAGTGCCCGAACCGTTTCGAGGACGAGGGGAAAAGCTGCTCTCATAGAGTCAGTGTTGCGAATGCCGAGTTGCCTGGTGGTCTTGGTGAAAGCGAGTCTCTCGCTTAGTCCTTCCAACTCCATCCAACTGAGAGCCTCCACAGCAATAGCCACTGCGTCTCTCAGCCACTGATATCCCAAGGTCGCGCTTCCCAAACAGTAAAAGTATAGAGCCGAGCATTTAATGTGTGGTGAAAACGAGGCGACAGGCGGGAGGATTATGCCCAGCTTAGAGAAGTACTTCGTTGCAGACGAGAAGGAAAAGGGAAATCTGCTGGATTCAGTTGATCCGAAGCAGTCCTTGGTCTTCTCGCCCGAAATACCAAAGGAGCTTCGAGGCTGCTACTTCGTATCTATTGGATATGACGGAGACAAGCGATCTGCATATGTGAAACTGTACGATTCGAAGACGCAGAAGCTGCATTTGTGGTACGATAATACTGGCCATAAGCCTTACTGTCTGTCAGATCAGACTATCGAAGCCCTTGAGCAAAACGAGTCGCTTGTAAAGCATCCTGGGTTCGACGGATTTCGTCGAATCTCCAAACGCGATGGGCTGAACGACAGAGAACTTGAGATGACGGTCATAGTGGCTAAGGATCCCCTCAGCATAGGAGGGCGTCCGTCGGGTTGTATCAGGGACATTGTGAGGGCATGGGAGGCAGACATCAAGTATGTCGAGAACTACATATATGATAGTGGCCTGAAGCCCGGAATGCCGTATGATTTGCGAGACAACAAGCTCGTCCCCACTCCGACAGAGATCTCTGATGAGGCGCGAAATGCCATTCCTCGGTTCTTTGAGCAAGAGTCCAAGGACTATCAGGAGCTAGCACTTGAATGGATTGGGCTTCTTGAATTTCCTGTTCCAGACATCCGAAAGGCCGCACTCGATATAGAGGTCTACTCCCCTGTTGCGACAAGAATCCCGGACCCCACTGCGGCTGAGCATCCGGTCATATGTACGTCGATAATTGGCTCTGATGGTGTGCGTCGAGTGCTCCTGCTTAAGAGGCCTGGAGTCGCTGAAGGTAACATTCAATCCTTGAGCAATGTGAAGGTTGAGTACTATGATTCGGAGGAACGTTTGCTTGTTGAGATTTTCAGAGCGCTACTTGATTATCCGCTTGTGTTGACCTTCAACGGTGACGACTTTGACCTCAGATATCTTTGGCACCGAGCCGAGAAGCTGGGCTTCACTCGTGATCAAGTACCTATTGAGATGGGAAGAGATGCGGCTCTGCTCAAGTACGGGATCCACATCGATCTCTACAGGTTCTTCTTCAATCGTTCGATCCAAGTCTACGCATTTGGTCAGAAGTATCGTGAGAACAGTTTGAACGAGGTGGGAGGCGCTCTTGTCAGCCTCGAGAAGAAAGAGCTGGAGGCCGCGCTTCCTGAGCTGACGTACGCCGAACTTGCCGAGTATTGCTTCAGGGACTCTGAGATAGTGATGCAGCTCGCTTCGTTCGATGACAATCTGGTTATCAAGCTCATGCTGGCGCTGTCGCGGATCAGCTTCATGAGTATGGAGGATGTCACCCGCCAAGGTGTTTCTAGTTGGATCAGAAGTATGATGTATCGGGAGCACAGGAAGAGAGGATACCTGATTCCGCGAGCCGACGACATTCTCAGCCTAAAAGGGACCACCGCGACTGAAGCGATCATCAAGGGCAAAAAGTACAAGGGAGCGATCGTGATCGACCCGATTCCAGGAGTCCACTTCGGCGTCTCCGTCCTCGACTTCATGTCGATGTATCCTTCGGTCATCAAGAAGTGGAATCTTGGATATGAGACGGTTCTGTGTAAGCATCAGGAATGTAGAAGCAACACCATTCCGGACACACCTCATTGGGTCTGCACGAAGAGGAGATCCATTGAGAGTGTTCTGATCGGTTCGCTTCGCGATCTCAGAGTCAAATGGTACAAGTCGAAGGCAAAGGACAAGAATCTGCCTCCATCGGTAAGGGGCTGGTACAAGGTAATTTCTGACGCGCTGAAGGTTGTGCTTAATGCCAGCTACGGCGTTTTTGGCAATGACAACTTCGCATTGTACTGTCCTCCGGTTGCAGAGGCGACGGCAGCCATAGGCCGCCACACGATAACCCAGACGATAGAGAAGGCGAAATCCTTGGGTCTCGAAGTGTTCTATGGAGACACGGATAGTATCTTTCTGGGAGCGCCGAGCGCTGAGAAATTGGAGAAGCTCATTGGCTGGTCGAGTTCTCAGCTTGGCATGGAGCTTGAGGTGGATAAGAACTACCGGTATTTGGCGCTCAGCTCTAGAAAGAAGAATTACTTGGGCGTGTATCCTGATGGAAGTGTGGACATCAAGGGCCTGACTGGAAAGAAGAGGCACATACCGGAATTCTTGAAGAGTGGTTTCTATGAAATGATCAAGGTGCTGAGTGAAGTCCGGTCGGCTGAGGAGTTTGAGGCAGCTAAGGACAGAATGAGGAGCATTGTAAAGAGCTGTTACCTGAAGCTTCGCAATCGGCAGTATTCGCTTCAAGATCTCGCGTTCACGATAATGATGAGTCGGTCCACGGGTGGATATACTAAGACGACCCCGCAACACGTCAAGGCGGCGAAGCAGCTTGAGGCTCGGGGGATAGAGGTCCGGTCGGGAGACTTGATTGCTTTCGTTAAGACTAGGGGCGATCCGGGAGTCAAGCCGGTGCAGCTGAAGCCTTCGTGGCAGGAGATAGATATCGAGAAGTATCTTGAGTACCTTGAATCTACTTTTGATCAGGTTTTGGATTCCATGGGAATAGATTTCAAAGAGCTGGTTGGCGAATCGAGGCTAGACTCATTTCTTTAGGCGAAATCCTAGCATTTCTGCTTCAAAGTAAGAGGGAATGGTACGTTTGCGCAAGAATGCTCTGAATAGCATCAGTTCTAACTGGCTTTTTTTCCTGAGGAACCAAAACACGGTGATCAAGAGAGGGCAAATGGTCTGAGGCGATTGGGGTCTGAGAGAAGGTGGCCACGCCCCCTCTCCCGCCATTCCTGCGTTGGATTCCCTTATCCCTTGTCGCCTGCGGAAGGGCTTAGTGATGTGATCTTTCGTTCGACCGGTTTGAAGGCTCTGTTCGGGCCGCCTCCATTCCTAGTTCGAATGCCTGCAGATTGCTGTGGATTGTGTTCGGAGGCACGGTTGCTTTGATCGCTTCTTTCGCCGCATCCGAGCTTACTATACCGGTCAGCTTGACCACGGCCCCAAGCATAACCATGTTTGCGTAGCTTCTTGAGTTGAGGTTCTGCTCTGAGAGTCTTGTGGCGGGGATCTTCCAGACTCGTCCAAGCGTTGTTGGGATGACTCTGACTAGGTCGGTTTCGACAATCACCGTCGGTTCTTTGGTAAGCTTCTCCCTATGACGATCTAACGCACCCTGGGTCATTGCCACTAGTATGTCGGCTTGTTCGACTTCGGGAAAGCCGATTCTCTTTGAGGAGATTATGACTTGGCTTTCGGCTGGACTTCCTCTCGTCTCTGTTCCGTAGCTTGGCGCCTGCGTGGCATACTTCCCTTCATAGACGACCGCGGCCGTCCCTATGACCGTTCCTAGCAGTATGACACCTTGTCCTCCCATGCCAGCGATCAGGATTTCGAGACGGTCACTTCTCTTGTCCAACTCTGCTCACTCCCATTGCCGCTTCTTTCATGTTTCGTAAGAGGCCTGCTTTCTCGATGTTTGCGAATTCACCCACAACGATCTTGCCGACCAGTTCCTCGTCCCTCATCTCCCTTGCTTTCGAGACAGGGACAGAACTGTCTCTGAACCATTGGAGCATTCTCCTTCCCTCGTCCATGCCGATTCTCCTTCCGAAGATTGATGGGCATTGGGTTACTGCCTCGACGAAAGAGAAGCCTTCTTTGGAAAGCGCCTTCTTTATCGCCTCTTTCAATTGCACCACGTGGAAGGTCGTCCATCTTGCTACATACGAAGCCCCGGCCGCTGCAACAAGCTTGGACACGTCGAGAGGATACTCGAAGGCTCCGAAAGGCGTCGTGCTCGTCTTTGTGCCAATCGGTGTGGTCGGCGCTATCTGTCCTCCCGTCATGCCGTAGATCATGTTGTTCGCCATAATAGCGGTCAGGTCGAGGTTTCTTCGGGCGGATTGAACCAAGTGGTTCAAACCGATGCCGGCCATGTCTCCGTCTCCTCCGAAGACGACGACTTTGAGTTCAGGTCGGACAAGCTTCATGCCAAGCGCAACGGTGAGGCTTCTTCCGTGAGTGGTGTGAATGGTGTCTGCTCGGAAGTGGGGGGATGGGATCCATGCTGAGCAACCTATTCCGCTGCAGAAGACGAATTGGTTGAGATCGGTGTGGCCCATCTCGGCTACTGCCTTCAGGAAGCTGTTCATTATTGTGCCGAGGCCACAGCCGGAGCAGTATGCTGTCGGGAGGACTTCCTCGCGAAGGTATTTCCGGGCAAAGTGAAGATTCTGGCTCAAGCGCCTCACCTCTCCATGCTTCGCAGGATTGCTGAAGCTATCTCCGATGGGGTGAAGATCAGTCCTCCCCCTATCTTGTTGAGAGGAAGCACCTTCGTGCCATCAGAGACAATTCTCTCCACTTCTAGCGAAAGCTGTCCGAGGTTCATTTCAGGCACCAGGATCCGGTTCGTTTGTTCAGCCAGCTCGCGGACCTTCTCTTCTGGGAACGGCCAGATCGTTCTGAGTCTCAGATGCCCAACTCGTATCCCACGTTGAGCAACGATTTCAATCGCATCCTCTACGGCACGTGACGTGCATCCGAACGAGATCACTCCAATGTCACAGCCCTCAACTCCAATCATCTCGCAGTCTGCGAGTTGACTCTTGTCTCGTTGGATCTTGAAGGTTAGACCTTCGACGAGCTTCCTGTGGATCTCGGGGCTTGTGGTTGCTCTGATGCCGGCTGGGTCGTGGGTTGATCCAGTTATGCTGACTCCAAGCCCTCTTCCGAGCGGAGGCATACCTTTCGGTATGTCGAAGCCAGATGAGAAGAAAGGCGGCTGAAGTATTTCCTGTCTTTCCACGACTTCTACTTTCTCGGGAACGTCGATCCTCTCTCTCAGGTGGGAGACTATCTCGTCTGCCAGCAAGATGACCGGTGTCCGGTATCGCTCAGCCAAGTTGAATGCCTTGACAGTTAGAGTGAACATTTCTTGGACGGAGTTTGGTGCCAAGGCTATGATTTCGTGATCTCCGTGGGTCCCCCACCGGGCCTGCATGATGTCGCCTTGGGCACACTTTGTCGCTTGCCCGGTACTTGGTCCCACTCTCTGAACGTCAACTACGACACAGGGCGTCTCGGTCATGATGGCTAGGCCTATGTTCTCTTGCATCAGGCTGAAGCCTGGGCCTGAGGTCGCTGTCATTGACTTTGCGCCTCCCCAGCTAGCGCCAATGATCGCTCCCATCGAGGCTATTTCGTCCTCCATCTGAATGAAGACGCCCCCGAAAGAGGGAATCCTACGAGACATCCATTCGGATATCTCGTTGGCCGGCGTAATGGGGTATCCTGCGAAGAATTTGCATCCGGCGGCTAGCGCGCCCTCTACGCACGCAACATTCCCCTGCCAAAAGTAGCTTCCCGGATTCGTCGTGTTCAGCTCGGTAAGCATTCCTCTTCGAATAGTGGGCTCCGTCTTCGAAAATAAGTCTTTTCACACGATGTCATTCACGCCACCAAAAGTTGGCCTCGACTCACACGTCAAGACGTTTTGAAGAACCGTGGACGCTTTCTCTCCAAAAGCGTGAGACCTCTGAGATGGAAGTGAAGAAGCTTGGCTATGGATGTCTTAGTCTTACAGCTCAGTCTATGCAAAGGTCGTCCGAAGCTGTCTTGGTTCCGCACAAGCTTGGATGTAGGCTATGGGCGTGAAACTCGGAAAACTGATGCGTAGCTTGCCAGCGCCATCTGGAAGCTCAACGCTTAGCTCCTTAGTGTTACTGAGCAGCTTGCTTTCCGGCCGTTGCAGCAACTTCTCCAAGTGGGACACGATTGCTGTTCGAACTAGGCGATTGAGCGTGATGTCCTGTCTCTCAGCAGCTTATTGCACTACGTAGAGCAGTCTCCTCTTGCTGTGAGACTTGCGTATTGACAAGGGCTACCGTTCTTGTGGCCACAGGTGTGGCCACATACCCCCATGTTCCGAACAGGTTCACGAGCCACCGTGCCCCCCATGAAGCCGAAAAGCCCGAGACGACGCCTCAAGAAAGAGTAGTCAAGATGCTTGAGCCAACCTTTTGAGGTGTGTTGACTAATCAAGAGACGATGGTGAAGGAGGCTTGGCGTCCCCTAGAGTGATCGTGGATGAAAGGGAGAGGCGGTCGGGCGTTCCAGATGTCCTGAAGGATCTAGGAGCAAGAATAGAATTCCGGCTTCTTGATGTCGGAGATTACGTGGTGGGAGAGACAGCTATTGAGCGGAAGACGGTCGATGATTATGTCTCTTCGCTCTTCTCTGGGAGGTTATTTGAGCAGGCGGGACGATTGACAGAATCCTATGCGGCCCCGCTCATCATTGTTGAGGGAGATCTCCAGGCGTCTTTGGAGAGGCTTTCTAGGCCGAGGGTCTTCTGGGGGTCTATGATGTCTCTTGTCCTGCAGTATAATGTGCGTCCGTTCTTTACTTTGAATGCGGAGCAGACTGCGGAACTCATCTTCACGTGCGCCCTTCACGTTTCATCTAAGCGGGGAAGTGCTCCGCCTGTCATTGTCAAGAAGCCCAGAATATCGAGTCAGGCTCAAATGCAGCTACTAGTCGTGGAGAGCCTTCCTATGATAGGACCGAGGCTTGCGCGAAAGCTTCTTGAGCGGTTTGGGACTGTCCGCAGAGTGTTCGAGGCGTCGTTGACCGAGCTAGCGGTGCGGGGAGGAATTGGAAGAGCAAGGGCGCAAAGGGTGGCCTCCATCCTTGACCTGCCCTATCGACGCGGCCCGGTTGTAGAACACCAGTCATCTTTGCGACCGGAAGAATAAAAAGCAGTGTAGCCGGCCTACGGATATCTCGGGTCGGCTACATGCGGCTCTTGGCCTTCAAGGAGGCAGCGGACGAGATCCTCAAGGACACAGAGGAGTCCATTCACACAATCCCAGTCGATCAGATCGAGAAGATGGTTGACGTTCTGCTGGACAGTATGAAGAGGAAGATTCTGATCATCGGTACTGGGAGAAGTGGACTTGTTGGCCGTTCGTTTGCCATGAGGCTCATGCATCTTGGATACGATGTCCATGTCTTGGGAGAGACTATTACCCCGGCGATAGGGAAGAAGGACATTGTCGTTGCCATATCTGGATCAGGGGCTACGATGCTCCCGGTTACCTCCGCTAGAATAGCGAAGAAAGTTGGGGCGTTCATAGTTGCCGTCACGTCAAAACCCAATTCCCCGCTGGGTAAGATTGCCGACCAGATTGTGCACATTAGGGCGAAGTCGAAAGCTGCGAAGCAGAAGGATTTCTTTCTCAGGCAGATAGTGGGGGAGCACGAGTCTCTGGCTCCACTGGGAACGTTGTTTGAGATAGCCGCCACGATCTTTCTTGACAGCCTGATCGTTGAACTGATGAGGCGACTAGGAAAGACGGAAGGTGAATTGAAGGCGCGACACGCTACCTTAGAGGGCTTGTAAGGCACCGTTTCTCAAGACAAATGTGACTGCATAGAGTGCATATGTGATAGAGACATCAGCCAAAGCCAGATCGGTTTGGCACCGAGGCCATGATCTTCGACTGTGATCAGTCCCTTCAATCCTCCCGCACCACGATCATTGATTAACGCTTATCTAGAAAGGATAACCTTCTCAGCTCAAGAGGCCCGCGCGTTGTCTGTCCTCATAAGAGACTGTGACTGGGTCGTGACCCAGAACCCTTCCAGAGAGGTTCTCAGAAAATGTTCAGTCAGGATAGAAGAGGGAAAGATTGCGGAAATAGGAAGCTCGTTACAGGGCGGTGAACATGTGATTGACGGATCCGGGAAGGTCTTGCTGCCCGGTCTGGTCAATACGCATACGCACCTTTCTATGACGTTGATGCGGGGGTTTGCAGACGATATGCAGCTTCAGGAATGGCTGGAGACCAAGATATGGCCTTTGGAGCAGAAGCTGACCGGAGAGATTTGCTATCATGGGGCTTTGCTTGGCTGCCTTGAAATGGTTGAGTCGGGCACGACATGTTTCATGGACATGTACTTCTATCCGGAGGACGTTTCAAAGGCCGTTAAAGAGTCTGGGCTTCGAGGAATTCTCTCCCACGCAATAATCGATCTTTTCGATGCGGAACGATCCAAGAACCAGAGGAAGTTGACTCAGGACGCTTTGACGTTCATTAAGGGTCTCAAGGAAAGCCGGATAGGTTTTGCAGTTGCCCCACACGCACCTTACACATGTTCAGAGGAGACTCTTCTTTGGTCTAAGGAGGTCGCGGAAAAGGAGCACGTTCCTCTTCACACACATGTCGCCGAGACAAGGCAGGAGCAAGCCAAGTTCGAGAGGGAGAAAGGAATGAGCGAAGTGGAGTACTTGGACAAGATAGGGTTCCTTTCGCCGAGGCTGGTCGCGGTTCACAGCGTCTTCCTTACTCGAAGCGAAGTCGGGCTATATGCTAAGCATCAGGTCAAGGTCTCGCATTGCCCGGTCTCCAACATGAAGCTCGTGGGTGGAGGAGTCACTCCCATTCCTGAGATGCGTGCCCACAACGTGACTGTGTCTCTTGGAACAGATGGGGCTGCAAGCAACAACTGCCTCGACATGTTTGATACGATGAAGATCTGCGCCCTTGAACAGAAGACGCATCATTGGAACCCGACAATCATGCCCGCGCAGGAAGTGCTTGATCTGGCCACGATTGAAGGGGCACGGGCCCTCGGTCTCGAAGACAAGGTGGGGAGTGTGGAGGAGGGAAAGGAGGCTGATCTGATACTGGTGGATCTCAGGTCCCCGAATCTGGTTCCGATTCATGGGAAGAGTACGGTGATTTCTGATTTGGTTTATGCGGCGAAGGGTTTCAATGTTGACACGACAATAGTGCAGGGAAATCCGCTTATGGTCAACAGGAAGCTGCTCACACTCGATAGAGACAAAATCATGAGAGAGGCTTCAGAGGCCGCTCTAAGGCTTACTGACTAGCTCAGCCTTATGTATGATCAGATAGCCAGAAGACCCGTTCCAACACTTAGACGTCTCTACAAGCCTGATTCTCTTCTGGAACATCCCTGCGTCGGCGACGAAGGTCTCGTATTCTCCTCCTTCCCCGCCAAGGTGGATCTGCCACTTCTTGTGGAGGGCCTGAAGCTCCTGTATGGCCTTCTCGTCAAGTCTCCTTCCGAGCCAGGTCTGGTCGAAACCAGACGCAGACACCCCCACAACATATGTCTCGAACCCAAGGTGAAGCGTCTCCTCAAGCAGCAGAGCAGGATCCTTACGCCATAGAGGCGCAAAACTCGCGATTCCGAGTTCCTCACATATCATGTCAACCTTTTTCTTCTGGTAACCGCTCTCGATGGCTCCCGTAACCAACCCATCGATGTGATCCTGCTCTTTCACTGTCAACAGTGACCTTTTGAGTGAATCGAGTTCTGGATGCTTTCCCTTGGAGGCTGGAAAAGATCTTACTGGAAGCCTAAGCGCTTCACCTTGAAGATGAGTCCACTTCACTGCTGGATAATGGAACATGTATGATTCGACGTCAGGAGGCTCCATGACAATGAGGCTGGCGACGTCCCATCCCTGATGGAGTGCGTACCACGTTGCGTAACAGCTGTCCTTTCCTCCGCTGAAGAGAACCGAGACTCTCAGTGCAGGTCACCTTTGCGCCTTATCCAATCTTCCCTTGTATTCATATTTTCTTTCGAAGAGCATCCTCATCTTCTCTATGGTGTCTGCACCGTCAGGCCTCTTATCCTCCCTGATCCTCGTTATCCTAGCGAACCGCAGGGCGAGCCCTGACTTGTAGTGAGGACTTTTCTGGACCTCATTGTACGCGACTTCCACGACTATTTCCGGCCTTACCGTGACGGTGTATGTGGTCTCCGAGGTTTTCAGCTCTTGCAGCTTCTTTGTCATCCATTCAAACTCCTCATCTGTCAGCCCCTTGAAGGTCTTTCCGACTTCGAGGAACTCTCCTGTGGCCTCGTCTCGGGCTGCAAGGTGATAATTGCTTAACCATTCTGATCTTCTTCCATATCCCCAGTCCGCTGCCACAATAACCAGATCCAGAGTGTCTGCCGGCTTGATCTTGAACCAGTACTTTCCTCTGGCCCCTAGCAGGTACGGACTGTCGAGCGCTTTGGCCATCAAGCCCTCATGCCCGGCGTTCATAGCCTTGATCAAGAATTCCTGAATCTCGCTCAGGTTGCTGGTTACGACTCTCTCCGTCAATGTTTCCTGAGGACAGATCTCTGACAGAAGCCTCCAACGCTCATTGTAGGGGAGATCTATCAGTTGGCGGCCATTGAGGTACAGAAGATCGAACAGGTAGAGTCTAAGCGGAATCTCTTGGGCAACTCTGCCTATGTCGTGTTCCCTTCGGAAACGCCTCATGAGGTCCTGAAATGGTAGGGGCTTCATGTCGGATCCAACAGCGATCGCCTCACCATCGATAAGAACCTCTTCGGTGCCTATCTTCTGTCGCACGATCTCGACAACATCAGGAAGGCTTTCTGTCACATCTGTGAGACGACGACTGAAGATTCTGACGTCTCGGGCCTTCTTGTGGATTTGTATTCTCGCTCCGTCGAACTTGAATTCAAAGGCCGTGCCTGCCTTGTGTTCACTCAGTACTTGCGTTATGTCATACGCCATTTCAGCCATCATGAGTCTCACAGGTCTGAACAAGCTGATTCTTGCTTGCTCAAGCACACTGTTCCCTTCGGTGAGAGCGAAACGAGCAACTTCTCCTATGTCGCCCATCATCATCAAGGCCCGTCTCACTAGGCTGCCGCTTGTTCCGCTGGCTTCAGCTATTGCGTCAAGCAACACTCCCTCTACAACGCCTATCCTCATCTCGCGGTGAAGTATGCGGATGAGGTATTCGGTCTCAAGCGGGTCCGCCTGTCCCAGGAGTCCTTCGAGGATGTTTTCCTTTCCGCTTCTGGATCTTGTTCCTGAAACGTCGGCGATGTCTGAGAAGGCCTTGCTCACTTCAAGTATGGTCAAGGAACGCGGAAAGAGCGAGGTCTGACGCTGCTTCTTGTTGCGAAGGATTTTCCAGAGAGTTGCTCCGCCAATCTCAAGGACCTTCTCATCAGAATCCGGAAATACCTTTCCGGCGATCATGAGGACTGCTGGTTTGATCTCGTTGGGTTTCAGGCTCTTCAGAAAGATGCTCAGCGTCTCTATCTTCTCATTTCTCTTTGAGGTCTGTTCAAGCTCTTTGCAGAGCTCCGCGAAGGCCCGAAAGGAGGTCGCTGTCTCCGTCAATTCCTCTCAGTCCATTGAAGCAAGATCGATTGGGTATTTGATTTTCTCATTCTCTCAACGGCCAGCTCGACTCTGTTCCTAGAGAAGCTCTTTTGGAGGCATAGAAAATCGCATAGTTCTTTCTCCCTAAGTGGCCCGAATCTGGTTGAGAAATCAAGGGTGACCTGTGGGTTGAGGAATACTTCTCTTACTTTCCGAAAGTCCTCAGATACTCTGCTCCTGGTGTTGTCTGGGAGGTTCTCAATGCTTCCGTGTTCTCGAATGAGCTTTAGCGCCGTCTTCGGCCCTATTCCCCGTACTCCTTCATTGAAGTCTGTTCCGATCAGGATTGCGATGTCTACGATCTGCTCTCTCGACACGCCTAAGCTTGCTAGAAGATCTTCGAGCTCAATAAGCTCGGGTTTCAGCGGCCGTGCTTTTCCCTTGCTGGGGAGATACTCTTTGCCTTGGATCGTGACATATCTTATCAGTCTTGGAGTTCCGAAGAGGATTGAGTCGTAGTCTTGGCTGTTGGCCGCCCATACGTGCCCGTGTGATGCCATGTGTGCGGCTTGGGCTTCGGCCTCGCTCGGTGCCTGAACGTATGGTATTCCGAGAAGGTGAAGTAGTCGCTTCGCGTCATCGATCATCTCCCGGGTCAATCGTCCAGTCATCACCGCTTTGGAGAAGGCTGTGTGGAGATCTCCTCTTCTGAGCGCCTCAGCCATCTCTGATTCGGCTTTGGCCCTTACGGCCCGTCGCTTCTCTATCTCTCGTCGCTTCAGCGCTGGAGGTTCTCCATCGAAGACATAGATCGGCCTAACAGCGAATTCGGAGATGAGGCGGGTGGAACGGAAGAGCAGACCGATCAGATGAGAAGTAACATTGCCCTGACCGTCCGTGAAGGGTGAGCCATCCGCCATTCTTGTGATTGAGAGAAACTGGTGCAGGGCATTGTTTGCGTCAATTGCGAGACTTTTCCCAGCCAGGTCTTTCAGGGTTAGCATTTGCTTCTTTATGATCGGCGTGAGGTTTACGCCCATTCCATTTCTCCTCTTAGGCAGATATCAGTTGAGTCTCTAGCAACTCTTCTCGGACTCCGGCCAGTTCCAAAGCGCTCACCGAGTAGTCCTACAGTATTCTTTCGAGCTTCTCATGGACCATAACGCATAAAGTAGTATGATATGTGATCGTATTATGGGTTAGTCCATAATGGTTTTTCGATGGGTTCTGGTAGATTTCCGGCGTCTTCGCCGCAAAACCTTCGCGCGACCCGTATCTGAGCCTTTCGAGCGTTGGCTTTTTCTCAGTGTTCTCTCTTCCTATTTTTTTGGGGTTCTCGTGAATTTCCGGGTTCTAGTAAATCTCTGGCGTCTTCGTTGCGGAGCCTTCGCGCGGCCCGTGTCTCGGCTTTTGCTTTTTCTCAATGCTTTTTCCCAGCCAAGAGATACGTGGGCGCCTCGCCCATACTTTCATGTTTCTTGTTGCGTGGATCTTGTTGGCGCGCGC
>Ga0315282_10006883_pt1 | contig 18864 bp, 14 predicted proteins | sample YL17G07_20_MG_FD_203693 | JGI IMG/M metagenome (GOLD analysis project Ga0315282, IMG submission 203693) | Sediment microbial communities from Yellowstone Lake, YNP, Wyoming, USA - YL17G07_20 | ecosystem: Environmental > Aquatic > Freshwater > Lake > Sediment | place: USA: Wyoming | collected...
CAAATCTGCCGCGATTTGGGCCTGCGAAAGATACGCATACTCACCAACAATCCCAAGAAGATAAGCCGCCTCGAGGTTTATGGCATAAAGATTGTCGAGCAGATACCGCTGATAGCAAAGCCGAGCGAGCATAATATTGATTATCTGCGGACCAAGAAATACCGCCTCGGCCATATACTCGATGAAGATTTGTAATCACCTCAGGCGTAAAAGTCCGGTCGCAGAGCGCGGAAGCACCCCATAAATATCAGGACAATACCGGAGAGTGACTGCGTTGAATGTGGAAGTTATCCCGGTTATAATGAACCTTTAGAAGCCTTTCCAGTAGAGATTTTTGAAGTGTGAAGCCGGTCAGTAATTGAAGGCGGCGAATATGAAGATACTTACAGCTTTAATTATTGCCATTGCTGTCGTTATTGCCGTGATTGTCCTTGTTCGGCTGGATACAACGGGCCGAAAGGGCAGCGGCCTCGGTGAAGAATATGTTTATGACGTTAAGGCATTGTCGAAAATCGACCCGAACCTGATTTTGTACGAAGAGTCCGGTCAGGCGATTCCCTCCGGTTTTACTAATGCGCGCGGTATCGCCGTTGATTCTCAGGGGTCGATTTATGTGGCCGGCGACAAGGCGATTCGGATATTTGCCAGGGGCGGCACTTTGCTCGGTCAGATTGAGCTTACTGATATGCCGAGATGTCTGGCTGTGGCGGACGATGGGAAAATCTATATTGGGTTCAAAGAGCACGTTGAGGTCTATGACAGGGGGGGAAAACAACTGGCTGGTTGGGAGAGTTTTGGTGACGGCGCTGTTTTGACCAGCATAGCTGTTTCGGATAGCGATGTTTTTGTTGCAGATGCGGGCAGCTGCATAGTCCTGCGTTATGATGTTACCGGCAAGCCGGTCAAACGCATCGGTCAGAAGGACAAAGACAGGGGTATTCCCGGTTTTGTGATACCGAGTCCGTATTTTGACCTTGCGATTGGCCGGGACGGACTTCTGCGGGTGGCGAATCCCGGGCGACATTGTATAGAGGCATACACATTTGACGGCGACCTTGAGTTTTGGTGGGGCGGGTTTTCGTCGGACGTGCGAGGTTTTATCGGCTGCTGCAATCCCGTGAATTTTGCGATTCTCGGGGACGGCAGTTTTGTTACCTGCGAAAAGGGCCTGACACGGGTTAAGGTTTATGACGCCGAAGGGAACTTTGTCGGCGTTGTGGCGGGCCCGGAGCAATTGGTTAAAGAAGGCGTCTCACATATTTGTGAAACGTCCGCCGAGTGCCGGGTCGGCGGCTTTGATGTGGCGGTCGGTCCGGACGGACAGGTTTACGTGCTGGATACAATCGAAAATGTCGTGAGAACGTTCACGAGGAAAAAGGCAAGGTAATGGATAGAGACTTTACACAGGAACAAACCCGGCGAGAGGTGTTTGCGGCGGTTTTGCGATATGCGGCTGTGGGGGCGATGACGGCGATTGGGTATTTGGTTTCCGTCAGAAGAGGCGGACTTGTACGGCGGGGCGGTTGTGCCGGGGCGAAATTTTGCAGCGCCTGCGAGATGCTCAAAAAGTGCAATCTGCCTCAAGCCCTGGCGGTGAAAGAGATTTTAATGAGGATGGAAAATGTCCGAAAATAAAAAGATTATTACCAGGCGGAGTTTTCTAAGAGACGGGTTCGGCGGCGTGTGCTTGGCCGGCTTTGTCGGAATGGCCGCTTTTCTGGCAGGCAGGAGCAGAAAGAATAAAACGGTCTGGCAGATTGACCCGTACACGTGCATTGCGTGCGGCAACTGTGCAACGTATTGCGTGCTTGAAGAGTCGGCGGTGAAATGTATGCACGCATTCGCGCTATGCGGGTATTGCAGGATTTGTTTCGGGTTTTTCGGGCCGGAGCCTTTTGATATTACGGAGGGGGCGGAGAATCAGCTCTGCCCGACAGGGGCGATAAAACGCAAATTTGTGGAAGACCCGTATTATGAATATGCCATTGACGAGTCGCTCTGCAACGGCTGCGGCAAGTGCGTCAAGGGCTGCAATACGTTCGGAAACGGGTCGCTGTTTCTACAGGTTCGCCAGGACCGCTGTTTGAACTGTAACGAGTGCTCGATTGCGGCAGCCTGTCCATCGAGGTCGTTTAAGCGGGTTCCTGCAGACAAGCCTTATCTACTTAAGACGGTGGACCACGCTTAATGGTACGTTTTTGCCATACTATAATCTGCGTAACTATCTTATTAAGTATATGCGGTGTTGCACCGGCGGCTGAGCGTTTTCCCCCGCCGGAGTTCGAGAGCAGCTACGAGCGGCCAACTCCTGTTACCCCGGCTCCGTCACACGGTGTCTATGAGTATATAGATGCTGCGGTGCTTTTGGGTTCACTTACGCTCTCATCGTATCTGGTCCTGCGCAGACGCAGCCGACGCGCGATATTTGCTTTAATGGTCTTCTCTTTGCTTTACTTTGGTTTCTGGCGAAAGGGGTGCATCTGTCCGGTGGGGGCGATTCAAAACATTATTCTGGCGATTTTTGACAGCAGTTATGTTGTGCCGATTGTGATTGTGGTCTTTTTTTTGCTGCCGCTTGTGTTTGCGCTGTTTTTCGGGAGGGTTTTTTGTGCGGCTGTATGTCCTCTGGGGGCAATCCAGGATTTGGTGCTGTTGCGGCCGGTCTCGGTGCCGAGTTGGCTGGAGAACGGCCTGCGGTTATTCGCATACGTATATCTGGGATTAGCGGTTTTGTTCACGGCCACCGGCAGCGCGTTTCTCGTATGCAGATACGACCCGTTTGTTGCATTTTTTCATTTGAGCGGGAACGCCAACATTTTGGTGCTGGGCGGGTGCTTTTTGGTGGTGGGGCTGTTTGTGGGGCGGCCCTATTGCCGATTTTTTTGTCCTTACGGCGTGCTGCTGCGGCAGCTTTCGCGACTTTCGAGGTGGCGCGTGACCATCACGCCTGATGAGTGTGTTCGGTGCAAGCTGTGCGAGAATTCCTGTCCCTTTGGCGCTATCAGAGAGCCGCTGGCCGAACTGCCGATGAGAGATTTTGGCAGAAGTAAAAAGACTATTGGGCTGCTAATGCTTGTCTTGCCCGTGCTGGTGATTGGCGGCGGATGGGCGGGGTTTTCTTTGAGAATGGTGACATCGCGTATGCACGCAACTGTCCGGTTAGCTGAGCGTGTGTATTTGGAGGAAACCGGCAAAGTAGTGGGAACGACCAATGAGAGTCAGGCATTTTGGGGGACCGGCAAAGAGGTAAAACAGCTATATGCGGATGCTTCCGGTATCCGGGCCAGGTTCGGTCGTGACGGCTGGCTCTTCGGAGGATTTGCAGGGTTAGTGGTGGGGCTTAAGCTTATCGGAGTATCTCTGTGGCGGCGAAGGACAGACTATGAAGCCGACCGGGCGAGCTGTCTGGCATGCGGCCGGTGTTTTGAATACTGTCCGAAAGAGCACGCCAGATTGCAGAAGCTCAAAGGGCAGGCAGGGTAAAAGCTGAAATGGAAAGTCGTCTGGAAAATCCTTCTGAGAATATTGACGCGAGAGGCCAATGGTATAAAAGTGCGGTGGCGGCAGCCGTCGTTGGGGGGGTATTCTCCGTAATTATATTTATACTTCTTGTTGCGAACCACTTTGAGAGAATGGTTGTTGATGCGGGGCGGGAGAAACAGTTGGATGCGATGAAGGTGGAGCTTCGCAGCCGTTCTGATACCGAGCAGCTTATCTTGCAGATTCGCCGGTTGGATTTGCGAAACAGGCAAAGCAAGCTTCGCCGGCTGGATTTCTCTCGCAAGGGCTGTTATCTGCTTTTTGGCAGCGTCACAATATTGTTAATTGGCGTCAGGTCGGTGAGCGCCATCAAAAAGAAGGCGCCGGCCCCGCATTTGGTCACCGACAAGTTAGATAAACAAATGCGTCAGGCCGTGCGCGGGAGGTGGGCCATAACCGCCGGTTTGGCAGTGTTGCTCTCGACAGCATTATTGCTGATGCTGACTCCCGCCATCGATTTTTTCAAGGGTGGTGCGGGAAGCGAGGTGTATCCCTCGGTGGAGGAGATTAGCAAGAGCTGGCCTCGTTTTCGAGGTCCGGCAGGGCTGGGAGTAAGTGGATATACGAATGTGCCCACAAGCTGGAATGGCAAGACGGGCGAAGGAATCGTCTGGAAAAGCAAGGTGCCGCTGCCGGGTCATAATTCGCCGGTCATCTGGGGCGACCGGGTTTTTCTCTCCGGGGCGGATGGGAACGAATTTGCGGTGTATTGCTTCGATGCGACTACAGGCAAGCTATTGTGGACGGGGCCGGTGGTAAGCGTTGTGCAGGGGGGGGGCAAGAAGCCCCTTGAGGTGCCGGAGGATGGCGCGGGCTTCGCCTCGCCTACCGTGGCGACAGATGGACGGCGGGTATGTGCCATTTTTGCAAACGGTGATGTCGGCTGTTTTGACCTTGAAGGGAGAAAGCTCTGGACCAGAAGTTTGGGCACACCTGACAGCTCCTACGGCTACGCTTCTTCACCTGAGATATATCGGAACCTGCTTCTCATTCAGTACGACCAGGGCGCTGCCGAGGACCAGAAGTCCAAATTGATAGCCCTGAACACATCTTCGGGCCAAACTATCTGGGAGGCGAAACGGCCGGTCCCTAACTCGTGGGCGTCACCGATTGTTGCCAAAATAGGTGAACAATATCAGGTAGTAACCTGCGGCGACCCGTGGGTTATAGGATATGATGCTGCTACGGGAGTGGAGGTTTGGCGGGCCAAGTGTTTGGGCGGCGAAATTGCACCATCTCCAATTTACGCCGGCGGATTGGTTCTGGGCGTGGAGCCGTATAACAAGCTGGTCGCCATCAGGCCGGATGGACGCGGTGATGTTACTAAAACCCATATTGCCTGGAGCACAGAAGACGGCACGCCCGACATCTGCTGCCCGGTCGGTAACGGAGAATTTGTGTTTCTTTTGGCGTCAGAGGGGACGCTTTTCTGCTATAAGCTCCAGGATGGAACAAAGTTGTGGGAGAAAAGATTGAAAGAGAGTTTCCGGGCGTCGCCGAGTCTGGTCGGCAACCGTTTGTATCTATTAAGCGAGAAGGGGGTCATGTTTATTTTGGAAGCCGGGACGGAATATAAAGAGCCGGCCCGCTGCGCGCTGGGTGAGGCTTGTTACGCCTCGCCGGCCTTTGCCAACGGTCGGATTTATATCCGCGGCGTGGAAAATCTGTATTGCATAGGCAAGGGGGCTTCCAAACTTCCTTAGTTCCGGTGCGCTGCAAAAGAGAATTATGGATGAGCTTGATTTGACATTTGTGGACCGGCTTATTGAGCGAGTGGGCACCGAAAAGGAGAAGGTGCTTGAGATTTTGCAGGCCATCCAGGGCTGTTATGGATATTTGCCCCAGCAGGCCCTTGAGCGGGTTTGCGAATTGACGCAGATTACGCCTGCGACGATTGTCGGCGTATCTACTTTCTACAATCAGTTTCGGCATCATCCGGCCGGCCGACACACAATCCGGGTTTGTGTCGGCACGGCCTGTCACGTCAAGAGCGGCGAGCAGATTCATGATGCCTTCAGGCGGCAGCTTGGTATTGAGGAAGGGACGGACACGGACAAGGAGGGGCTTTTTACGGTTGAGAAGGTGGCCTGTCTTGGATGCTGCACGCTGGCGCCGGCGACCCAGATTGGCCAGGTGACATACGGTCATCTTACGCCGGGGGGGGTTCCGGGTGTTATAGACAATTTTCTGCGGTATGAGCAGGCGAGAGCGGGTCGAGCTGAGAGGCCTCGCAAGGCCCGGGCAAAGGAGGCGGAGCTTTGCGGCGAGATTCGAATTGGTTTAGGTTCTTGCTGCGTGGCCCGCGGCAGCGCCAGGGTCCGCGAGGCGCTGGAGCAGGCACTGGATGAAACCGGAGCGAGGGTTGCCATCAAGCGTGTCGGATGTGTCGGGATGTGTCACCAGACACCGCTTCTGGAAGTGGTTCTGCCAGAGGGCAGGCAATTTAATCGCGGATTACGCAGATTACATGGATTAGTAAAAATTCGTAATGACAGGTCCTTTCTTTATGCGAAGGTGAAGGAAACAAGCGCAAAATCGATTGTGCTGCACCACTTTAAGCCGCGTGGGATAGGCAAGAGAATCTCCAATGCGGTGTCCGGTGTTCTGGAAAATATGCTGACCGGTGAGAAGCGTTACTCACAAAACTCGGTGGCGCACTATTCAATAGATGTCAGTGACCCGCCGGTGGCGGATTTCCTGGGTAAGCAAGCGCACATTGCGACGGAGCGATATGGAGACATCGACCCACTCGACCTTGATGAGTATTTGCAGAACGACGGCTTCAAGGCGATGGAGAAATGTATAAAACAGTTGACCGCTGAAGAGGTCATCACACAGATTGGCCGCAGCGGACTTCGAGGCAGGGGCGGAGCAGGTTACCTGACGCACCTTAAGTGGTCCGCTGTCCGCAGCAAACAGTCCGACACAAAATTTGTAGTATGCAACGGCGATGAGGGCGACCCCGGGGCCTTTATGGACCGAATGCTGATGGAGTCTTACCCTTACCGGATTCTTGAGGGTATGGCGATAGCTGCATATTCGGTGGGGGCGGACAAAGGCTTTCTTTATATCCGCGCGGAATATCCGCTTGCCGTCAGCCGGATGGGCGAGGCGATAGATATTTGCCGGCAGCGTGGCTTTCTCGGCGACAATATTATGGGGAGCGGTTTTTCGCTGCGTTTGAAGACTGTGGCCGGCGCGGGTGCGTTTGTGTGTGGTGAGGAGACCGCGCTTATAGCCAGTATAGAGGGACGGCGGGGAACGCCGCGGCTGAGGCCGCCATATCCGGCGGAAAGCGGGCTGTGGGGCAAGCCCACGCTAATTAATAATGTCGAGACATACGCGACAGTGCCGTGGATTGTGCGAAACGGAGCGGAAGTGTTCGCCAAGTTAGGCACGAGCGGCAGCAAAGGGACAAAGGTATTTGCGCTGGCGGGAAAAGTCGCTCGGGGGGGGCTGATTGAGGTGCCTATGGGTATCTCTATCGGCCAAATCATAGGAGATATTGGCGGCGGCATTGCCGGAGGATTGAAATTTAAGGCGGTGCAGATTGGAGGACCTTCCGGCGGGTGTGTGCCCGCGGAATTGTCGGACATCCCCGTTGACTACGAGACACTGACCGAGGTGGGGGCGATGATGGGCTCCGGCGGTATGGTGGTGCTCGATGAATCGGACTGCATGGTTGACATTGCGAGATATTTTTTGCAGTTCACGCAGAACCAATCCTGCGGCAAATGCACCTTCTGCCGGATAGGGACGCGGCGAATGCTCGATATCCTCGAGCGTTTGTGCGCCGGCCAGGGTAAGGCGGCAGATTTGGAAGAGCTGGAATACCTCGGCAAAATGGTAAAAAAGTCGAGCTTGTGCGGACTGGGCAAGACCGCGCCGAATCCGGTCCTTTCGACTCTAAAGTATTTCCGCAATGAGTATGAAGCTCACCTGCAGAGGCGCTGTCCTGCCGCCAGGTGCAGGGCCCTTATTACGTATTCGGTTACGGATGACTGCATCGGCTGCACTTTGTGCTCGCAGAGCTGCCCGGCTGAGGCGATTGCGATGAAGCCATATCAAAAGCACGAAATCGATTCGCAGAAGTGCATTCGCTGCGGGACATGCAAGGCGGTGTGCCCTTCGGATGCTATTGAGGTTAAGTGACGATGCCCAAGCTTGTCATAGATAATCGCCAGGTTGAGGTTGAGGATGGTGCAACGATTCTTGATGCCGCCGGGAAGGCGGGAATCGAAATTCCCACGATGTGCTTTCTAAAAGGGCACAGGCCTTTGACCAGTTGTATGCTGTGCGTTGTGAAGATTCGCGGGTCGAATAGTCTGACGCCGGCGTGCGGGGCTGTTGTCAGAGAGGGCATGCGGGTTGAGAATGACTGCGAAGAAGTCCGCCAGGCGCGAAAGCTGGCTTTGGAGCTGCTTTTGAGCGACCATTTGGGCGATTGTATGGGGCCGTGCCAGGTGATATGTCCTGCCGGGATGAATATACCTTTGATGATTCGGCAGATTGCCGCGGGCAAGCTTCGCGATGCAATTATCACGGTTAAGAAGGATATTGCACTACCTGCCGTGTTAGGGCGAATTTGTCCGAAGCCCTGTGAGCGGGGGTGCAGGCGAGCAGCCCCCGTAGCTTCTTGCGAAGCAAGAGCGGGGGATGAGGCCGTTTCGATTTGTCTTTTGAAGCGATATGCTGCCGATGTGGACCTGCAATCTCCAGAACCATATTTGCCGGCGTGCAAGGCAAAACAGGGTAAGCGTGTTGCCATTATTGGAGCAGGGCCGGCGGGATTGGCTGCCGCTTATTATCTGCAACAGGAAGGTTACGATTGTGTAATTTTTGATGAGCACGACAGGCCGGGGGGTTCGATACGAGAGACGAGAGACGAGAGACGAGAGACGGTTGATGTGCTTGATGCGGAAGCTGCGTTGATTGAGAGATTGGGCGTGAGGTTTGAGTGCAAAACGCGGATAGGTGATACCTTGTCGATGGAGGATTTGCGAAGGGACTTTGATGCCATATTTGTGGCCGTTGGTGAGGTGAAGCAACGTAACAGTGTCTGGATGGGGCTAAAGGTCGGGACGGACGGTATTATCATAAATAGTAAGACTTACCAGACGAGTTTGCCGGGTGTGTTCGCTGGTGGAGATGCTGTTCGCAAACGGAGATTGGCGGTTCGTGCTGTCGCTGATGGTAAGGAAGCCGCTGTTGCCATCAATCAGTATTTGGGCGGCGGGGCGGTAACGGGCCCGCCTGAATCATTCAATACCCACATTGGCAAGCTCAAAGAAGGTGAAATAGAAAGATTCGCTGCCGACGCCGGTAAATCTCCGCGAGTAAAACCGACGCAAGAAGGTGGCGGGTTCACAGAAGAGCAGGCCCGCCAGGAGGCGGCTCGCTGCCTGCATTGTGACTGCCGAAAGGCCGAGAGCTGCAAGCTGAGGCAATATGCGCAGGAGTATGAAGCCAGGCCGGGCCGTTACAAGGCCGAGCGAAGGTTGTTCGAGCAGAATACTCAACATCGGGAGGTCATTTATGAACCGGGCAAGTGCATAAGCTGCGGTCTTTGTGTCCAGATTACCGCCGAGGCCGGCGAGAAGTTCGGGCTGAGTTTTGTAGGCCGCGGCTTCGATGCGCGGGTTACGGTGCCGTTTGGCCGCTCGGTCGCCGAAGGCCTTGCGCAAACTGCAAGTAAGTGTGTAGGTGCCTGCCCGACAGGTGCGCTGGCGTTTAAGGATAAGGGCAATGCTTATAGCGGGTGAACATTTTACCGTGGCAGAAACGTGAGCAAAGTTTATGTGGTCTGTGCTGCGTCTTTCGAGACAATAGACTGAGGCGTTTTCGTGCAAAGTAGAGTTGACTTATGCGGCTAAATCTTATACAATTATATGTGAAGATTAACCCTTATTTTTTCAGGAGAATTGGTGTGGAATTGAGAAGGACAAGCAAAAATTGTGCAGTGGCGGTGGTTTTTGGGTTAGGTTTATGGGTAGTTACAGCCGAGGGTGCAGATTGGCCGAACTGGCGAGGGCCGAATCATAACGGCATATCAGACGAGACCGGCTGGAGTACGACCTGGCCAGAGGGCGGGCCGAAAATTCTGTGGAAGGCCTCGATTGGGACAGGATTTTGTTCGATTGCCGTAAGCGGAGGGCGTGTCTATACGATGGGGAATGCCAACAATACCGACACACTGTATTGTCTCGATGCAAATACCGGCAAGGAAATATGGAAGCAGTCGTATCCGTGTCCTTTGTTCAATAAAAGTCACGAGGGCGGTCCTTCTGCAACGCCTACGGTGGACGGCGATTCGATTTACACCTTCAGCAAAAACGGCGACATTGTATGCTTCAAGGCGGCAACAGGGCAGATAGCCTGGCGGAGAAAGCTGCCCAAGGAATTGGGCACAAGGGTGCCCACGTGGTATTTTGCCGGCTCGCCGTTTGTATTTGAAAACCTTATCATACTCAACGCCGGCACAGCGGGGACGGCTCTTAACAAAGCCGACGGCAAAGTTGTGTGGCAGAATGGAAATACCGCTGGCGGATATGCGACCGCGGTGCCTTTTACCATCGGCAACGAAAAATGTGTCGCGATATTTGGAAGTAATGAGCTTATCGCGTTGGCTGCGGGGACGGGGAAAGTTTTGTGGAGGGTCCCGTGGAAGACACGCTGGGACGTTAATGCAGCCGACCCGATTTTCTCGGACAATATGATTTTCATTTCTTCCGGATATGACAGGGGCTGTGGACTGTTCAAGATTGGCGCTGACGGTGCGACGAAGGTCTGGGAAAACAAGAATATGCGCAACCACTTCAATAGCTGCGTCCTGTGGAAGGGGTCAATTTATGGCTTTGATGAAAGCGACTTAAGATGTCTTGATTGGAAGAGCGGCGAGGCAAAGTGGACGCAGGAAGGCCTGGGCAAGGGAAGCCTGATGCTTGCCGACGGCAAGCTCATCATCTTGAGTGAGAAAGGCAAGCTTGTAATTGCACCGGCTTCGCCGGATGGCTTCAAGGAGCTTTGCTCGGCCCAGATTCTGAAGGGCAAGTGCTGGACTATGCCGGTTCTGGCGAACGGCAGGATTTACGCTCGCAATAATCCCGATGGGCAGCTTGTTTGCGTCGATGTGAGCGGTAAGTGATAAGGGCAGATAGTCGATTATCGTCTCGTATATCGTATATCGTATATCGTATATCGTATATCGTAAGTGGAGGTGTGGAAAATGCTGTTTGGAGCAAAAAGACACATTCCGCGCATTTGTCCGAAAACAGGCAAGAGTCTTGAGCAAGGCGGCAAGTACCGCTGGCTGATGTGGCTGTTTCCGGTTACGGGGCTGCTGTCGCTTATCTGGTTTATTATTCGGGTGGCGCCGAAGCCCTCTCGTGCAACATATCCGTGCCAGCGTCTGGCTGCGCCGCTTGCGAGCGGTTTTGTAGTCTGGATTATGGGGCTGGTTGGCTCGACATTGGCGTATCGCAGGGCCAGGCGGCTGCTTCATCAATCGCGATACTTCGCTGCCGCTGTTTGCGCCATCGTGGCTGTTATGGCGGTGTGGTGGTCACTGAGCATAAACAATAGTGACTCTGCGAAGGCGGCGTGGACGCCGAGCGACCCGCCCAACAGCCCGATGGGCGTGGCGAAGGGCATTTATCCGGGACGCGTTGTATGGATTTACGACGCCAATTCGACCAGTTGGAACGGAAGCACCGGCAATTGGTGGGATGATAGTAATACCGATCAGCAAGTAGTTAATTCGATGATGTTGAAGACTCTCCAATGTTTGACAGGAGAGCCGAACGACCGAAGGGCCTGGGACGCGCTGTTCAGGCATTTCAACAAGACGAAGGGATATGGTGACATCGGTTATCAGAGCGGAGAGAAAATCGCGATAAAAATCAATATGAATCAGGACTCCGGCGGGAGCTGGTCCAAAGGTCAAGGCATGCCGAGCCCTCATGTTATTTACGCTCTTGTGGACCAGTTGACAAATGTGGCGGGTGTGCCCGGCTCGGCGATTACTATTTATGATGCTACCAGGTATATAGGCGACCCGATTTACAACAAGGTCAGGAGCAATCCCAATGTGAACTTTCAAAGCGTTACCTTTGTGGTCAGACCCGACCTGACACGCACAGGGCGTATTGCGGCAAGTTATGATACCGGTAACCCGCTTTATAGCAGGGCCGGGACCAATTATTTACCAACCTGCGTTACCGGGGCCAAGTACCTAATCAATATGGCGCTGCTCAGACCCCACACATTGTATGGTATTACGCTGTGTGCAAAGAACCACTTTGGGTCGACATATTTTCCGTCCGGCGGCGGTTGGACGCCTGCACCTTTGCACGATTACGGCGGCCGGGGAAAAGCTATGAATACTTATCAGTGCCTGGTTGAGTTGAACGGACATCGGCACCTGGCTGGAAAAACGCTGCTGTATATGATTGATGGACTGTATCCGGCAGTCCATCAAACTGGCAATGTGATAAAGTGGCAGTCTTTCGGCGATGACTGGTGCTCAAGCATTTTTGCATCGCAAGACCCCGCGGCTATTGATTCTGTTGGATTGGACTTTATGCGAAATGAGCCGAGATGTGACGGCAACGTAATAGGTAATCCGGACAATTATCTGCACGAGGCAGCGCTGGCCAACAGCCCTCCTTCGGGTGTGTTTTATGACCCGGAGGGCGACGGGACTCGATTGGCAAGCCTGGGAGTGCACGAGCACTGGAACAATGCGAATGACAAAAAGTACTCTCGAAATTTGGGGACAGGTAATGGTATAGAATTGGTGACCCGGCTGTGGACCAATCCGACCGGGCCTGTCCTGAATCTGACCGGAGGAAGGCGATATAATTATATCCAGTATGGCATAAATGATGCCGACCGGGGTGACGAGATTATTGCCGGCGAAGGGACTTACGATGAGAGCATAGATTTCAAGGGGAAAAGATTGACTATCAGGTCAAGCAGCCCGGATGACCCGAACATTGTGGCTGCCACTATTATTGACGGCGGTTGCCGGGGGGATATTGTCGGGCGGGATGGTTCTTGAAGTGTGAGAGTATCTGCGAAGCGGCGCCGGCCGGCTCGATATCTATTTCCCCAACGGACGCTGGCTCAAAGAGACAAGTGACAACCTCCGAAGCTGCCTGCTTCTTTTTGCTATTTCTGGCCCTTGAATTTTCTGACGAACTCGGCCGTCAGATCGATATACTTGTATCCATGCTCAAACGTGGCTTCAATGTGGCTGGACTCTGCCAACTCATTAAAGGTGGAAACGTGCAGCCAGTCGGGGTTGGAACTCATGGCTGCCTCGAAGGTGCCTCGGTAGTAGGCCCCGTCGGGGTCGTCAGGATAATTCACACCAAATTTGGTCCGATCTTTCCATCCTGCACCTTTGAAACCACCATTCTTGGTCTTGCGCCCGGGATACCTGGTTTCATCATAACCCGGTGAAATTGTGGCATGATGCTGCGCCGGTTTGCCGTTCTCAAGACCCTGGGTCCTGTTATAATCGTCAATATGCCCACGCATGGTTTTCATGAAGTCTGCTAACTGACAATCCTCGACATCCACCAGAGTGTATTCCTCCAGAGAACGGAATGGCCCCAGGTACTCCTTTCCTTTGCCATTCTGATAGCTGCCGGACATGATAGGAAAGGCGTTGATCCCGGTTTTTTCCAATCTATCAAACACTCCCTGCCATTCTGCCGGTGTATGCCCCCAGGCCGTCCAAATCATCACTACCGGACAACCCTCCACTTTCAGCATGGCTGGATGATCTTTGTACCGGTTTAGAAAGTAGAACAAGTCGTGATTCACGGTCTCCAGGGGAGCCCGGCCATGTTCGTAATCGATGGTGATCTTCAGGTTGTAAACAACGGCTTTTTCAAAAATGATGTCTAGGATATGGTTTGGCCCATCCGCCTTGGTATCGTACCACCAAGACACGGCCAGGGCGTCGATCAGGGCGCGGTTCATCTGTTGCATATGCTTTTCAATAATGGTGGGATCCCAGGAATTGTAGGCGCCTACCAGTGGGTGCAGGCCTTCCAACCCTTCCTTGCGCCTCCCCTCGGCCGTAGTCTTGATCCAGTTGTTTTCATTAAAACAAATGTAGTAATAGGCCAAGACTACCTTGTCCGTAAAAGCAAAGCCCTTAGATGAGTCTATCGCCGATGCGCGGGGAACGATGCCTGAAATCAGCCCAAAACAAACCGTTAAGAATGACAAAGCCACCTTTTTCATCGTCTGCTCCTATCTTTCGGGACAATTAACGTACAGGAATTGAAAGGTTTCGGTACGAATGGCATGAACATAAGCCATAAATCACGCTGAGACAATGCCCTGACAAAAGGGTCTCCCGTGTTTAAGTTGTTCATTAGGTTGTAACTCCCCTCACCCTCACCCTCGGCCGTGGCTCCTGCTGCTCCGTCGCTCGCCAAGGGCGGCAATACATCAGCCACATCGAAATCGTCGAACTGCTGCGTCAGCACGGGGCAAAGGAAAGGTCGGAGGCCGGCGCGCCGGATTAGGTCGGCTTTGGTTTCCCTGTTGCTCGACCTTTCGGTTGCGAGTGTCCCACTATTTCGACCATGCCATGTTTCCAGCCCCCGCCACCTCAAACGGGGCGGGCGGCTGTCGGGATAGAAATGCGGCGACAGGCAGGTGTCCGCCGTAGTCCTATTGGGTCTTGACAATCGCAGTTGTTCCATACCAGGGTAATCCTGTCAATCCTCGACGGTGATGTTTTTCCAAACAACCGTCGTTCGTCCGGCCAAATCCACCGTGGCAGCTCGGAGACGGTATTTTCCCGGTTGTTCGATTTTGAATTCGATCTCCACAGTTGTCCGGGTGCCTTCATCACGGATACGAGGCTCCCGATTCTCGCCAAGCAGAAAGCGATAATCCTCCTCTCCGGGTCCATACAACTCCCAAAGGACTTTCGCATTTCTGAAAATGCCTTTTGAATTGGCCCCCAACGTATAATAAATAGGTGAAGAACCCGCGACCAGAAAGGCACGGGCGGCGACCCCTAAGGGTGCTTTGCCGGTCTCGGTCGAGAGTTCAATGGCGAGCTGGGGCGGATCGCCTTCCGGTCGGTCTGGGATCCTTGGGCCATCGTGCAGAGCGTTTTTCCCATCAACAATCACCTCAACCTTTCCATCTTCCCGCACGCGGACGATCTCCCGGTATCCCGTAGGCGGATATCCTTCGATATCCCAGAAAAGATCGTATGCAACGCCCATCCGAATACAACGCTCAATTTCGGTAAAGAAGTTACCCATGACCGTGCGGTACTTGACACCTTCCCGGTTCACGCGTTCCAAGTTGAGTTCGCCGAGTCCCCACAAATTGCCTTTACCCATATAAACGTGGCCGAGGTTGTAGCCGGGAGGCAGAAGAATTGCGACTTCAGCTGCCTGTTTCAGTCTCTCCAAGTCCCTATGAGGGTGGGCTTGGGCGTGTGCCCGCAGATTCCTCGTCAAGGCCAAACACTCACTATAGGGAACGCAGGCAAGCCGGCCCGAATCCCAAAAGAAGAATAGCTGTGCTCCGAGATCATACGCATGCGTCAGGAACCAAAAAGCATCCGCACGATCGACTTGGCCATAGATACTCGTTCCCCATCCCTTGTCCGTGAGTCTTGCCGCACCGCGTAGAAACCCATAAATGATGCCGATCAGGTTTTTGGGATCGTCAACGGGGATCTGGCAGCAATAGGCCATGTTCATCTCCGGAAGCGTCCTGAGCGTTCCAAAGCGGCCCGGCGGCTCAAAGACCATCGAAGAAGGAGGCCCGCTCTTTCCTTCGCCAAGCTGATGAATCGCCGAACTCACCATGGTTTCCCAAGTGTAAAGGTTCTGCTGCAGAAATTTCATATCACCAATGTCCACATCCGGACGGGCCGCCAAACCACGAAGCAAAGCAGTGGGGGCACCTTGGTACTTGGCTTCATGAAAATACTTTTGAAATTCCTCCAAGACAATCTGAGGTGTAATGGCCTTTCGAAACTCTCGATACTTCTGTAAACGGGGCCGAATAATGCTATCCCGGGTACAAACCGCCGGTTCATCGAGAAACAGGATAGGTCCAAGGTAATTGCTGCGATAAAGGCATTCCGGATAGCTGACCTGCTCTCCGCCTATCCCCCAATAGAACACTTCACGGCGGTCGATCCAGCCTGCTTGTTCTTTGTCGACTCGGAGACAATTCATTCCCGCTTCGATCATTTCGTCGTAATCGTTTTTCGTGAGCCGAATCAGCTCGTAGTCGGAATCATCGTAACGCCGCGTTTCGTTTTTCTGCCTTGTATTATAAGGAACACCGATGAGCACATCCGGAAGGAGTTCGAGAATTCTGGCATTAACCGGCTGAGGGACATTTTTTGAGTCATCGAGTCTTTCGAGCAGATAACAGTTTCCCAGGTAGCGCATTTTCTCGGCAAAGAGACCGTTTGAGAAAGCACCGTCTGCAGCACGCGGAAAAAGGTGGCCCCAAGCACCAAGCGCAGGGAGAACCGCTTCGCCTGAGAGTTGGTGACGAAACTCCAGGGCCTGGGTGTTTCCCTCCTGGAGTATGTATCGTGCCGTCGTTTCCCGGGCCGCTCTAACACTGGCCGGCGGATACCCGCTGGTAAGGATCCAAACACTAAACGATTCCCCATTTGCTTTAGCCGCGTGCAAATGGAGCCATTGGAACTGACGGCCATTCCTTTCTTCTAACGGACCAAGGGCTAGCGTGAGGGTCCTCACAACGGAACCGGGAATCGCGCCGCCCGATTCATGGCGGTACGTTGCCACAAGGCCCGGCTTCCCAATGGGTCTTTGGCTGCTGGTGGTGGAATGCGCCTCGATCGAATCTTGCTTTTTCGATTCTTTCACTTCGCCCCCAGCCACAGCAACCGGGTAAAGCAATGCTGCCAACAAAAGGACGACCTCTGCATTCATGGGCAACCCCGCCACTCGAAAAAGGTAGGTAACCGTTCACGCAGTAAATATACCGATTTTAAACCTGTTATGAGCGATTTGTCAAGCTATTTCATGAAAAATTCGTGAAAAAAACCTTGTTAGATGACAAAAACCGCTCTGATGAGCCAACGTCAAACCGGGAAATACGGAATCACAAATCGAAAATCGCAAATCGAAAATTGTAAATCACAGATGGCCCTTGTATCTGCCGTTGACCACGATTCCCACCTTTTTGCGGTTGAGCTTGCTAAATCTTTTGACCAATATCAAATAGCGCCGGCCTTCCATTTTGAATTCGACCCAGCCAAACCGATTGTCTCCCCCAGCCGCGTCAGTGATATATTTACACGGACGGGCAACTGCAAAAGCAGCCCCTGTTCCTTGCGGTCCTCCGTAAGAAAAGCGATACCGTTCCGCACCGCGTCGCGTGGCCGACGGATTACAACCGGCTTGTCCGCGCCACGCAGATACACTTGGCCCTGTTGTGCCGCGTCCGCCAAAGCTGACCCCCGACCCCCGACCCCCGACCCCTGACCCCGAAACTGACGTCTTTAACCTTTCGCCCCGCGGTAAGTCCGACAACACGCAGGGCCGTTTCGCTGGTCTTCTCCGCCAAAGCTGGCCCCCTATCCGCCACAAAGTCATTGGCGGAACATTCGGGGGTGGCGGGTCCGGCAAAAGCCAAATGCAGAATCGAAAACCTCGAAGATCCGCTGCCGTTTGGCAAGGTAAATTGAAAATCGCAAATTGCGTCTCATCTCATTTTCTTTTCTGAAGGGCCTCGTATATTTGTTTGTACAGCGGATTGTTCGGCTCCAGTTCGGTAGCGCGCTTCATAGCTGATAATGCACCGGCTACATCTCCATTTTTGTCAACAGGCACACAGACCTTCACCTAATTTGGTACCGTCTGAACAACTACCAACAAAACAACCAACAAAAAACATCTTCACCAATCTTCACCAAACCTGTGCTTACTTCACCTAAACTGAACAAATTTTTTGAGACATGGCATCACCTCCTTTCTTTTCTTTTACAGGCACAAAGAATTTGCCTATGACTGCGGTGTATAACCCAATTTACCCCACGCAGCCCTTGTCACTTTGTGCAAATCCTGATTACCCGGTGACGGCTTAAATGCACCGCCCATGGCGTTGTCTTTTGTGCACATCTTGCCGATCTTTACAGTACGTGGGTCTTTCCACTTCCAATATTCACTGTGTCCATCTGCGAAGGAAAAGGTGTTTCCATTGCTGTGTCGTACCGGAGGCCAGTCCCACCATCGCTCGTTAAGATAATCAACAGTATAACTACCCGGGGTTATCATGCCTTCATCAACAAAAACACCCCTTTCACTTGGCCTGCCTATCTGCTCTCTGTTTTTAAGTAATGTCCCCCCTCCATCGTTCACGCCATTCATAGCGCCAAATATAGAGTACGTACGCATCTCTCCGCGTACACCGGTCGGACACTTATAAAGTTTTACATTTTTGCAGTAAGGGTATAGCGCCCCAGCCTTGATGGCTTCTATCTCTTCAGCCGGATCGCTCATCGACCAGTCTGGGGCCACCCAAAGGGGCTCCTGCGGACCGATATAATAGCAGCTGTTTACAATCTTGCCGTTATTCTCGTCTGCATACATATTCCAGGCGAGGGTCAGTTGTCTCATATTGTTAAGACATACCGCTCGCTTACCTGCTTCTCTGGCTTTTGATAGTGACGGCAGTAGTATCGCCATCAATATAGCAATGATGGCAATTACGACCAGGAGTTCTATCAATGTGAATGCTCTTTGCTTTTTCATAATAATGCTTCAGCTCATTTTGAGGAGTAATTAAAAACGCCAAAATTAGTGTACATCTTTTGACGCTGCAAGTCAAGAAAAACTCAAACCTCCAGAGCGGGTGCGCTTCACGTTTGTAGGTAGATTTTTCAAGCTGCCAGGGGTTTTGCCTTCCATAGTTGCTCCCATCTGTTATTAAGCCAAACAAGCCGCAAAGCCAACACTGATGATGAACCCAAACGCGTCCAGATCATCCCTGATTGCTTCAATCGCTTGCCAACCACGCTCTTGCACGCCCCCTCTGCCGCCCCAGAGCTTACCCAGGCCACAGACCAGGCCAAGGCCTGCCTGGAAAAGGCCGAATCGGTCCTCAAACAATTCAATGCCGGCTTTCTATCTGTAGCCCGCACCTGGGTATGGCTGATGGATATTCTTACCTGGTATGATGACTTCAATCGCGTCAGAAACAGGTTCTTTACCGAAAGGACTCTTATTGGCGAAGGCAGCCGACAATCGATGCCCGCCAGCACCGGCATCGGCCTGAGCCTGGCCGATGGCAGCAGGT
>Ga0315282_10006884_pt1 | contig 18861 bp, 18 predicted proteins | sample YL17G07_20_MG_FD_203693 | JGI IMG/M metagenome (GOLD analysis project Ga0315282, IMG submission 203693) | Sediment microbial communities from Yellowstone Lake, YNP, Wyoming, USA - YL17G07_20 | ecosystem: Environmental > Aquatic > Freshwater > Lake > Sediment | place: USA: Wyoming | collected...
GCCACGTCGATCACGGAAAGACGACGCTTCTCGACGCGATCCGGTCGTCGAAACTCGTCGACAAGGAATCGGGCGGCATCACCCAGCACATCGGGGCCTACCAGGTCATGACGAGCAAGAGACCGATCACCTTCGTCGATACTCCGGGCCACGAGGCGTTCACCCAGCTCCGGGCTCGCGGGGCCAAGGTGACGGACATCGTGGTCCTGGTGATCGCCGGGGACGAGGGCGTGATGCCCCAAACCCGGGAGGCCATCAACCACGCCAAGGCCGCCGGCGTTCCCATGATCGTGGCCATCAATAAGGTCGACAAGCCCGAGGCCAATCCGGACAAGGTCAAGCGCGAGCTCCAGAAGGAAGGAATCCTGGTCGAGGAGTGGGGCGGCGACGTGATCGCCGTCGAGGTCTCGGCCAAGGAAAAAAAGAACATTCCCGAGCTCCTGGATATGATTCTCCTCTTGGCCGACGTCATCGAGATCAAGGCCAACCCCAAGGCGCGGGCCCAGGGCGTCGTCCTCGAAGCCCGCCTCGATTCGAAGAAGGGACCGCTCGCCACCGTGATCATCCAAAACGGGACGCTCGCCGTGGGTCAGGCGTTTCTCTCGGGGACGACGTTCGGCCGGGTGAGGGCCCTCTATGACGAGAGCGTACGGACGCTCCGGTCCGCCGGTCCCTCGGTCGCCGTCGAAATCCTCGGCTTCGCCGAGGTGCCCCAGGCGGGCGATTTTTTCCAGGTCCTGGATAGCCTGGACGAAGCGAAATCCATCGCAGAGTACCGTCTCTCGCGGATGCCCAGGGGCGAAACCGCCAGGCCCGGACACATCACCCTCGACGACCTGTTCAAGAAGATCGATGAGGGCGAGGCGAAGGAGTTGCCCCTTATCGTCAAAGCCGACGTCCAGGGCTCGGTCGAGGTCCTCAACGCGCTCCTGCCTCAGCTCGGCACGGAGACGGTCAAGATCCGGATCATCCAGGCGAGCACCGGGACCATTACCGAGTCGGACGTCCTCCTCGCGGCGACATCGAATGCCATCATCGTCGGCTACAACGTCAAGCCCAGCCCGAAGATTCAGGAGATGGCCCGGAAGGAAAACGTCCAGATCCTCTCCTATAAGATCATCTACCAGCTGACCGACGACATCAAGAAGGCCGTCACCGGTCTTCTCGAGCCCGTGATCAAGGAGACATTTCTCGGCCGGGCCCAGGTCCGCAAGGTCTTCCGGATTCCCAAGGTCGGCGTCATCGCCGGCTGCCTCGTCCAGGACGGCAAGATCGTGCGCAACGCCGAAGTCAGGCTCATCCGGAGCCGGGAGGTCATCTTCCGCGGACGGGTGGCCTCGCTCAAGCATCTCAAGGAGAACGTCTCCGAGGTGAAGAAGGATCTCGAGTGCGGCATCGGCCTGGACAGGTTCAGGGACTTCCAGGAAGGCGACCTGATCGAAGCCTTTGTGACCGAGAAGGTCTACCAGACCTGACGCTCCGACCATGGTCATCGGACTCCTGACCATCGACATTCACTTTCCGCACTCCCGGTCTCTCAAGGAGAAACGTAAAGAGCTCAACAGCCTGAAGGACCGGGTCCGGCGGAAATACGAGGTCGCCCTGGCGGAGCTGGACTACCAGGATTCCTGGCAGCGGACGCGGATCGGCGTCGTTACCCTCAACAGCAAGCCGGCCGTCGTCGAGCAGATGCTGGCCAGAATCCGGGAGGACGTCGCCGAGAACACGAACGGCCAGATTCTCAGCGCCGAAATCCAGTATTTCTGAGGATCGATGAGAGAGGAACGCCGCCGGCCCAAGAGAGTCGGCCACCTGATCCGGAACGCCCTGAGCGAGATCCTCAGCCTTGAGCTCAGGGGCGTCGCGACCGGTCTCGTCACCGTGACGCGGGTCGAGGTGCCGGCCGATCTCAAGACGGCCTGCGTCTATCTGAGCATCTTCGGGCCGGACGACCCCTCCGCCGTCCTCGCCCACCTCGAAATGAGGGCTGGCGTGGTTCGAAAGCTCCTTGCCGCGGCGGTCAAACTGAAGTATAATCCCGAGCTATTTTTCGCCCTGGACCCCAGCGCGGAATTCAGCGACAGGATCGACCGGATTCTTCGTTCGACCAAGAAAAATGAGCCCGACACCCATTGACCTCATCGCCGGGAAGATCGCGGAGGTCCGGAGTCTGGCCATCACCTCCCATCTCAGACCGGACGGCGACTCCCTCTGCACCGCGCTGGCCCTCGCCTACGCCGTCGAGCAGATGGGAAAAGAGGTGGCCGTCATCCACAGGGATAAGACCCCCGTTCCGTTCAAGACCTTCCCCGACTGCGGCCGAATCCTCATCGGACAGATCCCGCCCGGCGTTTATGACGCCGTCGTCCTTCTCGAATGCGCGGACGTATCCCGGTCGGGGCAGGAGCGCATCGGGGACTATTTCAAGATCAACATCGATCATCACTATTCGAACGACTATTACGCCGACATCAACTGGGTCAATCCGCAGGCGTCCGCGGTCGGGGAAATGGCCCTCGAGCTGTGCGAACGGCTGCCGATCGCGTTGACCCCGCGGATCGCCAATCACCTGTATTGCGCCATCGTCTCGGACACCGGGTCGTTCCAGTTTTCGAACACGAGGGCGGAATCCTTCGAGGCCTGCGCCAAGCTGGTCAGGGCCGGGGCCGATCCCATCCGGGTCAGTGAATCGCTCTTTCACAACAACCTCGCGGGGAAGGTCAAGCTTCTCGGCGCGGTGCTGTCCACCTTGACCACGAGCGACGACGGAACGATCGCCGTGATCACGATGTTCAGGAAGGATATTGAAGCCGCGGGCTTGAGCGAGGTCGACACCGAAGACATCACTACCCAGGCCCGCTCGATCAAGGGCGTCGACATCGTCCTTTTTTTCAAGGAGATCGACCGGGACGTGTTCCGGGTCAGCATCCGCTCCCGGGGGGATGCGCACGCGGCCGGCATCGCCGAGCACTTCGGCGGCGGCGGCCACGCCCACGCCGCGGGCTTTACGGTCTCCGGACCGTACGAACGCTTAATCCGGGAGGTCCCCGCGGAGGTCGAGAGCCTTCTCCGCCTGAGGACACAGAGCCCGGGTTCCGCCGCCGGGGCCTGAGGCATGGACGGTTTGGTCCTCGTCCTGAAGCCCCTGGGAATTACCTCTCACGACGTCGTCGATCTGCTGAGGGGCATCCTAGGAGAAAAAAGAGTTGGACATTTCGGGACCCTCGATCCGCTGGCCTCGGGGCTTCTCCTCGTCGCCGTGGGGAAGGCGACGAGACTCTTCCCTTTCTTCGGCGCTCTGGACAAAACCTATCGGGGAAGCATCCGCCTGGGTTTCTCGACCGACACCTATGACGCCGCGGGTCGGCCGACGTCGACGCAAACCCTCGAATTTCCCTCCCGGAAGGTCGTCGAAGCGGCGCTCCGGCAGTTTGAAGGAGAGATCACCCAAATCGCTCCTCCGTTCTCGGCCAAAAAATTCCATGGGAAGCCCCTCTACGTTTTCGCCCGGAAAAACGAGGCGGTCGAGGATCGCGCGTCCCGGGTTCATGTCCGGTCGATCAGGCTGACCGGCTACTCGCCCCCGCTCGCCGGCCTGGAGGTGATGTGTTCCTCGGGGACGTACATCCGGTCCCTGGCTCACGACCTCGGCCAAAAACTGGAATGCGGAGCCCACCTGGACCGTCTCGTCCGGACAAAAATCGGCGACTATGACCTGAGTGACGCCCTTCCCCCCGAAGAGATCAAGGCCCTCCGCGAAGCCGGACGGACCGCCGAATTTCTGAAACCCTTGGAGGCCTTGCTTCCGTTCCTGCCGCGGCTCGACCTCACCGACGAGGGCTGCCGCCTGGTCAAAAACGGCCGCCCCGTCTCGAGCGAACATCTTTCCGGAGATATGGCCGCCCTCTCCGCGAGATCGGCCCCCGGTGGGCCCGCGGCCGTTGTCAGGCTTTTCAGCCCGGGCGGCGGCTTGGCCGCCCTTGCTCGTCCGTCGACGGAATCCGCCGTTTTGGCCCCTTTTATCGTGTTTTAGCTCGCGTCTGAGCAGGTTTTCCCCCGGATTATTCGCCCCGTCCTTGAATTTTGAGCTCATCTAGTGTATTTTAATTAGGATATGAGACTGAACAAGAATCAGATCGACCACATGGCCTTCCTGATCCTCCGCAATCTGCACAAAGAGGGCAAGATCCTGGTCGAAGACAGGGCTCCCCTTCTCGACGAGATCATCGCCCTGATCACGGAAGAATTCCAGAAAGAGGATCAACTCGACCAGGAGGTGAGGGAGATTCTCAGCAAGCACATGGAAAAGATCCGCAAGGAAAACATCGAATACCAGACCATGTTTCGGATGATCAAGACCAAGCTGGCCAAGGAAAAGAACATCGTCTTATGAGCAACCGGCTGTCCCGCGAGAAAATCAATTATCTCTCGAAGAGAGTCCTCGAGGTCCTGTCCAAGAACGACCGGGTTGAGTTCCTCGACGACCCCAACGAGATCCGTCTGAGTATCGTCCACTCGGTCGAAGAGGAGATGCGCCTCTACGAGGCGCTGGACAAGAAAGCCATCGAGAAAATTCAATCCCAGAAAAAGGCCATCGAAGAGGGCAGCCGCGAGTGGGAGATCCTCTACCGGAAATATTATAATGACGAACTCGCCAAGCTCGGCAAGCTCTCCGAATAAAAACCTCCTCGCCTCTCTCCCCTCGACTTCCGTCCAGATCGAGCTCCGAGTCCGCTACTCCGAGACCGACCGGATGGGGATCGCCCACAATAAGAACTACCTCGACTGGTTCGAGATGGGTCGGACCGAATACTGCCGGCAGAAGGGTCTCTCATACAGGGACATCGAGGAGCGGGGATTCTATCTCGTCGTCGTGGAGTCGTTCTGCCGGTATCGGAAACCGCTCCGCTACGACGACCGGTTTCTCGTCCGCACCTTCCTCCGCGACGCAACCCCCCGGAAAACGGTTTTTGCCTATGAGCTGAGGACCGCGGACGGTCAAGCGCTCGTCGCCGAGGGCTACACGGCCCACGTCCCCGTCAACCGGGAGAGCGTGTTCACCTCTCTGCCCGAAGAACTTCTGAGCGTTCTCACGCGTCCCTGACGGTCGGGCAGGCGAACCCTCTTTTTTCCAGATAGTTCTTGAGAGCGTCCCGCCACGGGGAGAAAGGTGCCAGACCGATGGCCTTGGCTCTCTTGTTTTCGAGGACAGAAAACGCCGGCCGGCGGGCCTTGGCTCCGAAAGTCGCCGTATCGACGGGTGTGATCTCGACTGTCTTTCCAAGCAGGGAAAAAATGGCGTCGGCGAACTCATGCCAGGTGCAGCATCCCTCGTTCGTCAGATGATAAAGCCCGAATTCGGTCGTCCGGATCAGGGCGGCGACCCGCTCGGCCAGCTCTTCGGTCGAGGTGGGCGTCACCCATTGATCGTCGACCACCCGGAGCGGTTTCCCGGCCTTCTCCAGGGTCACCATGGCCTCGACGAAATTCATCCCCTTCTCCCGGCAGCCGGCCTGTCCGTACAGTCCGCACGTGCGCACGAGGAAATATTTCTCGCAGATCCCCCGGATAAAAAATTCTCCCGCCAGCTTCGAGGCTCCGTAGACGCTCAGAGGGAATGGAGGATCCTCCTCTACGTAGGGCTCGCCCTTTCGGCCGTCGAAGACGTAATCAGTGCTGAAATGGACCATGACAATGCCCCTGTCCCGGCACATCAAGGCCAAATCCCGGACGGCGAAGGCGTTGACGAGAAACGCCTCCCGAATATGATCCTCGCACTCGTCGACCCGGTGGTAGGCCGCAGTGTTGATCACGACGTCCGGGCGGAGCGATTCGAGCGTCTCTCGGGCCTCACGCCCGCGCGTGACGTCGAATTCAGGATAAAAAAGGGGGGAAACGTCTTCGCGCCTCAGGGCCGGAATGAGGTCGGAACCGAGCTGTCCGTCGGCCCCGATCAGGGCGATTCTCATGGCCGAAATTGTATGCGGATTCCTGGGGGAAAGCAAACGGAGGATCGGACTTAGCCCGGATTCGGGTGACGCCGGACGGGGCGCCGGCCGCGCGAGGCCGGGGACCCCATTCTCCGGAATGGTGCTAGCGAGCACGGCGGGCTGGCCGGCGGCAGGACCCGAATCTGGGTTCCAGCTCTGCTCGTTCTTATCAGAAGATGATCCGGAATCCGAGCAACAGCTTATAGTGTTCGTCAAACGTCCGGCCCGAAGTGAGCGCCGGAACCCGGATCTCGGCGAACACCGATCCCCGTGATGTGTAATGATCGAAGATGTTCACTCCGAATGCGCCGACAAGATCGAAACCGCTCTTGCGCGGGTGCACGGCATCGTCCTTTTCTTTGGTCGAATAGCCGACGCCCGCGTCGACATAAGCCGCCCGTCCAAGATGAAAGTCCAAGAGGATATCGCCGAGGAAGACCGCATTCCAGCCGCTCCGGAACGGAGCCGCCCCGCCGACGAGAACCATGAGGTCGAGCGTATCGAAGACGAGGTTCCACATCAAGCCGACCTGCCCGAAAGCGTACATCGTATACGTCCCTCTAGCAAGCAGCGGTCCCGCCTGGGCGACGAAGAACATCTTCTTGTTCGTGACTTCGAGCGAGAGCTTGCAGGGATCCTTGGGCGAAGAGGACGCGCCCATATCGTCGTAGACCACCACGTTCACTCCGTACGTCCCGGGCTTGGCGAACGTCTTTTGCCAGACCAACGGCTTTTGCCCGGCCGTGTAGGTGTCGATGACGTTTCCCGCCGCGTCTGTGATTTCGAAGCTCGCTTTGACGACCTGACCGTCGACGTCGGTCGAGCCGGAAGCGTCGATCGTGACCGGCTTCCCGACCCAGTCCTTGCAAGGCAAACAGGAAGTGAAGAGCTTGCAGTTCGGGGGGGAGTTCACGTGGACGCGCTGCGCGCCCGGATCGGCGCACGCGACGCTGTCCGCGTTTTTGGCCGAGATCCTAAAGTCATAATCCCCCGGCTTGTCGAGCCGGACCTGCCACTTCGTCTCGCCCGGAGCGAACGAGTGGGAGGCCACCTTCGCCCCTTCCGGGGTGGTCACGTTCACTTCGACGGACACCGCGTTCTGGGTTCCGCTGACATCGACCGTGACCGGATCGTTGACATTGACCTTGAGCGGGGCGACGGTCATCTTGCAGACAGCCAGGGGTGCGGGCACCTTGGCTTCGGTCACTTTGTACAGGGCGATATTCCCGCAGGGTTTGGGGATGATAAACTCGTAGTTCTTGTCGTTCTTGTTGACCGTGAAGGAGAATGCTTCGAGAGGCTTCTTCCCCGCCCAGACCACGTCTTCCCAAACCTTGACCTTGTTTCCGACGCGAAAGAAGACCCAGCTGAATTTATCGCCGATCGGGATCGTCTTATCGACGAAGGTGCCCGAAGCCAGCTGGTCGAGGAAGGCCATCGACAGGTCCGACATGCCGACCTGATCGAATCCGACCTTGATGTCGGCGGAGTATTTTTCGGCGACGGCCTTCATGACCTGGGGGGTGGAGAGGTTGCCCCGGACCCTGGCGAACGGATTCACGCCCGCCCGCGTCCATTTCTTCGTCTCAGCGAATGAGGCGACGGAAAGGAAGGCGGCAAGGAACAGAATAAAGACGACGATTTTTTTGCCTCTCATGAGAACCTCCTTGAAAGGGATCGGGACGCCCGAGATAGACGATAGCCGATCTATCTATAAATGTATATTATTCGCCAGCATTGTCAAGGGAAAAAAGCCTTTTTTTATTTCTCCTGCGCCCCGACCGGGGGGGCGATTCCCAGCGTCCTTGCCTTCTGGTATAATAGAATGTTAGGTGAAGGAGAAGAAAGTTGCATAACGTTGCCATGGAGTCCGAACTCCACGTCATCACTCCGAACGAGCCCGGGATTCTAGGCCGCGTCCTGGGCACGCTGGCCAACGCCGGGGTGAACCTCCGCGGCCTCTGTGTTTACACTCAGGAAGCCGAAGGTCACTTCCTGCTCATCACGTCGAACAACAAGAAGGCGGAAACGGCCCTCCGGGCGCTCGGCTATACGGTCAAGTCGAACAGCGTCATCACCGCCGAGATCGGCGACAGGATCGGCGCCGGAGCGGAAATCGGGGCCCTCCTCGGCAACGCGGTCATCGACATTACTTACTGTTACGGCACCTCGCCCGGCACGGGAAACGCGCTCCTCGTTTTCAAGACGAACAACGACAAGAAAGCCTACGAGACTCTGAGATAAAGAACCCCATAGAACCGCGTTGAGGAAAAAACGAGTTCTGGTCGTCACGTCGGACGTGACCTTCGTCGAGGGAGGTCATCTCACCATCGCCCGGAACACAGTCCAAGCCCTCCGCCTCGAGGGACACGAAGCGGACCTGGTCCTGACGCCCCAGAATCGATTCGGGCGGCAGTTCCGCGCTTACCTGGCCAACCGTTTCACGGACGTGGGGATGGACGGCCTCGGCCGCTCGATCGACCAGGTGATCTCGTTCCGCTTTCCGAGCTACGCCGTCCGGCACCCGGTTCACGTCTGCTGGCTCAATCACCGGCTCCGCGAATACTACGACCTCTGGGACGGGCTCAAGGCCCAGCTGAGCTGGAAGGGAAAACTCAAGGAAAGCGTCCGGCGGCGCATCATCCACGCGGTCGACACCCGGCTTCTCAAGCGCAACGTGACGAAGCTCTACGCCCAATCCGCGACCATCCAGAAGCGACTCGAACGCTGGGGGAAGATCCCTTCCGAAGTCCTCTATCCGCCGCCTCCCCAGAGAGACTACCGGACCGAGTCCTACCAGAACTTCATTTTCACCGTGTCCCGGCTGCAGAGGCTCAAGAGAGTCGATCTCCTGGTCGAGGCTTTTCGCTACGTGAAGAACCAGGACCTCAGGGCGTTCATCATCGGCGACGGCCCAGAGCGGGAATCGCTCTCCCGCCGGATCCGGGAATACGGGCTCGAAAACAGGGTGATGCTCCTGGGCGCCGCGGAAGAGGAAAACTTGATGTCTCACTACGGCCGATGCCTGGCCGTCTTTTTCTGCCCTCGCTCGGAGGACTACGGATTGGTCACGGCCGAGGCCTTCGCCTCCCGGAAGCCCGTCGTCACCGCCGAGGACAGCGGAGGGCCCGCCGAGCTTGTCAGGGACGGGGAATCGGGCTACGTCGTCCCCCCGGATCCGGCCCGTATCGCTGAAAAATTCGACCTTCTCGCGGGGACGCGGGGTCTCGCCGAGAAGCTCGGGGGAAACGGCCACAGGTTTATCTCCCGTCTGACTTGGCCCGAAACCATCAAAAAACTCCTGATTTCCGAGGAGGTCTAAGATTTGCCAAAGACGCTCCCCTCTCTGTGTTATTCTATGAACCACCCCCTGAGTGGGACATCGTGAGCGGCTTCCCGCGCATGTGAAAGAGCCAACAGCAAAAAATCCGACAAAACACGTTGACAGACCGCTCTCGAGTATCATAAAATATGGTTCCTTATCGGACCTTGTAAGGAGGTATATATGGCCAAAGCCGAACCAAACGTCGTCCCCTTGTGCGATGTTCTTCTCGTGTTGCTGATCATTTTCATGGTCATCACCCCGCTCGTCCAGAAAGGCATCGACGTCAAGCTTCCCGAAACCTCTGCCGATACCTCGGGAGCGCAGCCGACGGGTCTGATCGTCGTCACCCTGAAAAAAGACCTGACCGTCGATATCAATAAAGACAACTTCCCCGATATGAAGGCCGTCGGAGACGAACTTCGCCGCCTCTACTCCACGCGCTCGGACAAGACGATCTTCCTCAGGGCGGACATCAAGGTCCCCTTCGCCAAGGTCGTGGATCTGATCGATACCTGCAAAGCGGCGGGTATCGAGACGCTCGGCCTGGTGCCGGAATACATCTCGGAATAGCGCGCCGGAGACGAGCTCTCCGGTCCAGAATCTTTTTTCCCCAGAGAAGCCCTCTCTTTTATAAGAGAGCTTCTGTCGACTTCTGGAATACCCCGAATTAGAATCCGCCTCGCGGCCCGGCGGAAAACGGACGAGGCCTGCGCGCCTCAGGACTTGACCGGCCCGATGACGTCGTGGGCGATCACCAGGCGCTGGATTTCGTTCGTCCCCTCGTAGATCTGGAGAAGCTTCGCGTCCCTCATCAGCTTTTCCACGGGATAGTCCTTCATGTAGCCGTACCCCCCGAAGATCTGAATCGCTTCGGTGGTCACGCGCATCGCGACGTCCGTGGCGAAGCACTTGGCCATGGCGGATTCCTTGCCGCACGGTTTCCCCTGGTCCGAAAGCCAGGCCGCGTGCCAGACGAGATGCCTCGCCGCCTGGATGTCCGTGGCCATGTCGGCGATCTTCGCCTGGGTCATCTGATGAAGGGCGATGGGCTTGCCGAACTGGCAGCGCGTCTTCGCATACTCGACGGCGTATTCGAGGGCCGCCCGGGCGATGCCGACGGCGGCCGCTCCGACCGAAGAGCGCGTGTGGTCGAACGTCTTCATCGCGATGACGAATCCCTGGCGCTCCTTGCCGATGAGATTCTCGGCCGGAACGCGGACGTCCTCGAAAAAAAGCTCCGCGGTGTTGGAGGCCCGGTGGCCCATCTTGTCCTCGGTCTTGCCGACGGTGATCCCCGGCGTTCCTTTCGGGACGGCAAAGACACTCATCCCGCGCGCCCCCTTTTCCGGGGCGGTTTTGGCGAAAACGACGTAGAGACTTGCGACTCCTCCGTTCGTGATGAAGCACTTCGCGCCGTTGAGGACGTACTCGTTCCCAGATTTCAGGGCCTTGGTCTTGATCGAGCCGGCGTCAGACCCTGACTCACGCTCGGTGAGGCAGTAGGCCCCGAGTCCCATTTTCTGGCAGAGAGGGGCAAGGAATTTCTTCTTTTGTTCGTCCGACCCGTACTGGACGATCGGCGTCGTCGCGAGAGAAACGGCCATGATGCTCGTGAACATCCCCGGACACCCGGCGGACAGCTCTTCGCTGATCATGGCCAGGTCGAGATTCCCGAGGCCTCCCCCGCCGTAGGCCTCGGGGATGCCCGCGGTCATAAATCCGGCTGAAAAGGCCTTCTCCATGATCTCATACGGGAACTCGTGGCTCTGATCGTATTTGGCCGCGTTGGGCCGCATCTCTTTCTGGGCGAATTCCCTCGCCATCTCCTGGAGCGCGAGCTGCTCCTCGGTCAAACGATAATCGATCATGGCTTCTCCTTCTCGAGTCCTTTCCTTTTGGCTTGATTTTGAAAACGAACCCCCAGGTTATACAGAATTCACTCTTGGCTGTCAAACAGCGTCGAGAGCGGGTAGTGGGCTAATTCACTTGCGCGGGAAGCCGCTCTGAGGCTCCCGGTTCCCATAGCGGAGGGGGACCCGTCGGCTTGTCCGACGGGGGAACCGACGGGACTGGTGCCGGGGAGCCGGGGGCCTCAAAGCGGCTTCCTGCGCTATTCGAATTGACCCACTCCCGAGTGCCTTCGAGGGAAGGGCGCGGGGAAGCTATTCTTCGGTTTTCTCGACGACGATCGTGAGATGAGAGACCAGCGCCGCGATCGCGCCGACCGCCGCCAGAACCGGGGCGAAGACGGCCCCGACGATCCCGACGGTGAGCGGAATCTCCAGAAAGGTCTTGCCCTGCTCGTCTTTGAGAATGATTCGGCGAACGTTTCCCTTATGGACGAGCTCCTTGACCTTGTTCAGGATCTCCCCGCCGCTCACCTTGAATTCTTCGGTCCAGGACTTGGCCGATGCCTGGTCTTCTTTCTTCTGTTCCTTTTTTTCTTCGGCCATGGTTTTCCTCCCTATGCCTCAATATCGTCTTTTATATGGATCACCCTCGCGTGTACTTCCCCATGAGCTCGGCCTGGCCGAGAATTCGGCCTTCCATGGCCCTCAGGAGTTGAGACTTTGTCGAGCCGGACACGAGGTCGAGCACGCAGTCCAGGGCGTAGAGCTTGAAAAAATATCTGTGCAGGCCGCCGGGACAGGGCCCGCCGTAGCCGTATCGTCCGAAGTCGTTCCGACCCTGGCGCGCGCCGCTCCCGAGTTCCTTCGCCTTGGAGACATCTTCCTCGAGGCCCGTGAGGCTCGCCGGGAGGTTAAAAATCACCCAGTGGACCCAGGTGGCCCGGGGGGAATCCGGGTCATCACAAATCAGGGCGAAGCTTTTCGTTCCCGAGGGAGCTCCCGCCCAGGCCAGCTGAGGAGAAACATCCGCGCCGTCGCAGGTGAATTTTTTGGGGATCATCTCTCCGTCGCGAAAAGCGGGACTCGTGATTTTGAGGCTCATAAGATCTCTCCTTTGCCTAAAATCGAGGAGGGAGCCGACGGAAACCGCCACGGCCGTAAGCATTTCGAGAAGACTGGACGATCCTTCTTCCGAAGGATCCCCACCTCTTGGTCCTCACTTATTAGATTGGGGGATGTCGTTCGAAAAGTCAAGCGGACCGCGCCTTGTCCGTCGAAATATCTATCTGGGGAGACTTAAACGCGGGTGACGCCGGACAGCTCATCCTGCGCTGCCCCCCCCACCACCACCGCTAAATCCGCCGCCGCCGCCGGAAGAGTAGTGCGCCGCCGCCGTGCTCGCATGCTCGATGGACGTCGACATCGCCTCGATTCGGCCGATCACATGATCGATCGCAGCGGCGTTGAGAAAGCCCGTGCGGCTGAACCCGGAATACCACACGGGGACGACGGCCCGCTCGTCCGCGAGAAGGACGGGCAGCGTTTTGATGATTTTTTTGGCGTTCCCGAAGAGGATGCCGAATACGAGGTACTGGTCCCAGAGCTTGTAGGCTTCGGGGGGGATATCCTTGAAACTCGAAAAGTCGTCGAGGAATCGTTTGAGGGCATTCCAGAGCTCGTTCTCACGCGCCCAGGCCATGGCCCGGCGCTTGAGCTTCGGGATCAGCGCGATCCCTACGATGCCCAAAAGAGGGCTCAGGGTCAGGACGGCCAGGGGAACGGTTACGGCAATAAAGATGTTCCGCATGCGGAGGCTGGGCGGCTCGATAAACCGGAGGTCTTTTGCCTCCTGCTTGACGGTCTTTCTCCACTCCTGGAACCACTTCTGAAAACGCTGAGGGTGTTTCTTAAAATATTTCTTGAGATCGTCCAGGGTCAGCCGGGCCCCGCGCCCAAGCGAAGGATCGGCGACATCCTCGAAAAGCAAGTCCAGAAGGTCTCTTTCGTGGGCGTAGAAAGATCTTTCCTCCCGGTAGTCTTTTCGAAGAGTCAGAGTCGTCTCGTAATCGTGCTTGCTCCCCAGGATCCCCCTCTTCTCGACGAGGCGGTCTTCGATGTCGATGTATCCTCGCCGGGCGAGGTCGAAAATCGTGGCGGTAAAGGATCTCGGGGAAATTCCGGTCCCCTCTTTCAGGAGGTTTTCGACGAGCGCGGGCTGAAGCTTCGAGGGGGGCTCGTGCATATAATCCGGGATATCGGGAAAGCTGTAATCTTTCCCGACTCTCCGCCAGGCGCCCATATAAAAATACAGCCAGAGCAGAGGGGCAAGCAGGGTCCAGGCCAGCCAGAGCCCGGCAAGTTTCTTGAGGGCTCTCACCCGCCGGTCCCTGGCTTCCCGGGCCGCTTTGACCCGGGCGATGGTTTCCTGAACGAACCGGGCCTCTTCCCCTCGAATGGATTCCCATGTCCGTCCGTCCGAGGGGACTCCCTTCACAAGGCCGGCGGGCCAGGCCATGCGGATCTCGAGGAATTGACGCGAACCGATATTCGTGGCCCGAAAGCGGGCCGTCTGACTGTCGATGATTTCGGCGACTCCCGAGAGCGGTCCGTGGCCGTAGACGAGGATGTCGTCCTTGCTCGGGACCGGCTCCGGCAGATGGATCATGACCTCCGCTTCTCTCGTCGGCTTATCCCACCCGCTGCCGATGGCCTGCCAGTAAAGCTCGGAGACCTGGGGGTAGCTCAGGATGCCGCCGCGGACCCGATAGTGAATGTGGAAGGTCCGCTTCTCCGATCTCGCGTCATAAAACCACTTGGCTTCAAACCGGTCCCCGGTCGCGCCCGCCTCCGTCCGGAGGAGCTGACCGTTCTCATCCGCGACCGAGAAATCCTCGACGGAGACGTCAAAGCGATAGCCCTGGCGGTCGGCCCGGAGCGGAATCCATAGCGAAGCCCAGCTAAACCGGCCGCGAAAGTCGTAGGTCCGGAACTCATCGACCGCGAACGTGCCGTCCGAGGCGATCTGAATTTTGATTCGGACCTGGGGAAAATAATAATTTTTCGTTTCCGCGCGCGCGCCGGCGGCGAGAAGATAGAATCCGGCTACGAGGAAGAACGCGATTTTTTTTCGAAGGGGACGAATGTCCATCGGCGCCAATCCTCTATCGTGGACCGGGAGGAAGGTGCTCGATCAAATACCGCGTCATGAGCAGACGCAGGTGAACGGGCGTGCCGAGGCCCTCCCTCAGGCCGTGGTCGCGATTGGGATATGACATATAATCGAACCGCTTGCCCAATTCGATCAAGCGATCCACCAGCCCCTCGGTGATCTGAAGGTGGGTATTGGTTTCCCCCGTTCCGTGGACGATCAGCAGATGTCCTTTGAGGCCTTCGGCATAGTTGATCGGCGCGGACGTGCGGTATCCCTCCGGATTTTCCTCGCGCGTTCGCATGAAGATCTCCTGGAACCAGGCGTTATAGAGATGCGGCTGAGGCTTGGGCGCGACGGCGATCCCGAGGTGATAGAGATCCGGCTTCCGGAACAGCGCGTTCAGCGTGTTCGAGCCGCCGCCGCTCCAGCCCCAGATTCCGACGCGCGACAGGTCGACATACGCCCGGGCGCGGCCAAGCTCCCGCAGTCCGGCCGCCTGCTCTTCGGTCGAGAGCGGGCCGAGGCTGCCGAACACAGCGCGACGCCAGGCGGCGCCCTTCGGCGCGGGAGTGCCGCGATTGTCCATCGAGACAACGAGATAACCGATATCGGCGATGATTCGGTGAAACAGGCTATGGCCTTGCCCGCCGGACCAGTCGTCGAGGACCGTCTGCCCGTGCGGTTCGCCGTACACGAATACGAACACGGGGTACTTCTTGGCCGGATCGAAGTCCCTGGGCTTGATCATCCACGCATCCATGACCACGCCGCCGCCGATATCGATCTTGAAGAATTCCGTCGGCTTGGTGACGAACGGCGCCATCCTGGCGCGGAGCGCCCGGTTGTCCTCGAGCACACGGACAACCCGGTTCTCCGGCAAACGCACGAGGTCGATGACCGGAGGCGTGTCGAACGTTGAATTCGTGTGGAGCGCCCATCGCATATCGGGGGAAAAATCGTAGCTGTGTGTCCCGGGCTGATCCGCGGGACTGACCCGCTCGGATTTTCCGCTTCCGTCCAACCGGACGCGAAACAGATAGCGCTGGGTCGCGTTGTCGGGCGAGGCCAGGTAGTAAAACCAACCATTCGCCTCGTCAACCCTCGCCCGCGAAATAATCTCGCTCGCGCCGGGGGTCAGGAGTGTCTGCTTCGCGCCGTCGCGCGAGACGATATAAGCGTGGCGCCAGCCGTCCCTCTCGCTCAACACCACGAACTCCCGGCCGTCGCGAATCCATTCCAATCCGGCGTTCGCCTGATAGCTCGCATCAACCCAGGCTGGGTCGGTCTCGTGGTAGATGCGCGCCGCCGCGCCGGAGCGGACGTTGACCAGCAGGAATTCCCGGGCATCGCGCGACCGACTCAGCTTTTCCACGAGCAACTCGTCGGAATTCCCGGCCCAGCTCACCCCGCCGAGATAAAAGCCGGATGGATCACTGGGAATCGAAAGCCACCTCGTCGCTCCTCCCTCCGCGCTTACCACGCCCACCCGGAGAGTCGCGATGGTCGTACCGACCCTGGCAAAACGAATCCATCGGACCTTCGGATACGTCGGGTCACTCTGGTCGATCATCGGCCTCAAGCCGACGCCGGAGGAATCGGACTGCACAAAAGCGATCTGCGTTCCGTTCGGACTCCAACTCGCGCTCCCATTCGCGATCGAGCTCGGTTCGCCGTCAAACGTAAGGGGAATCGTCCTGTCGCTCCGCAGATCGCGGACGTACAGGTTCTGCTGCCGAACATAGAGGAGGTGCTGACTATCGGGAGAAAAACTATTCGCCGTGGGCGCGGGATCTGCGCCAGCGATGATTTCCCGGATCGCCCCGGACTTCAGGTCAAATGCCCAGTAGTCTGCAACCCTCTCCCCGCCGTCGCCCTGCTCGCGACCGCTCGTCCGCAACAGGATGACCTGGCCATCGGGTGAGCGTGCGTAATCCTCGATCACCAGAGGCTTTGTCCGACCAGCAACGGCTAGCTGGGATCGGGAGACGAGGACGGTGCGCCGACCGCTGGCGGCATCGTACTGGACCAGTTCCCGCTCGCCCGACGACTCTGCCACGGGTTCGAGAGCCATATAGCCCGAGCTGTCCCGAAGCCAGACCGCCCGGACCGACCTAGCCTCGAACTCCCGCCGCTCGTAGACCGCCCGCAGCCGGGATTCCGCTTCGGCCGGCACTTGCGTCCACGATTCCGCGGCTCTGAGCACATGAAGGGCCCCCAAGGTAACAATACAGACTAAACCAAGACGGCGAAGGACTCTGCACATTTCGCAATCGACTCCTTTCAGAAAGACGGGGGAACGAACGCCCGCACGCAATACGTTTTCCTCGGGCGAGGCACAGATGAATTATGTCGGGATCGAAGATCCTCGTCAAGACCTCCACTGTGTTCCATTGACAAAGGCGGGGAATTCGAATATTTTTCGTCTCACGTGAACCCCGGATTTTCGACAAAGGAAGAAAGGGAATGAGCCCGAAATGGCGTCTGGGCGTCATGATGTTCCTGGAATACGCCATCTGGGGCGCCTGGGCCCCCGTCCTCTCGGCCTATCTCGGCGGCGTCCTCGGCTTTTCCGGAGCTCAGGTCGGCTTCATCTACGGCCTGCTTCCGATCGCGACGATCATCGCCCCCCTGATCGGCGGCCAGGTCGCCGACCGCTATTTCCCGACCCAGAAGGTCATCGCGTTCATGCAGCTCGCGGGCGGTGTCATCCTGCTTCTCGGCGCGGCCGTCCAGAGCTACCGGGCCACCGTCTGGATCATGCTCGTCTATTGCCTCGTCTACGCGCCGACCCTGGCCCTGACGAATTCGATGGCCTTCATCAACCTGAAAAACTCGGAGAGGGATTTCGGCAGGATCCGCGTCTGGGGAACGATCGGCTGGATCGCGGCCGGATGGGGGCTCACCGGCTGGAGACTCGTGGCCGGGTCCGTCCCCGCCCTGTCTGTCAGAGGGGACACGCTGTTCCTGGCCGGACTGTTTTCCCTCCTGATGGGTTTTCTGTCCTTCGGCCTGCCGAACACGCCCCCGCGAAAAGAGGGGGCCAAACCCTGGGCCTTCCTCGAAGCGCTGAAGATGCTGAGGGAGCGCGACTTCCTGATCTTCACCATCATCGCCTTCGTGGTCGCGACCGAGCTCCAATTCTATTACGTGCTCACGGCCCCGTTCCTGACCTCCTCAGTCATCGGAGTCCCGAGCGCCTGGATCTCGCTCGTCATGACGATCGCCCAGATCGCCGAGGTTTTTGTCATGGCTCTGCTCCTTCCTTATGTCCTGCCGAGACTCGGGATCAAGAAAACCATGATCATCGGCGTGCTGGCCTGGCCGCTCCGCTATATCATCTTCGTCATCGGCACACCGGCCTGGCTGGTCATCGCGTCCCTGTCTCTGCACGGATTCTGCTACGTCTTTTTCTTCACGGCGGCGTTCATCTACGTAGACATGATCGCTCCGAAGGACATCCGCGCTTCAGCGCAGGGCCTGATCGCGGTGATCATCCTGGGCCTCGGCAGTTTCGTCGGGAGCAATTTTTCGGGCTGGATCAAGGATCTATTCACGACGGGGACGGCCACCAACTGGCGGAGCGTTTTTCTCGTTCCCGTCGGCCTGACCCTCCTCTGCGCTCTAATCTTTGTCTTTTTCTTCGAGGAGAGGAAGGCGCCGGCTTAAATATTCGGGTGCCCCACGCGGTACGTGGGCCTGATGGGTGGAAGGGTGAAAATGAAAAAGAAATCGCTCGGCATCGGGATCGTCGGCGGCGGATTTATCGCCCGGTTCCACATCCGCTCCTGGGTGGGGGTCCGCGACGCGGACATCCTCGGGGTTTTTGATCCGGACACGAAACGGGCGGAAGAAGCCTGCGCCCTGGCCCGAAAGCTGGGCGTCGGCGGGGCCAGGCCCTATCCATCCGTCACCGAAATGATCGCCGATCCCGCCATCGACGCCCTCTGGATCGGAGCGCCGAACTTCACGAGGGTCGAGGTCATGGAAGAGATCGCCCACGCCGTTCTCGGCGGCAAAGGCGGGCTCGTCGGAGCGGCGTGCGAAAAGCCGCTCGGACGGAATGTCAAAGAAGCCAAAAAGATGCGATCTCTGGCGAAAAAAGCCGGCCTCCTCGACGGCTATCTCGAAAACCAGGTCTTTGCGCCCGCGGTCGTCCGGGGAAAGGAGATCGTCTGGTCGCGCGGCGCCGCCCTCTCCGGGCCTCCGTATCTCGCCCGCGCCGCCGAAGAACACAGCGGCCCCCACATGCCCTGGTTCTGGGAGGGCGCCCTCCAGGGCGGAGGCGTTCTCAACGACATGATGTGCCACTCGGTCGAAGAGGCGCGATTCATGCTCACCCCGCCCGGGGCCTCACGGGACTATTTGACTCCGACCAAGGTCACGGCGTACATCAATTGCCTGAAATGGCAGGAGCCCCGTTATGCCCGGATTCTGGCCAAAAACAGCGGGGGAAAAACGAATTATCTCGAGCGGCCGGCCGAAGACTTCGCCAGGTCCCTCGTCGAGTACCAGGACCGCAGCGGCAAAAAAGTCGTTGTCGAAACG
>Ga0315282_10006885_pt1 | contig 18859 bp, 17 predicted proteins | sample YL17G07_20_MG_FD_203693 | JGI IMG/M metagenome (GOLD analysis project Ga0315282, IMG submission 203693) | Sediment microbial communities from Yellowstone Lake, YNP, Wyoming, USA - YL17G07_20 | ecosystem: Environmental > Aquatic > Freshwater > Lake > Sediment | place: USA: Wyoming | collected...
CACCATTCAGTTTGTTTCTTGCATCGCTTGGCACCTGCGCTGGGTATTATGTCCTGGCATTCTGCAAGAAGCATGGCATCCCAATGCAGACCATAAAAGTCATCGCTCATATTGACAGAAACGAGATCACCCATATGGTGGAGAACTATACGATTGAAATCCGCGTCCCGAAAGAGTTCCCTGAGCATTACAAAAATGCGATAGTAAAATCCGCAGCATCATGCATCGTGAAAAAACATTTAGAACAGCCCCCACGGTTCGCGATTTCGGTGGTGAAACAAGATTAATTCATTATGTTTATGTACATCTGTACTATTGCCAAATAAGGAAAAATTATGACCGTAACTTTAGTGATTGGCACCCAATGGGGCGATGAAGGAAAAGGAAAAGTTGTCGATTACTATTCAAAAGACGCTGATTACGTCGTACGGTTCAATGGTGGCAATAATGCCGGGCATACCATCAAAGTCGGGGAGGACGTCTATAAACTCCATATCGTACCCTCCGGGGTTATCCAAGGGAAAACCGGGATCATCGGCAACGGCGTTGTCATCGACCCGGAAGTTCTTCTCAAAGAAATTGACGAACTCACCGAGAAAGGCAAAAAACCGAAACTCCTCATTAGCGACCGCGCCAACATCATCATGCCGTACCATAAAATCCTCGATGGTGCAGAAGAACAGTACCTCGGTGACAAAAAGATCGGGACGACCAAGCGCGGTATCGGCCCCTGTTATAGCGATAAGGTCGCACGCAACGGCATCAGAGCAATCGACCTTACCAGAAAAGATACCCTCCAGCGGTTACTCAACCGCATTCTCCCGATGAAACAAAAACTCTTGGACATCTATGACATCAAAATAAAACTTGATGCGAAAGAAATCCTTGAAACCTACAGCGCGTACGGCACCAGGTTAAAAGAGTACATCACTGCGACTCACATCGAACTGAACAACGCGATACAAAAAAAGAAAAACATCCTGCTTGAAGGTGCGCAAGGAACCATGCTTGATGTCGACTTCGGCACCTACCCGTATACGACCGCATCAAGTACGATCGCGGGTGGGTCTCCCATCGGCGCAGGTATCGGACCACGGTGCATCGATGAAATCATCGGCATCGTCAAAGCGTACACAACTCGTGTGGGTGAAGGGCCATTCCCAACAGAGCTTCTTGACAAAACCGGGCAGCATCTCCAACAAGTCGGTCATGAGGTCGGTACCACCACCAGTAGACCACGCCGATGCGGCTGGCTTGACCTTGTCATCGTCAAACACTCGTCTGTGATCTCTGGGATTACGAAACTAGCGATTACCAAACTCGATGTGCTGAACGGCCTCTCCCAGATCTACATCTGCACCCAATACACCTTTGAGGGAAAACGAATCGATTACTTCCCCGCAAACATCGAAGACGTCGCTGCCTGTAAACCCGTTTACAAAGAATTCAAAGGCTGGGAGACGATTGACCCGAAAACAACAACATTCTCAGAGTTACCAAAAGATACACAGTTGTACCTGAAATTCATCGAAAAAGAAGTCGGAGTCCCGATCCAACTCGTCTCAATTGGCCCAGGGAGAACCGAAACCATAGAGGTGACCCCTAAAGAAGTTGTTTCACCGCAAGCGCAGTCTGAATCCAGCGTAGGTACGAGTTAGATGCAGCACGAAGGGAGCTGACGTCATCGGTTTCGATCGTAAGTGTGAGTTTTTTATCTTCAACAGAAAAAGAGACAGTGGCTTTCGGTATTTTGTGGGTGATCTCCGGTGAAAGCGCAGCAACTACGATCGAGGCATCTTTTGGAGAAGGAAAATAAAAGATGAAGTGCGCGCGGTTCGTCATACGCCTTTGATGCGTTTCGCCACGGTCGGCCGCTCTTTATAGAACACCTTGCTTCCGCAGTACGGGCATTGCATCCCGATGTTTTTCACATCGAACTGCACCGCTTTCTTGCACAGCCCGCACTTGTACCTGGTCACTTGGATTCCTCCTCAGCGGGTATCTCGACAGGGAGCCCCTTGAGGATTCGAACTGCAACTGACCCAGCAGGCGTGGTCGGCATGTATGCGCCACCGGCAAAGACCGTCCCACATTTCTTACATTCCCAGATGCTGGTGCTCGTACGCTGTACCGCTTTCTGACCGCACCGTGGGCACGCGTGGCGGATCTTCTGTTGGCTTTCGACCTCGCGTACCATGGTTCGTGCCTTGACGCCGTATCGGCATGACAAGCGACCTGATGAACCAACTTTCTTCGTTCGTTTTGACATCGTTATTTCCCTATTTTCTCGTATAATAGCTTCCGTATTTCTTGCCCGTTAACGAGAGCACCTTTTATAACTTTTTGTATCTCTTCCTTGGAAAAGCTCCCGGAAAGCCCTTTTTGCATCGCCCGCAGGTCACCCCTGTGGTCGGTTGCGACCGTCAGACGCGCGTCCGCGATCAGTTCCTCGTCAAGGCTTGCATCAAACATGACATAGTCGTTTATTTTGATAGCGGTACAGGAGATCGGCGGCTCTATCATGGGCAGAGGAATATCTTTAATATCCTTTGACCCCTCCTTGTTTTTGCTGGCGATGAATTCATCTAATCCTGGGATGGAATATAGATCTATTATCTCTTTTATTGATGTCCTGTTGTACCAGGTTTCAAGATCCTTTTTCTCTAATGTTCCAGACTGTAAGAATCGAAGGATCGGTATCTTGGTGGTCGAAAGCGCCGCGAGAGCCCCAAGCGACGCTGCGTCAAACAAGTTCCCGTCATAATCAAGGATATGTATGTCAATAAAGACGATCCAGACCTTCTCCCCAGCAGTGATCACCAGTTTTTTAATATCCACGACCCCTGATTCACGCACCCCACGGTCCACGACCCGAGCAAGCTCGATTGCATTCTCCCGTGGAGGACCTGACTCGAAATCAGGGGATGCAAGCGGGACGAACTCCGCTGTGGTACTGAGCACGCCGCAATCGGGGGTATCTGGGAAAGGCTCCCCAAGATCCATTTTAATGCCGACAAGCACCTGGGTGTTCCCAATCTTGACCCGCGCGCTGCCTTCGGCCTTGTTCACAACCTTGGTCTCAATTTCAATGGTTCGATATTGATCAAACGTACGGCCATCGATGCGCTTCCCTTGCTCGGCAAGCTTCGTAATGTAATCCTTCTTAATCGCTGGAATTATCGTCATTCTTGCACCTCCGCGGCAACCACGGACTGATACTTATGCATGATCGCCTTCTTCTGAAGGTCTGAGACGATATGACAGCCTTTCACAGCAAGATCAAATGCTTTGTTAAACTCATCAAAGGTGAGATGACCGTCCATCTGCAACAGGAGCACCTCACCGGTTCGCGGTGAAATCGCAACAGGCAAGTCCGCCTCACCGAGATTGTCCTCTTCGTTCCCAAGGTCAAGAACGACTTGACCGTTGATCTTCCCAGCGGCGCACGCGACCGGGATATCACGCATCGGGATTCCCGCATCGACCAAGGCGACACCCGCAGCGGTAAGCCCCGCGCACCTGGTCCCAGCCTCAGCATCCAAGACCTCGATATTCACATCGACTGTCGCCCGCGGGAACTGCTCTGTCAAGATCACCCGTTCAAGCGCCTCAGAGATCACCTTTGAGATTTCCACGCTGCGCCGATCAGGCCCTGGCCGTTTCCGATCCTCGACGCTAAACGCAGCCATGTTATACCGCGCTTGCACTATTGCACGCAATGGGTTTTGGCAATGTCGGGGGACCGCCTCGCGAGGACCATAGACCGCAACCAACACCTTGTTGCCGCCCCATTCCAAGTAGCAGGAACCGTCAGCCCGATGAAGCACCCCTGCCTCAATCTTGATTTTTCGCAGGTCTTCTGGGCTACGGCCGTCTAATCGCTTTCCTTCACTATTGATTAGTTTAATATCTGATTTCATCATCTTACATCCTTTGCATCTTTTTTCAAGAGTTCCTCGATTCTATCGGTGAGGCCAAACGTGATGGCCTCATTTTCGATCTTATTGATCGCCTGTAACACCTTCGCGATGCCCTCGGCATCACCGTCGATCCAGATACGTCCGTTTTGACCGACGAAGATGCGACAGCGGGTGTACTTCTTTATCAATTCGATCATGGATCCTTTCTTCCCAATGATCCGAGGAACTACTGAAGACTCAACCTCGATAATATGACCACCCTTGATCTTGAACAAGTTACGATCATTGAGTGTTATCTGTAATTTCTTCGATTCATCAACTGAAAGAACCTTGGCCAGTATGGCATCACCAGTGTTTAAATATTTTTCTGTGTCAGCGAAATCAATCTCCCATGGCACTTCGTTCACATGCAGGAGTGCGGGGTAGGGGGCGTTGATGTCGACCATCCAGTTCGACGTGGACGCCTCTTCAACGACACCGATCACAAAATCACCGACCACTGGATCGTACCGACCTTTTAGTGGAACCACATGAATGAAATTTCCTTGAACGCTTACAATCCCGAGTCGCTCCGCGTAGATCTTCCCGTTTTCCACAAACGTACCGCGGCCAGCTTTCATCGCTGGCGTCTCGCCGATCACCTGACTCGGAATAACGATTTGACGTGCTTCATTTGCCATAAAATAATTACCTCTCCAAGTGTTATTTTAAAACCCGTGTCTCGACATTTCCTTTAGTAAGGGTATTGAGCCGGTCATAGAAATCTGCTTGCATACCTGCAGGGAGCTTTACGATCCCAATCCAAGAGCCGTCTGACTGCCATTCCTCACGCTCAAGCGTCCCGAAACTGCGGACCGCACCATAGGCTTTCCCGACATACTCAGGCGGGATCTTCACCGACACCCGTGATTGTTCCATAGAGATCGGGATGATCGGTCGTAATGCTTCGATAATCGTTTTCATCTGCTGGTTCACTGATTTAAACGGGTCAATATGGACCTTGGCCTCCGCCATCGCAAGCTCGATGCGGGTTCGCGGATGCGGCATCTTTGTCTTCGGGTCCATCGCGCTTCGTACAATTAAATCAACAATCCGCTTCTTCTTCTGCTCCTGCATCTCATGACGCTGCTCGGTCGTCAGCTGTATCTCACCTTTTTGAATAATCTCCTTTGCGATCACCGTGATGTCGGTTGTGTTGAAATGCTTCTGCAGCGACTCCACCGACGCATGCGTCCCTTTCTTTGAATCACTAAAAACGGCATCAATGGCAAGCGCAGAGAGAATATTCTCTGTTTTACCCTCCATGATATGCTCTGCCTCATGAGGATCCACAAGGACCTCAAAGCGATCTGCTCCTTTATGCAACCGTGCAATGACCGCGTCTTCTAAACTAACCAACTTTATTTACCTCCAAGAGCCTTTGTCACAAACGACTTTGTCTCCGCGGGTGACAAGATATGGAAATTCACTCCTTTCTTCACGACGCCAATTTCGATCGCCTCAGGGTTTAATTTCCCCTCAGTTCCTTTATGGAGGGCTTTCACACCCATATCGATCGCCTCTTCAAGTGTCATCCCTTCCTTGTAATGCTCCTCGAAATACGCCATGGCACCGGTTCGTCCTGCCCCCTCGCTTGCGGCTTTATATTCCATGAGAGCCCCGGAGGGATCCGTGGAGAACAACCGGGCACCGGTCTCGTCAACACCAGCAACCAACAGCGCTGTTCCGAACGGCCGCACACCACCATATTGGGTGTAGGTCTGTTTGAAATCACAAATGCGTTTCACGAGTGTCTGTACCTGGATTTTTTCGTTATAGGTGATTTCGTTAATCTGTGCATCGAGTCGAGCCTTGTCGATCAAGGAACGGGCGTCGGCCACAAGACCAGAGGTCGCGCATCCGATGTGATCATCGATAACGAAGATCTTCTCGATGGAATCCGGTTCAATTAAACGGGATGTGATTCGTTTATCAACAATTAATATCACGCCGTCCTTACATTTCACACCGACGGTGGTGGTCCCACGTTTTACCGCCTCTCGTGCGTACTCCACTTGGAACAACCGTCCATCAGGCGAAAACACGGTTATCGCTCTATCATACGCCATATTCGATGGTTGCATTTTCTTTTTCACCTCGGCTTTATTCTGTTACTAATCTGGTTCTCCCTTAATTTCAAGCATGAATACACTTTTGATGTAAATAGTTTGTGTTCGCGTTCATTTTCCAGAGAAAAATAGGCCACGAATGCAATTGTCATACGCCTTTTTTTTCGCCCCATAGTATTTTATGGAGCTGCACCCCGAGTCGCACCGATAACCCATCGTGAAGAATCCATGAGGCGAGCCGTCGGGGGTCTGTTCCCCATACTGGTTGGAGGAACACCATGCACCGTGGTTTATAGGTTTTGATTATTTTTTTCGCGTACTCGTAATCCTCTTTTCGTTTGATGATGAATTTCATTTGGTCATTTTTTGAAAGCAGCGCAATGTTGTTGAAGTTCATGTGCTGATGCATGTGAGATGAGGGACATTTAATGTCAAGTGAGATCATCACGGATTTTTTCCCAATGATTTTTTTTACGGATTTGCTTCCATTGGTCTCGATGCAGATTTCATAGTTTTTGCGCATAAGAGCTGCCAGGAGATCCATGAGATCTTTTTGCAGCAGTGGCTCCCCACCGGTGATACAGACGGTAGAGCACGCATAGAATTGAATTAGAGTAAGAATTTCGTCAACATTCATCTCCTTGCCGTCATCGTACGCGTAGGTGGTGTCACAATATGAGCATCGAAGATTGCAGCCTGCGGTCCTGACGAAAACAGTGGGAAGGCCTACCCATGCTCCTTCTCCTTGCAATGAGTAAAAAATTTCATTTATTTTCATTTGTGTGATGTATTTGGCGTACCAATTAAAAACTTTGCTCAATTCAAACGGGAAAGATATATGATATACTGTATGTAAAAATATTTATAGGGGAAGTGATATTACGGGTAAGCCGTTCCAACGTTACTAGAGATAGAGTATAGTATATAAAATGAGTGGTATAGCGACCCATCCTTGGGCCCGTAGCTCAGCTAGGTAGAGCATCTGGCTTTTAACCAGGTGGCCAAGGGTTCGAATCCCTTCAGGCCCGCCTTTCCTCGAAAGGAACGCAGGAGGAATGCAGTATCGCAGTCCCGCCAAAAAAATATTACGACATCTTAGGACATAAGCTGGTTCCAGAACATACGATTTTATCTGATAAGGAGAAAAAGGAGCTGTTGGAGAAATTCGATATCAGACCCGATCAGTTGCCACGGATTTTAGCAACCGATCCCGCAGTGTTGTCTACCGGTGCGAAACCAGGGCAGGTTATTAAAATCATCAGAAAGAGCCCGACAGCGAAATATGCGACTGCCTATCGGTTAGTTGTTGGGAGTGAAACCGTTGAGAGTTTTTCCTTCACTGAACCCTCAGAGGAGTTCAGTGTCTCAAGTGAAGAGATGTAAAAAGGGGTAAATGAGGAGTACTTATGAGAGAGTTAGTTGATGCATTTTATCGAGAACGAAGTATCGTAAACCATCAAATTGCCACGTATGATGATTTTTTGGCGCATCGTCTCCAACGCATCGTTGACAGTACGATCATCGGCCAAGAAGAAGGCATGCAGAAAGGGTTCATCTACCCAGAAATCGAGGGGTACAAGATTAAATTCGGGAAGATCAAGGTCGGGCTTCCGCAGGTAAAGGAAGCAGACGGTACCGAGCGGCCGTTGACACCCATGGAGGCACGGTTGCGTGACCTCACCTATGAAGCACCGATTGAGCTTGAGTTCATCCCAGTGAAAAACGAGGTCGAGTACGAGCCTGAGACGGTCCGTATCGGTGAGCTTCCTATTATGGTCAAATCCATGCGGTGCAACATTTCACGAAAGGTTCTGGAGGAGAGACTGGATCGCCCGCTCGCTGACGATGATTACCGGCGAGAGCTTCAGCAGATGCAGGAGGATCCGTTAGACCCCGGTGGGTATTTTATTAGTAATGGAACGGAACGGGTGCTCATCACGGTTGAGGATCTCGCCCCAAACCGGGTTCTTGTGGAGCGGTCCAGCAGATACGGTACCGATGTAGAGGTTGCAAAAGTGTTTTCTCAGCGGGAAGGGTACCGTGCATTAACTGTCGTAGAAAAACGAAAAGACGGGATGCTCATGGTGAGTTTGCCAACCACCTACGGGCAAATCCCTTTGATTGTCCTCCTGCGTGCGCTTGGCATGGAGGACGATAAGGAAATCGTCGATGTTATTTGTGTTGACCCCAAGATGGAGCCGTATGTGCTCGCCAATATCGAGGAATGCGCGAAAGAATATTCGATTACCACGAAGGAAGAGGCTGTGGCGTACCTCGGGAAGAAATTCGCTGGCGGACAAGCAAAAGAGTACCGGGTGAAACGAGTCGAGACGATCATGGATCGACATCTGCTTGCGCACCTGGGAAATGATCCGGCGGATCGGCTCACGAAGGCTATTTTCATGGCGCGTATGGGCATGGCGGTCCTTGAGCTTGCACTGGGGAAACGAGAGCAAGATGATAAGGACCATTACGCAAATAAACGGTTGAAACTCGCAGGGGACCTCATGGAGGATCTCTTCCGAGTCGCATTTACCGCCCTGTGCAAAGATCTGAAATATCAGATTGAACGAATCAATGCGAAAGGAAAGGAAATCAAGATCGCGTCATCACTTCGCTCTGATGTGCTTAGCCAACGAATCCACCATGCACTCGCAACAGGAAACTGGGTGGGTGGACGGGCTGGGGTCTCACAACTTCTTGATCGGACCAGTAACCTCGCGGTCCTCAGTCACTTGCGACGGGTCACCTCACCGTTAACCCGATCTCAGCCGCACTTTGAGGCACGTGATCTTCACTCTACCCAATGGGGACGACTCTGCCCGAATGAAACACCGGAAGGACCGAACTGTGGTCTCGTCAAAAACCTGGCATTAACCGTGGAAATTTCAGAGGGATTTGAGGAGAAAGAGGTCGAGGCCACGCTACGTGAACTCGGCATAAAAGAGCTCACCAAACACGTGACTGGCGCGAGAGTCTACCTGAATGGTGACCTTATCGGGATGCATCAGAACGGCGCTGACCTTGTGAAAAAACTCCGAGAGCGACGACGAAACGGGTTGCTCAGTAATGAAATCAATGTTACGTACGATGTCGAGGGAAACGATGTGATCGTGAACTGTGACTGTGGCAGATTACGACGACCGCTTCTCGTCATTGAGAATGGGAAACTCTTGTTAAACCAAAAATATCTTGCTGATCTAAAGGAAGGAAAAAAGAAATGGACAGATCTTATTAACGACGGGATCGTCGAATACATCGATGCAGAAGAAGAAGAAAACGCACTCATCGCATTACGGGGAGAGGATCTTACCTCAGAGCACACCCACATGGAGCTGGATCCAATGTGCATCCTTGGTATCGGCGCATCACTGGTTCCATACCCAGAGCATAACTCATCGCCTAGGATCACCATGGGTGCAGGCATGGGGAAACAATCACTCGGGTTCGGTGCATCAAACTACCGGATACGACCAGATACACGAGGCCACCTTCTCCATTACCCGCAGATGCCACTCGTTCAAACTCATCCCATTCATTACATTAAATTCAGGGAGCGCCCTGCCGGCCAGAATTTCATTGTCGCAGTCGCCTCGTTCCAGGGGTATAACATGGAAGATGCGTTGATCATGAGTAAATCTGCGATTGAGCGAGGGTTAGGGAGAAGCACATTCATTCGAACCTATAGCAGTGAGGAAAAACGATATCCTGGTGGTCAAGAAGATCACTTTGAGATTCCAAATCCTGATTGCCGAGGCGTACGCAGTGAAGATGCGTACAACAATCTTGGTGAAGACGGACTCATTTCACCAGAATGTAGCGTGAACGGCGGAGACGTGCTCATCGGAAAGACATCACCACCGCGGTTCCTTGAGGAACCCACTGATTTTCTCACCCCACAAAAACGACGTGAAACATCAGTCACAGTACAACATGGAGAAGGCGGTATTGTTGATAAAGTCATGCTGTCAGAATCGGTCAACGGCTCACGAATGGTTAAGATAAAGGTCCGGGAACAACGGATCCCAGAGCTTGGAGACAAGTTTGCTTCGAAGCACGGCCAGAAAGGAGTCATCGGCTACGTTCTACCCCTTGAAAATATGCCATTCAATGAGGAGGGCATCTCCCCTGATCTTATCATTAACCCGCATGCTATCCCGTCGCGTATGACCGTTGCTCATGTGCTTGAGATGATCGGCGGGAAAGTCGGATCCCTTGAGGGTAGAATCGTCGACGGCACCGCATTTAGCGGGGAAAGCGAAGAGCAATTGCGTGACGCACTCGTTAAGAATGGGTACAAACACAATGGAAAAGAAACCTTCTATGACGGTCTCACCGGCCGACCATTGGAATGCGATATCTTCGTTGGCTGTATTTACTATCAGAAGCTGCATCATATGGTCGCGGGAAAGATTCATGCGCGTTCCCGGGGACCTGTTCAGATCCTCACCCGGCAACCAACGGAAGGTCGGGCGCGAGAAGGGGGTCTTCGGTTTGGGGAAATGGAGCGGGATTGCCTCATCGGCCATGGTGCATCCATGGTGATTAAAGATCGTCTGCTGGATGAATCAGACATCACCATGAAGTATGTATGTAACACGTGCGGTCATATCGCGATGATCGACCGACATGGACGGCTCCATTGTAGCATCTGTGGCGACAAGGCTGATATTCACCCGGTGGAGATGAGCTACGCGTTCAAACTGCTAATTGATGAACTGAAATCACTGGTGGTTGTGCCACGGATTAAACTGGAGTCGTTGGTGTAGGAGGCGAAACGGAGATGTCAGGACCACGAAGTATCACGAAAAAGATTGGGGCGTTAGAATTTGCGGTGCTTTCACCCAATGAAATACGCAAGATGAGTGCTACGAAAGTCATCACCGCGGATACCTACGATGATGACGGATTCCCGATCACGATGGGACTTATGGATCAGCGTCTCAGCGTCATTGAGCCAGGGTTACGTTGTAAAACCTGCGGGCTCAAAGTCGGGAAAGATAAATGCCCTGGTCATTTTGGTCATATTGATCTTGCGATGCCGGTGATCCATGTCGGGTTTGTGAAAACAATTCGGAACTGTCTACGAGCAACCTGTCGAAGATGCGGTCGTATCTTGCTTCCTGATAGGCAACATGAGGAGGATCGAAAAATCATAGAGAAAAATAACGCGGAAGGACGGGATAATGCGTATGTCTTTAAAAGTATTATTTCTGATGCGGTGAAAACCGAGGCGTGCCCCCGCTGCGGGAACATTACCGGGAAAATTGATCTTGATAAACCAACCTCATTTCGGGAGAACGGAAAAAAGCTCACACCGACGGAAATACGGGAATGGCTTGAGAAAATACCTGATGAGGATCTTCCTTTGTTGGATATTAATGTACGCTCGGCACGACCAGAATGGATGGTTCTCACCGTGCTTCCTGTTCCACCGGTGACGGTTAGACCGTCAGTCACGCTGGAAACCGGGGAGCGATCCGAAGATGATCTGACTCATAAACTGGTTGATGTGATCCGGATTAATCAACGGTTACAGGAAAATCGGGATGCAGGCGCGCCTCAATTGATCGTTGAGGATCTCTGGGAGTTGCTCCAGTACCATGTGACCACCTACCTTGATAATCAGACCTCAGGGATTCCGCCGGCACGGCATCGGTCCGGTAGACCACTTAAAACCCTCGCGCAGCGATTGAAGGGGAAAGAGGGCCGGTTCCGGAGTAATCTTTCAGGGAAACGAGTGAATTTCTCAGCACGAACTGTGATTTCACCGGATCCAAATCTGAGCATTAATGAAATCGGGGTTCCTATTGAGATCGCACGGGAACTGACGATTCCTGTTCATGTGACAATTCTGAACCTTGAGTGGTGCAAGCAGTTGATTAAGCAAACCGCGAAAGGGGAAAAACCAGGGGATGATTACGTCCCGCATGTAAATTATATGAAGCGATTCCGGGAAGGAATCGAACAGCGCATCAAAGTCACGGAGAAAAACGCTGATGATATCGCGGAGAAGCTTGAGGTCGGGTTTATTATTGAGCGGCAGCTCATGGATAATGATATTGCGTTGTTTAACCGACAGCCGTCGTTGCATCGGATGTCCATGATGGCGCATCGGGTGAAGGTCGTTCCGTATCGATCATTTAGGTTTAATTTGTCTGATTGTCCGCCCTATAACGCTGATTTTGATGGCGACGAAATGAACCTGCATATCCTACAGGGTGAGGAGGCAAGAGCCGAGGCGGAAATACTCATGAAGGTTCAGGAGAATATCCTCTCGCCGCGGTTTGGGGGGATTATCATCGGTGGGTTGCATGATCATATCTCGGGATGTTTCCTGTTAACCTATGGAAATAAAACGTTTTCAAAAGAGAAGACAGCGCAGATTTTATCCTCGTTTAAATATAAGGGGAAGTTCCCCGAGGTCCATGAGGAAAATGGGGCAAGTTTTGTGTACGGGAGGGACATTTTCAGCGTGCTACTCCCAAAGGATCTCAGTCTTGAATACAAGGCAAAAGCATGTTTCCATTGTGAAACGTGCCAGGGGGCTGACTGCCCCCATGGTGCGTATGTTATAATTAAGAATGGAAAGCTGAAACAAGGGATTATCGATGAAAATAGTATCGGCGCGTTTAAGGGACGTATCATTGAGCGTATCATCCGTGATCATGGGACGACCGTTGGAAGACAGTTCATCGATGACGTCACTCGCCTCGGGATAGCGGTGGTGACGATCGTTGGGTTTACCACAAGTATTGATGATGAAGACATACCTATAGAGGCGAAACGTCAGATCGAAGAAGGGTTACAGAAAGCACAGCATAAGATTAACACCCTGGTCACCGCGTATGAACATGGAGAACTTGAATCATTGCCTGGGAGAAGCCTTGAGGAGACATTAGAAATGGAGATCATGCGGGTGACAGGCCGGGCTCGAGATATGGCGGGTGAAATCGCTAGTAAATATCTTGGGTTGAACAATAGCGCAGTCATCATGGCGAAATCAGGGGCACGAGGCTCGATGCTCAACCTTTCACAGATGTCAGGGTGCGTCGGTCAGCAAGCAGTCCGAGGTGAACGCATCTCCCGTGGGTACAAGTATCGGACGTTACCTCATTTCAAGAAAGGTGATCTTGGCGCGAGCGCAAAGGGGTTCGTTGCAAACAGCTATAAAAGCGGGTTGAACCCGACCGAGTATTTCTTCCATTCCATGGGAGGTCGTGAAGGTCTTGTCGATACCGCGGTTCGTACCTCGCGTTCCGGGTATATGCAGCGACGTCTGGTGAACGCATTAGAGGACCTTAAAGTGGAAACGGACGGGACAGTGCGTCATACCGGTGGCGAAATCATCCAGTTCATCTATGGTGAGGATGGTGTTGATCCCGCACGGAGTATAGGTGGAAAAGCCGTGGACATCGATCGTATCATATATGATATAAAACAGGAGGGGTAGTGCCATGGCGAAGCCGACTACAAAAAAGAAATCCGCGGTAAAAAAAGGGAAACCGATCATAAAAAAACCTGTGAAAGCAACAAAGCCAAAGGCGCCTCTCGCAAAAAAGAAACAGCCAATAAAAACAATCGTGTCAAAAATCAAAACCCCGCCAAAGAAACAAATACCAGAGAAAAAAGTAGCAAAAATCCTTAAGGAAAAAAAGCCTCCTGCGAAAAAAACAAAAGTAACCGAGGCAATAAAAATCGGGGAGCAGAAAGAACCGGAGCGGGCATTTCTTCCACCACCAAAAAAAACAGAAGAAGAATCAAGAGAATACAAGGCGATCCGGTCAGAAATTACCAGATGCTTAAAAGACCGATTTCTTCCCATTTCCATTATCGACGGCATCATCGAACGGGTGGCCCGGGATAAAAAACTTGAAACAAAGGTAAAACAAATTGTCGAAAAAGCAATCGAAGAATATTCGAAAAATCAGATTGACCCGACAGAAGCCTGCGGCATGGTGAGTGCACAAAGCATCGGGGAACCAGGTACGCAGATGACCATGAGAACCTTCCACTATGCTGGTGTCGCAGAAATCAACGTCACCTTAGGGTTGCCACGACTGATTGAGATCGTGGATGCCCGGTCGACCCCCTCAACACCAATGATGAACATTTATCTCCGAGATGAGTACCGTATAAGTCCAGATCTCGCAAAGGAAATCGCAAATAAAATTGAGATCACCCGACTTACCGATGTCGCTGACATCGAGATGGATCTTGTCAATATCACCATTCTTATTAAACCAAATAAAAAAACCATGGAGAAAAAAGGGATCACCATAGAAGAACTGCTTGACCGTGTGCAGACGGCGCGAAAAATCAGTGCGAAAATCGAAAAAGAAGCAATAAAAATCACCTTGGATGAACCAGGCTATAAGGCGCTTCAAAACATGAACGAGACCCTCAAAAACCTGAAGATCAAAGGCATCGATTGGATCAAACGGGTCATCATCAGAAAAGAGCCAAATGAAGGGTACGTTATTTACAGTGAGGGGAGCAACCTCAAAGAAGTCCTTGACATAGAAGGGGTTGACCCCTATCGAACGACCACGAATGATATCCATGCGATCGCCCGGGAACTCGGCATTGAGGCAGCACGGAACATGATCATCCAAGAAGCCTACTCCACGCTCTCGGAACAAGGGCTGAACGTGGACATGCGCCATATCATGCTTGTCGCTGATGTAATGACCGCGGATGGAACTGTTCGTGCAATCGGACGACACGGGGTGAGTGGTGAAAAAAGCTCGGTGCTCTCCCGGGCCGCGTTTGAAATCACCGTCAACCATCTGCTTCTTGCAAGTCAGCGAGGAGAATCAGATACCCTCAATGGCGTCGCAGAAAACATCATCGTCGGACAGCCGGTGAACCTCGGTACTGGCGCCATCGAACTTGTCATGCATTATTCGAAAAAACTAAAACAGAAGGGAAAGTAAATGTTAGATGTAAACAAAACGTTAAAAGATGTCTCTAAAAAAGGAACCATCATCCTAGGGGAAAAACAAACGAAAGCAGCGGTCCAGAAGGGAAACGCAAAACTCGTTGTCATTTCGAACAACTGTCCCTACGCCGAAACGATTCTGTCTTTAGCAAAGGATCATAAGGTTCCGGTGTATAACTACGCTGCCACTGGGGTAGACCTTGGATATACCTGCGGGAAGAACTTCCCGATCTCTGCATTGGCAGTGCTTGAGGAAGGGGAATCCAACATCCTACAGCTGGTCCAGAAAAGGAAATAATACAAATGGCAGAGATCACACTTTCAAACGAAACCGTTCAGTACATTAATCTTGCGTCGAAGTATTCCGGCGCAAGCATTCGAGACTGCGTGGTGGAAGACGACCGTGTTGTTTTTGTTGTTGAGAAGGGGCAACTTGGGATCGCGATCGGCAGTAAAGCCAAAAACCTAGAGAAACTCCGCTCCCTTTTTAAGAAAAGTGTGAAGTTCGTTGAATTCGACACGGATAAAATCAGGTTTGTAAAAAACCTCTGCAAACCGTATGAAGTGACCAAGGTGACCGTGGAAGGAGACGAAAACGCTAGCGTCATAAAAGTTGAGGTGAATCCGCGTGATAAATCAAAGCTCATCGGGAAAGGCGGCCGTAATATTAACATGATTCGTAAACTTGCTCAACGCCATCACCTCATACGGGATGTGCAAATTAGCTAAGATGTCTCTCCCGTAAGCAACGCTTTTATAGGGGTGTGTATTCCAGGATTTGAGGGCAGCACGTGCGCATACGAGACCATCCTATTATCGATTTTAAAAAACGAAAGAAACTTCGGTTCTGCTATAAAAAAAAACAGCTTGTGGGCGAAGAAGGCGACACGATTGCTTCTGCGCTGCATGCGGCTGGTGTGAAAACCCTGACAAGAAGCGTAAAGTATGAAAGCCCTCGAGGTTTTTTTTGCGGGATTGGTAAATGCTCTTCCTGTCTGATGCGAGTAAACGGGATTCCAAATGTACGAACCTGCATCGCCCCGCTGAAAGAAGGTATTTGTGTTGAAATGCAGGATAAGCTCGCTGATTTGCCTGATGCAAAATTCTATGGTAAACCGAAAAAAATGTTGACGGTAAACGTGCTTGTTGTTGGTGCTGGTCCTGCTGGATTATGTGCAGCGATTGAAAGCGCGACACACGGAGCAACAGTCCTTATTGTTGATGAAAACCAAGTCGTTGGCGGACAGCTCGTGAAGCAAACCCATAAGTTCTTTGGCTCCATGCAAGAACGCGCAGGAACGAGGGGCATTGACATTGCAAAAGAGCTAGAGCAGGAGTTACGCAAGCTTCAGAACGAAGGGAAAATCACGGTCATGACAGATTCAACGGTAATTGGGTGTTATGAGAGCAAAAAGAAACACCGATTTGGTGTCGTTGAACGGTACGATTACAAAAGCAGGCTGTATGAGGTGTTGTGCGATACGGTGATTTTAGCCTGCGGCGCCATGGAGAACATGCTCCTGTTTCCTGGAAACGATCTCCCTGGAGTGTATGGCGCCGGTGCGGTGCAAACGCTGATGAACGTGTATGGGGTAAAACCAGGTGACCGAGTGCTCATGATTGGCGCTGGTAACGTCGGTCTCATCGTCGCCTATCAATTGCTCCAGGCTGGAATCAAGGTCGATCGCGTTGTTGAAGCAGCGCCGACGATTGGCGGGTATCATGTACATGCCGCGAAGTTACGGCGTTGCAGCGTTCCTATTCAGACATCGCATTCTATCAAGGAAATCTACGGGGATGAAAAAGTCAAAGGTGCAATTATCGTACAGCTTGACGAGCATTGGAAACCAATTGAGAATACCGAGGAAGATATCAAATGTGATACGATCTGTCTTGCAGTCGGTCTCACTCCATCAACGAGATTGCTTTCACAAATCGGCGTCGAGCTACAATTTATCCCAGAGGCTGGTGGGTACGTCGCACTTCATGATGACTCCATGCAGACCTCAGTAAAAGGCGTGTATGTCGCGGGTGACGCCTCCGGCATTGAAGAAGCATCAACCGCGATGATCGAAGGGAAAATCGCAGGACTTGCTGCTGCTATTCAATTGGGATGTACGAAAAATAAAGGACTTTTAGATCGGTACAGAAAAGAGCTTGCTTGTCTTCGGGCAGGACCGTTTGGTGAAAAACCAAGGATTGCGAAACAAAAAATAGCGAAACTAGTGGAGGCACAGCATGCGTGACTACGAAAAGAGCGGTGTGCTCACAAAAAAAGAGTTACCGCACCCTTCCAAGCGGCAACTCGAGAAAGGAGTGGCAATCCTTGAGTGCATCCAGGAGATCCCCTGTAATCCCTGCGTAGATTCCTGCCCCGTACATGCGATCTCCATGAAAGACATTAATGCTCCACCGATCAATGATTTTAACAAGTGTATCGGGTGTACAAAATGTGTTGGCATCTGCCCGGGTCTCGCAATCTTTGTTGTAAAGGTAAAGGACAGAAAAGCATGGATCACGTTACCCTACGAGTTCGTGCCTGTGCCAAAGGTCGGAGACATCATGAAGGCAGTGGATAGAACAGGAACTGTCCGCGGAGACGCCCTGGTGAAAAAAGTCGTGAAAAGCGGAAAAACCATGGTTATTACCATCGAGGTCAATAGTTCATTAGCTATGGACGTGCGGAATATACGGGTTGGTCCATGAAACGAAGCATAGTCTGCAGGTGTGAGGACATCAGCGAGGAAGATGTGTTACAAGCAATTGACGAAGGATACACCGATATCGAGGAGCTTCGCAAGAAACTCCGGATTGGCATGGGACCCTGTCAAGGACGCGTCTGTATTCAACTCGTGGCACGAATCCTTGAGAAAAAAACAGGGAAAAAAGTATCCACTATTCCGCTACCAACAGTGCGGCCTCCCTTGGTTCCAGTCCCTCTTGGAACGTTAGCTCGTGAGAAGCATGAAAAATAAAGCAGATGTCGTTATCATCGGCGGTGGTATCAACGGGTGTTCTCTTGCGTACCGTCTTGCAAAAAAAGGTATGGATGTTGCGGTTATTGAAAAACGGTACCTCACCTCCGGCGCGACAGGGGCATGTGGCGCAGGTATCCGCCAGCAATGGTCCACGAAAGAAAATGCGATACTCGCAATCCAGAGCGTCAAAATCTTTGAGAAGCTAGGCTCTGAGCTCGGACAGGATATCGAGTTTCGACAAGGTGGGTACCTCATCGCGGTCCATGGCGAAAAAGAGATGAAGCAAGCGGAAAAGAACGTTGCGCTGCAACGTTCCCTCGGACTAACGGTCGATATCTTACAATCGGAGGAGATCACTGATGTTGTCCCGATTCTGGATGTCAAGGGAATGAAAGCGATTGGCGCCACATTCTGCCCGACCGATGGTCACGCGAACCCCTTTAAAACAACGTTTGCGTACGCGGATGCCGCACGAAAACATGGTGCTGACATCTATACTCATACGAAAGTCACCGGCTTGAAAACATCAAAAAAATTAATAAGTGCTGTGGTCACAGACCAGGGAACAATTCAAACAAATGTCGTGGTGAATGCTGCAGGTATCGACTCAAAAACAATTGCACAGATGGTAAAGATAAACCTCCCGCTCACCCCGTTCCGTAAAGAGATCATGGCGACAGAGCGGTTAAAACCTCTTTTTGAGGCTATGGTGATTTCTTTTAAGGACGGGATTTACTTTAGCCAGCAAAGGGAGGGTCAAATTGTGGGTGGCCTTCCGATCCCCGAGGAGCGAGGTGGATATAAAACGATGCCAACGTTTGCATTCTTGGAGCATATGGCCCAGACACTCACAAGGTACGCCCCCATCCTAAAGCATGTGAATATGCTTCGACATTGGACCGGTTTTTATGA
>Ga0315282_10006886_pt1 | contig 18859 bp, 16 predicted proteins | sample YL17G07_20_MG_FD_203693 | JGI IMG/M metagenome (GOLD analysis project Ga0315282, IMG submission 203693) | Sediment microbial communities from Yellowstone Lake, YNP, Wyoming, USA - YL17G07_20 | ecosystem: Environmental > Aquatic > Freshwater > Lake > Sediment | place: USA: Wyoming | collected...
GATCATCAAAGCCAGCAGCAAGGCCACAATACCAATCGCAATTCCTAAAATAAGATTGGGGTTCATTTATTTGAGATTAGTCCTGCTTCCCGTTTTCGTCAAGGAGACAGCCGTTCTCGACTAAGAGAGTGTCAAATTGAGTGCGATTGACTTTATCCGGTAGTTTAGGCTCTTCCGCCGGCTCGGGTTTTTCAAGCGATTCAAAATGCAGGAGATTTCTGATTTGTCCTGCCGGCTGTGGGGAGACCTCGAGCGGCAAGACTCTTTCAATTTCCGACTTCTCAATCAGCGAAATTTTGTAGTATTTCTTCTCGGCCGGTGTTTGGTTTATCACTTGTGTATTAATGTCGACTAAGTAATTTTCAATTTCGCTCGACGTTAAATTAAGCCGCGGCAAAAGATTGTTTTTGAGAAAATCTAAAGCTGTGTCTTTGGAGACCACGAAGCCATCGCTTGGTAGCACGAGGTCTTTGTAGGTGAATTCGTAGTAGTAAGGTTTAGAGGCTGAGCTAGCAGTCAGCGTCCAGCGATCAAGAAGCGGCGGATCGGTATAGGTAATCTGTCCGGTGGAGTGCGGCGCGAGAGAGAATTTCTGGCCCCGGCCGTAGACATACACCAACGGGCTGATGCCGCTTTGATAGCGTCCGGTGCAAGGCGTGCTGCCAAGATTGCAAGTGACGCAACCGCTGCCGGCGTTTTGGTCTTTGATAATCATCGAGCCCAAAGCTCCTTTTTGGCCGATGGCGTCGTAATATTTTTTGACGGTCGGATCAACAGCACTTTGGGCGAGGGCGACGATATTTTTCTTAGCGGCTGTTTGGGTCACGGTTTGAGGGGTAAAACCGTAGAGGGTACTCTGCCAGATTCCGCCTCTCGGGTCGCGCTTTCTGGCGAGGATCATCCCATCGATTGTTCTAAAGTCAATAAAGTCCTTATAGCAGCTTTCGGACTCGGGGATTTTGTCCGGTGACATATTGTCATATTGGCTTGGCCCAACCCCGCTGCTCGTCTCCGTCGTTCCCGGCTGGCTCGTCCCCTGCGACTCGGTGTCTTCGACCTTCATTTTCAAAAAGTCGATTTTGATGTTTTCTGACTCAACGTCGGCATTGACCTCCAAAAGCGACGACGTCTTGACTGATTTTTCATATGCTGGCGTGATGAGAGAAAAGAGCACGTTGTAGCCGCTTTTAAGTTGGGCTACCCCGCGCATGACGTAAACTGGTTGCAGATAGCTTTGTTTTTTGTCGGACGACTTCTCGATGTAAGTTAAATAAATTGTATCAACGACTGCCTTATCAGATTCAGCTAAGTCGTTGGGGTAAATTTTGCTGGCATCAGCCGTCCCCTCGCCGGCCGTTAAGAGCATCGTTTGGTAATATTGGCCGTTTTTGACATTTTCAAATGCTGTCGCCGGTGAGATCAACTTTAGCTCTCCAGCGTCATTTTTCAGCGGTCTCATTGCGCCCGAGACGGATACGACCCCCTGCTCGGAAATGCCGACTGTCATCGTATTGAAGTCATCCGGCCGAAGATAGCCGTTGAGGCCATCGCTGGCGTTGGTAACGTTATCGTCTGCGACCAGGGTGTTGTTATTTAGCGGGTCCTTCAGGGTCTCAAAAATATTCTTGGCTAATTTCCGAAGGTTGAAAATACTAATTGAGTTGATGATTGGCAAGGGTTTCCAACCGCGATGCAGCTCGACAAATTTTATTCCCGGAGCGCTTTTGAGCTCGTAAGTTGCCACTTGGGTAAAGTCGATGTTTTTAGTGTAAGCGGAAAGAGCAGAGTTGTTTAGGAGAAAATTTTGTGCCATTTGAATCGGTTCGGCACTCACGTTTGTCGTCTGACCGGCTGATGAGTAATACTTAAAAATGCCGGTGAGAGGATTGACGATGAGGGTCTTGAGTGCCGTGCTGTTTGGCAAAGATTTAGCCGGGTCAAAATTGGCGACGATAATTTCTCCCGTCGCCGGATCGGTTTCTTTGGACTTTTCCTCAATTCCCAAACTTTTTTCTAATTCCGACAGATATTCATCATTGATGTCGGTTTCGAATTCAAAGATCGGTGCGGTCTGCCCGGAGATTTTTTTTGACTCGTCGGATTGGACAGCTTGGCCGGCTTTTTCCGATAGGGCGAAGCTGAATTTGGTCTGGGGGCTGTTGTATATTTCGCCGCCGAGTTTTTTCTCGAGTTCACCGAGGAAATTCTTGGTGGTGAGCAGAAGCTCCGGTGTCAAGCCGTACTGGCTAATCAAAGTATTTCTGACGCCGCTATTTTTAAGGCTGCCGGCCACGATGTTGGTGTCGGCTTTGATATCGAGCTGCTTTTGCTGGGAGAGAGTCCCGAGGTCCTCTAGGGTACTGACTGTGCCGGTGCCTGCAATCGGGGTAGATTTTGTCGTTTTGCTCCCCTGTTGAGACCAAACCAGGTAAAAAATTGCTCCAGCAATAAGGGCCGTACCGACAATAACGATAAGAAAAGACTTCTTCGTGAATCTCATTGCCTTAATTATAGCAGAGATGAGAAAACCGGCTTCGAGGTGTCAGCGGTGCCGGCCTCCTCTACTGGTACGGAGCGCGGTTAAGCTGGTTGGGGCGGCCGGCGATGTTGCAGGTGAAACAGGTCGAGCCGCCGGTTAAAATCCTCTGATCTCCATCACTAAAACTTTGCCCGGGGGTAGGGAGGCAGTTGTTTTCTTGGAAATTTGTTGAGCCGCTCAAAAGAGTAAGGCCAAACGGTAGAGAATTTCTAATCCCAACTGTCTCTCCCGGTCCCTGCTCGATAATTTGGTCGAAGAATCTAAAGCAAGATGATGAGTCGCCCTTTTCGCTCTCGGGGATGCCGCCTGGCACTACCTCCTCTCCGGCGAGCTCCGAACCACTCATTTTGGATTCGTCTTTTTTCTCCTCGGCGATGTTTGTCGCCTTGAAATCTTCTAGGCCGATCTGCCCTTTCTCTGCTCCGACTGTGAGGGGAGACTCGGCGAAAATATCCTTGTTGTAGGCCGGTACGACAAAGTTAAAGTTGACGTTGTAGCCAGAATTAAGCTTGGCTTGGCCGCGGAAAACGTAAAGCGGCTGGAAGTATTTTTGACGCTGGTTTCCTGGGTTTTCGCTGTAGGCTAAATAAACGGCATTGATAGTCGCCTCCTCAGCGCGCGCGAAATTTTGCGGGTAGATTTTCTGCGGATCAATCCAGCCCACTCCGTCAGGGACCAGCCACATTTGATAGAATTCGCCCGTTTTGGCTTTTGCATAGGCTTCGCTAGGCGAGATGAGGCTGGCCGCCAGGGCAGTCGAATCAAGTGGCCGCAAATTAAACTTTATTCCTGTCACTTTATTTTGAGAAACGGCTACAACGATTGTATTGTATTCTTCGTTGCGCGAATACCCGTCGGTTTTGTCGGAGGTGTTGACGATATTGTCGTCAGGAAGATTGGTTGCAAGGTTCACTGCGTCAGAAACAGTTGCGGCGCGACTTGAATCAAGCTTGCTCAAATTATGCAAGGCTGTGAGGTTGAGAATTGGCAAAGGGTCCCAGCTTCGGTGGAAGGTCACGTAAGTGACGCCGGGCGTGTCCTTGCGCTCGTAGCTTGCGGCTTCGGAGTAGTCGAGGTTAAGAATATAAGGAGCGAAGGCCTCATTTTGTCCCAAAAACTCTTGGGCGATTTTAATCGGCTCGGTGCTTGTACTGGTGCCCTGGGGCTTGGTGAAAACATATTTTAGCTTGCCGCTGCTGGAGTTAAAAATGGCGAGCCGCCGGTCTGCGTCTGTGCTGCTGGAGGTAGTCTTTTGGTCGAAATCGGAAAAATAAATGTCGCCGGTGGCGGTGTCTTTGGTTGTATATTTTTCATCCGTCCCGAGATTTTTAGCTAAGTTGCTGATGTAGTCTGGTGAAAAGTCGGTCAAAAAAGAATAAACCGGTAAAGCATTAGTCGGAGGTTTTCTGTTGCTTAGAGTTTTGGTGAGAGTCTCTGCCAGCGAAAAAGTGAAATCAACTTTAGGACTGGGCAGGATGACGCTCCTGTTGAGGGTAGTAAAATCATTGGTGGCCAAAATCTGCTCCGGCAGGACACCGTATTTTTCAAGTGCCGCCCGATACTCCCCTTCATTTTCAAGGATGTCATTGGGCAGGACAGCCGTGGTGCTAGTGGAGGCGGTTTGCGAGCTTGAAAGCTCCCCTAGTTCGGCGAGGATTTCTCGATATTTGGTCTGGCGTGCTCCCTCGGTAGCTCTCTGGGTGGGTGTTATCTTGGGAATCAAAAAATAGATAGCCACGGCGGCCACCAGAGCAAGTCCAACTACAACAATCAAAGCAACCTTCTTCGGACGCTTCATTACTTAGATTATAGCAGAGGCGAAAGTTGATTCCTGGTCTGTATCTTGTATAATCAAGCCACACGTGTTAGTGGCCTTTAGGCTGCTGACATGGGGGGAGTGATAGCTCTGACGTAGCGCAACACGTCGGAGGGTAGCTAAATGTGTGATGAGTGCGGCTGCAGCCTCAACTCTCTTCCGGAGATATCGTCTCCTCCACAAGAAGACGAGCGGTCGGCGGGGTGGAGGCTAGTCGAGAGTCTCACCGGTCTTCACTTCGGAGACAAGGCCCCAGAACCCGACTCGAGTCGGAGCCCAAGTCCGCCGGCTCGCTACGATGAGGATGGTAAACCGTCGGCCAACTCGGGCTAGCGAGCCTCGTACGTTTCAGGGGCGTTCGCCTTAGGCGGACGCCCCCTCGCGTTTGTAATATTATGCAACCGCTTCTTTGCAAATGTCTTTGTAGGGACAAAGCGAGCATTGACGAGGACTGGGGGTGGCTTTGAAGTTGGCTCTTTTCACTCCCGCGGCGCCGTCGGAGATAATCTGGCGGGTTTTGTCGAGCTCCTTGTCGGTAAATTTTTTTTGCGCACGAAGATCGGATTCGATAAAAATCAGGGTAGTTTTCGGAACAACTTTGTGTTTTTCAAGCCAAGAAAGAGCGTAAATCATCATTTGCGTTGACTCGCGAACCCGGCGGTCCGCATCCTTTTGATCCTTGACGTCCGAAGTTTTAAAATCGAAAATCTCTGTCTCGGCGCCGCGCGTTGAGACCAGGTCGTATCGGCCGCTGATTTTGACGTCCCCTAAATTAAACTCAAATCTCTCCTCGACTTTGTTTGGCAGAAAGTTTACTTTTTGGTCTTCGTCATAAAATTTTGCCAATGTCTCGAGTCCCTTGCGCTTGCGCTCTTCTTCGTGCTCGCGAGTGATAAAACCTTCGCTGGTGAAGCATTGATTGAAGTCGCTAACTAGTGACTCATAGTCTGGCTTTCCACCACGCAGCTTGCGCGCGAAGTAGCGACCGACGGCCTCATGAATGGCCGTGCCATACATAAAATGCCAACTAGTCGGCAAAGGAATTTTCACCACGGCGGAAAAATAATATTTTTTTGGGCAGGTGTAATAGTCGTCTATTTGCTGGCGCGAAAGTCTCAAAATCCCTTCTTTGGGTTTGACTCGAAGCCTGAAGCTCGAAGCTTGAGACTGTGCCTTATATCGCTCGATTTTTTCAAGCGCCGAAAGTTTATATTTCGTCTTTCCGACCGATGACTCGTTTAGGAGTTCTAAAGCAAATTGCGAGAGCTTTTTAGCTCTTTTGCCGCCGTAATCCTCAGCCGAGCTTAAAAATAAATAATCCTTGGCTCGGGTACAACCGACGTAAAAAAGTCGCCGTTCTTCCTGCAGATGAAAGTCCCCTTGCGGCAGCTTCTCTTTAATCAGCTCGTCGGGAATCGGAATCTTTTCTCGCCTTTCGCGGGTTGGGAAACGCTCCACGACTACATTGACGATAAAGACTACCGGCCACTCTAACCCCTTGGCGGCGTGAACCGTCATTACGTTGACCGCATCTAAATCCGGGTCGATATCGGACGATTGCACCTCATCTCCAACTGATAAAATTAGCTCTAAATTTTCAAGAAAAGCCAGGACAGATTTGTTATCCGAGCCGTGATCAAACTGGGCCAATCGATCGAAGAATTTGGCGATATTGGTAATTTTGACTTCCGCTTCGATGGTGTTTTGGCTGGTAAGTTTTTTAAAGTACTTTCTCTCGCGTAAATATTCATACAAGATCTCACCGGCGCGCTGGCGGCTGACTTGCACTCGATACTTTACGATATCTTTTAGAATTGCCCTAATTTTTTTATCTTGACTCTCACCTTTCTCGAAAAGCTCCTCAAAGCTTTTATTTTCTTGGCGAACCCGCGTGTAATATTTGGCCAGCAGATTTTCGTCAATATTGTAAAGTTCGCTCGTGGCCAGCTGATAAAATGATAGATTGTCGTTGTCATATGCGAGGCACTTGAAAAATGCAACCAGCATTTTCACTTCCGGGCGATCAAACAGAGATGAGGCACCAACAAAAACATTGGGAATGTTTTTGATATTCAGGGCTTGAATAAAAGGCTCGAGGTGACCATTGGCTCGCGCCAAAACAGCAAAATCGTTAAACCTATACCCCCCTTTCTTTTTCAGTTCCAAGATTTTGTCGGCGACCTGATCGGCCTCGCACGAGAGGGTGTCGCAATGCAGCAGTTCGGGACGCAAACCGTGCTTGCCCGAAAGCAGATGTTTGTTGATTTTGTTTTTGACCTCTAGCCGGTCGGGGTTATTGTGTTGGATAAGTTTATAGGCGGCATCCAAAACCTCCTGCGAGGAGCGATAATTTTGGTTTAAGACTACCTGCTTGCATTTCGGATAATCTTTTTTGAAAAATAAGATGTTGGAAATTGAGGCGCCGCGAAAGCGGTAAATTGACTGATCGTCGTCCCCGACTACAGTTATGTTCTGGTGTTTATTGGCCAGCAGTTTAACGATTTGGTATTGGGCGTAGTTGGTATCCTGGAACTCGTCCACCAAAATGTATTTGAATTTTTGCTGGCACTCCCTCAAAACCCTCGGGTTTTTCTTCAAGAGCTTATAAGCCAAGAAAATCTGATCGCCATAGTCTAAATTACCGGCTTGCAGCATCAAGTCCTGATATCTCTCGTAAGCTCTCGCCAGCTCCAGTGTCTTCTCCGCCTCAATTTTTTCTTCTTCATTTCGGCCCTTTCGCCTTTTTCGTTTTTCGTTTTTCGTTTGAGCGAACCCAAGGTATTCTTGAGGAGCGATTAGTTCATCCTTTAACCTAGAAAAATGCTTTAATAGCTCTTCGATGTGTTTCAAGGGATTAGCGATGGGTCGAAAATGTTTCAGCTCAAAAGCGTAAAGGTTTTGGCGCATAAAAATCGCCCGTTCTGTCTCCGAAAGGATTTTAAAGTTAGCCGGCAGGCCGAGATCAATAGCGTAATCGCGCAGGAGTCGGTCGCCGAAGGCGTGGAAGGTGGAAATCCAAGTGTCGACAAAGCCGTAAGGCACCAAAAGATCAACCCGCTGTTCCATTTCCTCGGCGGCCTTTTCGGTAAAAGTCAAAGCCAAAATCTCGGCCGGTCTAGCCAGCTTCTTCGCAATCAAATAGGCAATTTTGCGGGTAATAACCGTAGTTTTGCCTGTCCCCGCCCCGGCAATTATCAGACACGGCCCGCTTCGATGTGTAACGGCCGTCCGTTGCGTGGCATTGAGCTCGGATAAGAGTTTACTTTCATTCACTCTCAAGCGCCTTGACTAGTTGTTCTTTGGCGGTAACGCCGTTGAACTGATTGATAACCTTTCCGTCCTTGAAGATAAAAATCGTCGGCACACTCATCACCCCAAATTTATTAGCTAACTCCGGCGAATCGTCGATGTCTACCTTAAAAATGATAGCCTTGCCCTTAAGCTCGGCCGCTAATTTATCAATTGTCGGTTCAAGTATCTGACAGGGTCCGCACCAACGGGCAAAAAAATCAACCAGAGTCGGTTTGTCGGCTTTGGCTACTTTTTCGTCAAAATCGGCACTCTTGAGAATCCGAGCCATTTCCCCTCCTTTTTTGTTGCAAGAATTTTTATATAAATCGCCTCTATCGCAAAAAATGCAATCGTGAAGGCGACATCTCCCAGTACAGTATTTCGGTAAAAAGGGATCGCGGCGACAAAGCAGGCGAACAGGCCAGCCAGAGTGTGCGGGTACCAGCCGCCCAGCCAAACCCCGAAATTAGAGATTAAGAAAAACCAAATTGATCCTAAAAGCGGCGCTCCGGCTAGAATATACCATTTTTTCGGCAGGAAATGTGCTAAAAGGATGTAGCCGGCAAAGCCAAAGTAGACATAAGGAGTGGCCGGAGAGAAACCCAAAAAGATGTCCGAAATAACCATCACAACCAAAGTTAAAAAGGCTGCCTTAAGCAAAGTGAATCTATGCCCGGCAAAAACCGACAGCCCCCCGAGAGCCGTAAAATTGGCCGGATGAGGAACCAGACGGCTGACTACGCCGATAATGATAAGGAGATAATACATAATTCAGGCTATATCTTATCTTTATTCTGTCTAAGGCAATTTGTCAACGCAAAAATCAAGGGGTTTCGTGCCCTAACCAAAACCCAAAGTTAGCTGAACGTGGCTGTGGAGATCGGCTGGTCAACGTCGGGGCAAACAGCGCTGATGGAGTCAAATTGGATTAAGCTGATGTTGGGCGGGATGTTGAGCTCAAAGCTCTGGTCGGAGACTGCCGTAGCGATAGTTTTTACCTTAGCTAATGGCCGAGCTGTATTGCTAGAAACTGTGAGAGTCAAATCAAGCGCTCCACATTTTCCGTTATAGCTGAAAGATTTGACTTGAATCTTGTCGAGGGCGGTGATTTGAGCTTGACCGCTTAAGGAATATTTACTTGATTTGCTGAAATTGGCTAGCCGGCCGATTTTCTTTTGTTCTTCGGCCGAGGTTCCTTGGCCAGGAGAAAAACCGGTGGTTTTTTGACTCTCCAGCAAATTATAAAGAGCCGGATCGGTCAGCTGCACCCGGACAAAACCGACGTTTTTAAGATTTGGGTCAATCTCGCTTAATTCGGTGTCGCTTGACTCCGGTGTAGCTGAAGTGGCCGTTTTGTTGCCGCTTTTACTGCAACCGGCTGCCATCAGGGCTAATCCCGCAATCAAAATAACCAAAACGTTTCTCATTTGTCTTTATTATAGCAGAGCAGAGCGCTAGTAATCCAACCCTTTGATCGCCTTAATGCCCCGGTCGAAAGGGTGCTTGATTTTTTTAATCTCGCTAACCAGGTCGCAGCGGGCAATAATCTCCTTAATCTTCTTGCGTCCGGTCAGAACCAGCGACACTTGCGAAGGCTTGTTTTTCAGGAGGTCTAGCACCTGTTTTTTGGTAATGACTCTCGCCTCGATTGCTCCAAAAATTTCGTCAAGGATGACTACGAAGTATTTTTGGCTGTTTATCGCCTGTTTGGCTGCCAGCAGTCCCCTTTGAGCGGCACGGCGGTGGTCGCGAAGAGGGTGTCGATCGCAACCGAATCCGATAAACCCCAGGCCGTACTTCTCAAGTTCCAAGCCGGGGATTTTTTTTACGGCGAGTTCCTCTCCGCTTTCCCAGTCACCCTTAATAAACTGGATAATTTTGGCCTTCTTGCCGTGACCGGCGGCTCGAAGTGCGAGCCCCAAGGCCGCCGTTGTCTTCCCCTTGCCATCACCAAAATAGGAGATAATCATGTAACTTTTATTTTTGAATTTGGTGCTAAGAACAACCGGTCGTTGCTCCGCAATTTAAGCATTTGTAGCATTTACCGTTGGCGACCATGGTTGCCAGACCACACTCCGGGCACATTTCACCGGAGAACCCGAGACGAGCGCTTAACGACTCACCCGGTTTATCTTTGAGGGTCATCTGCGAAGTGGTCACCTTATCGTCTTTGGTAGGTGCCGGTTTCTCCAGTTGCCTTTCCTCGAATGGCAGCTTAATTGCCTCCCCGCCTTTGAGGAATTTATTTTCCAGCATTTGAGCGATGAAGTCGGAGATTGAGGAGGCGCTGGTGATGTCAGAGTCACCGGTAAAGCCCATCGGCTGGAAGCGCATATGCCTAAGCTGTGAAACGATTGTCTCGACCGGCACGCCGTATTGCAGCCCCACCGAAACCATCTTGGCAAAGGAGTCCGCCATTCCTGCCGCGAAACTTCCCTGCTGATTCATGATAATGAAGAGCTCACCGGGCTTATTGTCGCTATAGAGCCCCAAGGTCAGGTACATCTTGTGTCCCCCGACTTTGACTTTGCGGGTAATCGACATATGCTCCTTGGGCAGCCGCCGCCGGACCGGCCGGTATTCAATCACGATCTCCTTCTGTACCTCTTTTTTCTCACTCTCTTTGGCTTGTAGCGGTTGGGCAACCTTTGAGCCGTCGCGGTAAATTGCCACAGCCTTTAGTCCCCCCTTCCAAGAATCGAGGAGAATTTTTTCAATTTTTTCTTTGGTTGCTTCTTCGGGCAAGTTGACGGTTTTGGAAATCGCACCGGATAAAAACGGCTGAACAGCGGCCATCATCTCAATATGACCGGAGGGCAGGATAAAGCGTCTCCCGTACTGCCCGCAGCGATTGGCGCAGTCAAAAATCGGTAGGTGTTCCTCCTTGAGGTGCGGGGCGCCTTCGATTGTCATTCGTCCGCAAATGTGGTCGTTGGCCTCGGTGATTTGTTCGCTGGAGAAGCCGAGATTGGAAAGGATATTTGCGGCATCGAATTGGATTCCCAGACGCTCAAGTGCGCCTGACTCAACCAAAACTCCGCTGATTGGTTGATTAAGTTCGAATGCACCGAGTAAGCGTTCTTCGATTCGGTTAAGCTCCTCCTCGGTCAGCCCCTTTCTCTTGAGCGATTCGCGGTTGAGGTGCGGAGCACCCTCGAGTGTGCCGCTGCCAATGATGAAGGTGATGATTTCGCTAATTTGGCTTTGCGTGTATTTGAGGTGCTCTAAAGCCTTGGGGACAGACTGATTAATAATCTTGAAATACCCCCCACCGGCTAGTTTTTTGAACTTAACCAAGGCGTAATCCGGCTCGACTCCGGTGGTATCACAGTCCATCGCTAACCCGATCGTGCCGGTCGGGGCAAGAAGAGTTGTCTGGGCGTTGCGGAAACCATACTGCCCGCCTTCAAGGACGGCGCGATCCCAGGCCTCTCGCGCTGCCTGCAAAAGGTCTGCGGGACAGTCTGATTCAATGAGCATCGGCGGCGTAACTTTTAGCCCCTCATAATCACTCTCTGGCATCGAGTAAGCAGCTCGGCGGTGGTTTCGGATGACCCGCAGCATATCACTTTTGTTTTTCTCGTAGGTTTTGAACGGGCCGAGATGATGTGCTAGCTCGGCGCTGGTCGTGTATGATTCCCCAGTCATTAGAGCCGTAATCGTACCCGCCACGGCCCTACCTGTTGCGGAGTCGTAGGGGTGACCCATCAGCATCAAAAGTGAGCCTAGATTGGCGTAGCCGAGCCCAAGTGGCCGATGCAGGTAGCTGTTTTTGGCAATTTCATAAGAAGGAAATTGGGCCATGAGAACGGAAATTTCCAGCGTTATCGTCCAGAGGCGGGTGGCATGACGGAAGGCCTTAATATCAAACTCGCCGTTTTTGTGATTGTAGAATTTGGTAAGATTGAGCGAGGCCAAGTTGCACGAAGAGTCGTCCAAAAACATAAATTCGCTGCAGGGGTTTGAGGCGTTAATGCGCCCGGAGCCCAGACAGGTGTGCCAGGCGTTAACGGTCGAGTCAAACTGCACGCCCGGATCGCCGCAGTGCCAAGCGGCTTTGGCAATTTTTTCCCACAAATGCTTGGCCTTAACGGTTTTGGTGATGTGGTCGGGATCGGTGCGGGCACGCAAGTGCCAGTCGCCGTCCTGTTCCACTGCCTCCATAAATTCATCTGTCACCCGAACGGAATTGTTCGCGTTCTGCCCCGAGATAGTCTGATAGGCCTCCCCTTCGATGCCGCCGGAATAACCGGCAGCAATCAGGTCGGACGCCTTTTTTTCTTCCCGGTATTTCCAATCGATGAATTCTTCAATGTCAGGGTGGTCGGTGTTTAAAATGACCATTTTTGAGGCCCGCCGGGTCGTACCGCCGGATTTGATTGAACCAGCCGTACGGTCAAAAATTTGCAGCCAACTCATCAGCCCCGAGGATTTCCCCCCGCCGGAAAGTGACTCTCCGGCGGCGCGCAAGGGAGAAAAATTGGTGCCCGTACCGGAGCCGTATTTGAAGATTCGTGCCTCGCGGGTGATTAGATCAAAAATACCACCTTTGTTGACCAGGTCGTCCCGAACGGATTGGATGAAACAGGCGTGAGGTTGGGGGTGGGTGTAGGCGTCTTCGGATTGTTTGAGATGCCCCGTTTCGGGATCGGCGTACCAGTGGCCCTGGGGCGACCCGTTAATTTTATAGGAGTAAGCCAAGCCGGTGTTAAACCACTGTGGTGAGTTGGGCGAGCCGATCTGGTGGACGAGCATATATTTCATCTCGTCCTCATATTTTTTCGCGTCAGTCGAACTTAAAAAATAGCCGTATTTTTCTCCCCAGCTGCGCCAACAACCGGCTAGGCGGTCAATGACCTGCTTGACCGAAGTCTCGCTCCCGAGCTTCGGTGAGCCATCAGGGTTTTTTAGGGGGTTACCAAATTTATCCAGCTGCGGCACGCCTTTTTTGCGAATGTATTTAGAGATTAAAATATCAGAGGCAGTTTTGCTCCAGGCCACCGGCACTTCAATGTCTTCCATAGCAAAAACCACCGATCCGTCCGGGTTGATGATTTTGCAGGAGCGCTTCTCGTACTCAACACTCTCGAGCACCTTTCCGCCAAGTTCTCGGGTATAGAGCGGCTCGATTTTAAGCCCTCTTTCCTTATGAGCTCCCACGGACTTTTTGCCGCCCTCGACCTGTGGCTTTTGGCTTACTCCAGTGCCGGATGCCTTCGCGTTGGGCATTTCCCTCCCTTGCAGATTATTTAGCTATTTCCTTAACCTTATCAGTTCCTCTTCAAACGATTCGATGTTTTTAAAATCCTTATATACGCTAGTGAACCGCAAATAGGCAATTTCGTCAATTTTTTTGAGCCGCCGGATTACGAGGTTGCCAATTTTAACTGAAGAGATCGTTTGCTCCCCTCCCTCAAGCAATTTCTGCTCAACCTCGTCGGCGATACGGTTTGCCTCCTCGTCCGTGATCCGACCGTTGGCAGCGATCTCCACGCCGCGGATTATTTTTTCACGCTCAAATGGCTCGGTGCGGCCGTTTCTCTTTTCGACCATCAGGCTTTGCTCGATTTTCTCATAGGTTGTAAAGCGGTGATGGCACTTTTCGCATTCTCGCCGCCGCCGGATACTGCGAGGATCCGTATCGCGCGAGTCAATGACTTGGGTTTCTTCAGATTTACATTTGGGACAATTCATAATAAAAATTAAAAATTCGAAGTTAAAAATGCAAAATGGCGTGCGGTGAGGAGAAAACAAAAAACACTACATCTAGTGTTCTATTTTATACTAAACCACAATATAGCCGTGTCAAGTGTCATCTAAAACAAAAAACCAAGGTTAGCTAACCTTGGTTCCCCCGGAGCTCTGCACTTTACGAACTTACTTCAGCTTTCTCCTGATAAACGCCGGGACTTCGAGCTCGTCCTCATCCTCTGCTTCAGTCTCTGCCGGTGAGACAGCCTCTTCCTGCTCAACATATGGGGTGTATGAATTTTGCTGGGGAGCGGGTGGGGCATACATCGGCCGCGGTTCGTTCATTGCCGGGGCGGCTTTGGCCGGTGGTTTGCGCTCCCCGACTCGCTCGTCAAAGCCGGTCGCGATGACGGTGATTTTTACCTCTCCGCTCATTGACTCATCAATAATCGAACCAAAGATAATATTGGCGTCAGGATCCGCCGCCTCGGTGATAATCTTGGCAGCTTCATCAATCTCGTACATGCTCAAATCCGGCCCGCCGGTAACGTTAAACAAAATCCCCTTTGCTCCGTCAATTGATAGCTCCAGAAGTGGTGAATCGATGGCCGCTCGGGCCGCCTCGACGGCGCGATTATCGCCGCTGCCTCGGCCGATGCCCATCAGCGCACTCCCTGCGTCAGCCATGATCGTTTTAACGTCAGCAAAGTCAACGTTAATTGTCCCGTGGACTGTAATCAAATCTGAAATACCCTGAACACCTTGTCGCAAGATATCGTCAACGACGCTAAAGGCGTCAGTCAAAGATGTTTTTTTGTCAATAACCTGCAAAAGCCGGTCATTCGGGATAACGATTAGAGTATCAACCTTGTCCCGTAGCTCCTCGATACCTTCGTCGGCAACCTTTTTGCGTCGGATGCCCTCGAAGGAAAAGGGCTTGGTGACGATTCCAATTGTCAAGGCGCCGAGCTCTTTGGCAATTTGCGCTGTAACCGGCCCGGCTCCTGTTCCTGTGCCGCCTCCCGCTCCATAAGCGACGAAAACCATATCTGCACCCTTGAGGGCTTCATAGATTTCCTCCTTGTTTTCGTCAACTGACTTGCGGCCAATCTCGACCGAGGAGCCAGAGCCAAGTCCGCGAGTGGTTTCTTTACCGATTTGAATCTTAATTGGAGCCGCGTTGTTGACCAGCGCTTGAGCGTCAGTGTTAATAGCAATAAATTCAACCCCCTTCAGTTTGGAGTTGATCATTCTCTGAACCGAGTTCCCTCCTGACCCGCCGACGCCTGCGACCTTGATGGAAGCAAACGTTTCCAGCTCCTCTTTCATAACCATATTTTAGGGAATAAAGTTTTTGAAGATGTCTTTAACCTTATCGAATGCCCCCCCTATTTTTCCAAAATTAACCGGTAATCTTCCCTTATTAGACACGTTTGCTTCTCTCTCGTCAATACCCCACAACATCAGCCCTATGGCTGTAGCGTACTCCGGGTCATCGAGGCTGTCAATAATGCCGGAGACTTCATAAACCGATTTACCGGTTTGGGCCGGGAGTCCCAAGGCTCCTTTGACGAACTGTTGAAGGTTTTTTAAACGGGCTCCGCCCCCGACTAGAACCACTCCGGCCGGCAGCATTTCATCTCGTTGAATCTGTTTTAGCTCGTCGCGGATCATGCTGAAAAGCTCGTTTAAGCGCGCTTCGGCAATTTCACAAACATAGCGGCGATTAGGCATTTCCTTCTCGCTCGGTTCGTATTTTTTAAGCTCAATTTTTTCGCTCTCCTTAACCTCGTCGACCATCGCATCAATTTCTTTCAGTTTGATCCGCTCGGCTGCCTCGATGGTTATTTTGAGCCCGATGGCGATGTCGTTTGTGATATGCCCCGAGCCAATCGGGATAACTTTGGAGTGAATCAGCGTTCCCTCTTCAAAAACCGCGATGGCGGTGTTGGCTGCCCCAATGTCAATTAAAATGACCCCGATCTCCTTTTGTTTTTTGCTCAAATAGCCCTTAGCTGCGGCCAGGGGGGCAAATATCAATCCGTCAACCTCGAGACCAGATTGCGCCAAGGCGCGGCTTAAATTTTTTAGCGCTGGCAGGGCGATCCCGACAACGTGGGCTTGAACCTCGAGACGGATTCCCGACATCCCTGAAGGATCTTTGACTGCTTCATGCCCGTCAATGGAATAATACTTGGGGATAGCGTGGATAATCTCGTAATTTGGCGGCAAGGCAACTGATTTGGCCGCCTCGATAACCCGCTCGGCGTCGATGGCCTGAATTTCTCCATCGGCGCGGCCAACCGCAATTACTCCCTTGGAGTCGCTGGAGACAACTTGACTGCCGTTGATCGAGGCGTAGCAGCTGGTGATTTCCTCGCCGCTGGCGCGCTCGGCATCTTCCAGGGCGCCAGAGATAGCGCTGACGGTCTCTTCAATGTCCACTACCGAACCCTTGCGCAACCCCGAGTTAGCAGCACTTCCAACGGCGGTGATGCGGACCATGCCTTCTTTTATTTGCCCAACGGCAACGGCAACTTTGGTCGTTCCGATGTCAACCCCGACGATGGAGCCCTCTTTCTTCACTCACCCTCCAAGCTACTATTTGTGGTGACTACCAACCAGGTGGTTCAAACCGTGACGCAATACAAAAATAAACTCACTCTTGTAGTTTGAACCATTTTTTTCGGCGTACGATTTTATTATATCAGAGCAGATGACAATTGTTCCAATAACAGGTTCGCCTTTGGTGGTCTCTCCCGGGATTTCCTCAAGCGGGAAACTTAGTACATCGGTCGGGTAGTCGTGTCCGAGAGATTTTTTATTCAGCCGGCGCATCGCCTGTGCCCCGACAACCCTAATCTCCACCGTTTTTCCTCCTGCGCGGTGGGTTTTCAGGTGTTTCGCCACCTCTTTTTCAATCAAAGAAGGTTTGAGGTCAAAGTATTTTGGCGATTCAATAGATAGTAGGACTTTGTCTTGAGCCCCCATTATCCCTCAACGATTTGTCGCACAACCTTGGCTACGACTGCCCCGTCGGCTCGGCCCTTAACTTCGGGCATGACGATCTGCATTGCTTGGCCAAAATTGAGATCATTTTGCCCTTTTAGCTTCTCCTGAGCAATTTTGGTGATTTCCTCTTCCGAAAGAGTGGCCGGAAGCATCTCCTTGATAATCTCGATTTCTGTTTTGGTCTTATTTACCAAATCTTCCCGTCCGCCGCTTTCAAATTGCGGCAGAGTTTCCTGGCGCTGCTTAAGCTCTGCTCTTAAAACCCCTTGCGCGGCCGTATCGTCGAATTTATCCTTGAGCTCTTTTTGCTTGTTCAAGAGAGCAGCTTTTAAGGTTTGCAGCAGAACCCTCTTTTCACTGTTGCCGCTTTTATACTCGGCAACGATTTGTTGGCTTATTTTATCGAGTAAGTTCATAGATTATTGATCTTAAAGGTGTTGGCGTTGTAGCGGGTAATAAGATAGATAATAATCAAAACAACCAGTGCAACAGCGGCACCGATGACGATTTTAACTAGAAAGTTGCCTCGCCCTCCCTTACCATCCGCGCTTGGCTTCGTTTCGGACGGCTTTGCGTCGGGCGGATTCCCTTCGTTTTCTTCTTGAAGGCTCTTTTTCACGATACTTTCTCTTTTTGGCTTCGGTTAAAACACCACTTAGCTGGATTTCCCGAAAGAACTTGCGGATCATCACCTCGGGATTTTCCGATCTTTTATACAACCTCGCTCACCCCTTTCTTCGTTTTGTTTCCTTGATCATACCTGATTTCGGCCTAAATAACAAGATTTACTAATCAGAAAGTCTCTCGCCGCCCAGCAGGTGAAAGTGGAGGTGCGAGACGGTTTGCCCCGCGTCTTTGCCGTGGTTGGTGATGATTCGATAACCGGTTTTATGAATCCCATATTGCTTGGCCAGCTGGCGGGCAACCGCAAAAACTTCTTCCAAAATTTTCTCGTCTTTAAGGTCGTCAATCGAGTCGGACAAGTGAGCCTTGGGGAAGATTAACAGGTGGGATTTGGCCTTGGGATTGATGTCATAAACCACCATCAGCCGTTCGTTTTCGAAGATGACGTCAGCGGGAATCTTATGGGCAGTAATTTGGCAAAAAATGCATTTCATGAGCTAAATTTACCCCCACCCCCTTGACAAAACAAGAGTAGTGTGTTATAGTTATGCGTTCCCCAAAATTGGGGAGCTTTTTATTTACCGCTTAAGAATAAAATTTGCTGAAAGCAAAAAAGCGGTGGATAAATTCCCATCACGGGAGCTCCTGCAAGGGGAACGAATATGAAAAACACCAAAAAGTATCTCCAGATGGCTCTTGTGGTCTTGGCTTTGGCTCTAGCGCCGCTAATGACCCTTGGGGATGAGGCGGGCCAGCCGGTGGCCAACAAGACTGCCAAGTATGCCGTCAGCGAGACTCTGTTTGTTAAGCAGGTCTTGCCTAAGGCTGAGATCGTTGCCGGTGAGTCTGAGGCGCAAAAGCGTGTTAAGACCACTGCCGGCACTTCTCGTGAGGTTGCCTCGCGTGAGGCCGTCTCGGAGAGGGACTATAACCTTGATGAGCTGCGTGCCATCTACCGTGATGCGGCTAACCGCTACGGAATTGACTGGAAGCTGATTGAGGCTGTTCACCAGGTTGAAACCGGTAAATCTGCTACTTGTAAGCGCAGCTACGCCGGTGCGACTGGCCCGATGCAGTTTATGCCTTCCACCTTCCGTCACTACTCTGACGGTGGAGACATCTGTAACCTGCGTGACTCGATCTTCGCTGCGGCCAACCTCTTGGCCAACTCAGGCGCTGATGCAGGCGACATTGATGGCGCTCTGTACAACTATAACCACTCGATGAGTTACGTCGCTCTCGTTAAGGACGTAATGAACTCGATCTAGCGGATGAGGCAATCCCGCACTTAGGCGCAAGGACGCAAAGTGCGGGATTGTTGGTTTGGCGGTTTAGAACTATGTTTTCTTATATAAATTGCGCCGTTACTTCCGGTGGGACAATTTCATACCAAGTCTGGCCGGGGTTAAACTCGATTTCTCGATCAGTTTCGTCATAAAAAATCGTTCGGGCGCTAAGGTCGTTCTTTTTCCAAGTCCCTTTAATTTCCTGCCCATCTCGCACGACATAGGCCGGGCCGCTCCCAACGGTTTTAAAAACATAATTGGTTGAGCCGTAGCTTCCCGTCGGCTGCAGCGTTCGCTCAACGGTTTGAATAATGATATTTTTAGCGACAATATTTTTGTCGACCAAAGCATCCTTGTCCTCTTTACCCGCCAGATAACGGGTGTAGGCGTTGGTGTTGGGATCGTAGGCCCATTTAACCTTATATGAGGCGGAAGAAAAATCAATTTCAACACTCTTGCCGGAGGCCGATCCCGGGCTGTCTTTTTTAAACTTTAAGGCGGTGAAGTTCGAGGAATTTACATCAAATTTTTTATCGTTTGCAAAGGCATAGAGCTTCTCAGTTGAAGAAAAGAGGGTGTGTTCGGAAGCGACTGGTTTGC
>Ga0315282_10006887_pt1 | contig 18856 bp, 11 predicted proteins | sample YL17G07_20_MG_FD_203693 | JGI IMG/M metagenome (GOLD analysis project Ga0315282, IMG submission 203693) | Sediment microbial communities from Yellowstone Lake, YNP, Wyoming, USA - YL17G07_20 | ecosystem: Environmental > Aquatic > Freshwater > Lake > Sediment | place: USA: Wyoming | collected...
GGCGCGACATTGTATGGTTGGTGCAACGGTAAGAGTCCCTGTTGTCGCAAAGTGGTCCTCATGCTGTCGCCAGACGTGGCATACGGGCCTTGGAGGTAGGCCTTAAGATTGGCAGTTATGAAAGGTGAGAAGTAGGCCGCAATCGTGTGGTTTGTCGTCACATTCGTAAAGGTATGAGTCGTTACTCCTCCGAGATTCGTCCCATCCACCACCACGCTGTCAATGTGAGCACCGGCATTCGAAGTAATCGTAAACGTGGTATCTGTCCCTCGATTCACAAGGACTGTCCCGCTCGGCGTGATCGTTCCAGGACCGCTTGCTGATGCCGCGATTGAATTACTCATTGTGATGAAGTAGTCAATCAGTCCTGTAAAGCCAGGAGGATTGGCTCCAGGAGTGGCCTCAGCATTTCCTACGTACGGCGCTACTGAACCAACTGACAGGAAGTACGGGAAAGTCGTGCCAACCATCCAATTAAGGCCATTGAGTGAATACGACTGTGTCCACTGGTTTCCTGCTCGTGTCACCCGCATGTAAAGCGGGGCAGAACCATTACCGGCAATTGTGTTGTACACCTTCGCTGTCGAGACGCTGTCAGTACATGTCGCTGCAAAAATCTTGATGTTTCCGCCAGCGCTATGAAATTCGAACCGCAAGTAATTTGCGCCGTCTTGCAGGACCTGAACTCCCTCCGTTTGGTATTGTTGAGTCATAGCAGCATCGAACTTTAATTCGATGTCAAAATCCGCATTGTTGACGGACTGCACGATCCGTGGAACAGTATTCACATTATTCCAAGCATCGTGCTGGACACCGCTCGGGACCGAGATCGACACTTGGCTTCCTGTCATCGTCAATGTGGCATCTCCCCGAGGATTAACAAAAGTCCACACACTAGTGTCCAGGGAACCTTCGTTGAATTCATCAGATACAAGGCTGGAATGATCAGAACCAGTAACGAAGCTGACAGTTGCTGTAGACACTATTGGCGCACCATTGACCGTACCAGAGATCGTTGCGGTCCCGGGGACGGTTGACGAAGTCAGCGTTGCTATCCGTGTGCCATTGCCCGGGTTAGTAACGGCACTCAAAGTACCAGCGGTAGTTGATAACGTGACTGTATCGCTACCGCCAGTTAGATTCACGCCACTGGCATTCTTCAGCTGAACGGTAATCGTTGAGGTGCTTGTCCCGTTTGCACTTATCGAGGTCGGTGCTGCTGTAATGGTCGACATCGCAGGCGAAGGCGTTGTATCAGGGAGTACGGGCGTCACAGTCACATTGCCAAAACTCGCGTCAACATTATGGGCAGCCAAGAGAAGAGAGCCACTTGCAGGATCCGCTGGCGCAACTTGTCCCGTCAGATCCCATCCCGTCGGTTCAGGTTGTCCAAACTGCCAAACCTTGAACTTATAGAAGCTACCCTGACCTGATATCGTTTCCACACGCATCTTGAAATCATAGGTGACTTCAAAATTCAGCGCCCGAGGGGTGCTGCTGAGAGAGTAGCCGTTCCCTTCAAGCTTCAACATCGGATTGCTTGGCTTCGCGTCATACCAACCGTCAGCCCCAATGGGCAAATACCCGGTTTTCGGCTGCCAGCCCGGCCACGGATTATCTGTATGGCCATTCCAACGCATGACAAAGCCTAGACCCGACCCGTCTCTCGAATAATTTCCACTTACTGAGTCGATACTATGGATGGTGATAGGAACAGTTACCTCGTAGCCGGTCCATGTGACATCTCCGATCGCAACCAGACGGTCATAGCCGGTGACTGCTGGACGAAGGCGTCCGCCCTGCACGGTCCATAGTCCATCTACAATCTGCGCCACGGTTGGTATGGTATCTGTTGAACTCCAATCGATGGAATATGGTAAAGGCCATACGTGCCCACTCGTATACTGCACAATCACTGTGTCTTTTTTCGTTGGGCCCAAGCTGTCTGTCGCCGCGATGACAACCTGGTTCATTCCGTCTATGAGTGAAGAATAGTTGATGTCAGCGTTGAAATCGCCGCGAGAACGAAGACGGCGAGTATCCGGGCCTCTTGAGAGTGCAACTGACGGTCCACCATTAAGAGAATAGGTCAAGGAGGCAATGCCATGGGGACTCGAGACGTTTCCAAGGATGTTGATCGCCTGCTGCGGTATTCCCAGTTGTCCAAACCTCTGATTGTGGCCATACCAGACATTTATGACTGGCAAGGTGGGAGCGACTGCAAGCGTCGCCGCGTTGCTTGTTGTGCTACCCAACGAGTTGGTGACCACACAACGGAACGTCGATCCGTTATCTGCTAAGGTTGTTGGTGGCGTCGTGTACGATGCACTCGTCGCTTCAGTAATGTTCACACCGTTCTTCTGCCACTGATACGATAACGGCGGACGCCCAACCGCTACCACCCTGAGCAGCGCTGTGTCTCCAACGGACACATTTTTATTCAGAGGTTGATAAAGAATTCTCGGTATTCCAAGCGTTTCCAGCCACCAGAACTCATCCAATTTACAGAAAGCATTCACAAATGGTCCAGTTTCTAGTTGAGTTACATATTGTTGTATGGCTTGATACTTGAGATTCAGGCTACGATCAGTGCTCCTCATTTCCTGCGGAACAGGAACGCTAACACGATTGGGCCATAGATATTCACTGCTAGGAAAATCCGGCGGCTCACTGAATCCAGGAGAAGGATCGAACCGGTCTAAGACCTGGGTGGTCGTTGGTTCGGGCCATACATCATTCTTGCTGAGATTCATCTCACCAATTGGATTATGAGACTCGTTAACGTCCCAAGTGTCGTTGAATGGATACGAAGCAGGCGCATGCACTATTGTCTGCCCGACCGTGACATGCCATCCCGGATTCGTCGAGGCGACTGCCGATACAGCCTCCCATAGGGCATAGTACACCGCGCGATGGTCTGGATGTGCATCCAAAGGTCCTGTCACAATGATCTGGCTTGGGAGGATCGTCCTGATGACTGTAGCAAGATCATTCACAAAGTTGGGCCAGTTATAGCTTGCTGGCGTGCCATAAAAGGCAGAATGCACATCTTTGCCGCCATACCCTCGGGTACCATATGTAGCACTGATTTCAGTACTCGTCGTGTAGAACCGGTCGCTTGAGGGATAGTTATTGCGAAGGACCAATAGCCAGCCATCGGGATAGCCAAGGAAGTAGATTTTATCCTCTGACAACCCAAGCAATGCCATACCCGAAACCGATTCACCCTGGCGCGTATATCCATAAGAAGTGCCGGTATTATAATCGCCATTCGTAGCAACAACGACGTAGGCCGGTCTTCCTTGGAGGACTGCAGAGCGAATACTGCCGCCCCCAGTGATGGCCTCGTCGTCCGGATGAGGAGCAAACACCAGAAGCGGCCCGGCTGGCTCTCCAACCTGATAATCGCTGAGCGTTGTCATCCCGAGTGCTTGCGTACTCGTTGTGGTTCTCGTCCCAATCGTCGGCGGGACTGTCCACGAACCTCCATCACATTTGCCGATGATAAAGTTATTGGTGTTCGTTCCAGGGTCCTTATCATCAGCTACAAAGTTGAAGGTTGCGTTATATGTCGTGAAGACGATGCCTCTGTTGGTCAACGTCCAGTACCGGTTCACACTCTTTGCTGGGTCGATGATCGAACTGGAGATGTCTGGATGATCCCCCACGGTCGTACTCGCCGTCAGGTTCCCAGATGTCGTCACACTTGCAAACGAGAGGTTCACGGGCGTGTAATCCGTCGCATCTCCGATCTCAAACGTCAGTAACGTCGGCCCTGTTGCCACACTCTTCGTGAAATTCCCAACCACATGCCCGCTTGTGCGAACAACAGCTCCCCCCGTCCCCAAGATTAGAGTATCTGCTCCCGTCGTGATGTTCCCACTTGTGAAGGTGAGCGTACCGCTGACCTGGAAGTTCCCGCCGAGTGTCAATGGTCCCGGGTTCATTGTGAGATTCTGGATCGTGGGTGTACCGCTTCCTGTCAGTGTGATGTTCTTGTTCACCGTCACCGTCTCGTTGTACGTTCCCGCTGCGACGTTTATGATGTCACCGCTATTAGCTGCGTCGATCGCCGCTTGAATAGTAGCTTTCGGACCGTTAGTGCCACTCGTGAACGTCGGAGACAGTCCGTCCCAAGAATTGTCCCCTGAAGGACTGACGTACACTGTGGTAGGCTCCTGTCCCCACGCAACTGCGCTTACCATGACAAGACAAACCAGCAATATGGAAAACCTCTTCAACACTTCGCCCCCAAAAAGAAAATGTGGAATGATGATCTAGAACTTTCACCAAATGCTCGAAAATCCATTTTTCCGGGTTCCCAAAGCTATGTTAAACGATTCTGGGCTGAGGTACCGGGATAATGAACTTACCACCTCTGCGCCGGTACTCATCCTGTTGTTTCATAACTTCATCAGAGAAATTCCAGGCAAGAAGCAAGACATAGTCGGGCATGTCAACTAGGAGTCTCGACGGAGGAAAAATCGGGAGGTGATTCCCACCCATGTACCGACCGTGCTTGAACTTGTTCAAGTCAACCACGTAATCAACAAGCTTTTTATCTATTCCAACATAAGCGAGCATCGTAGTCGCTTTCGCGGCTGCCCCGTATGCGGCAATCTTATTCCCTTGTACTCTCAGACTGTGTAACATCTCTGAGAGAGAACGTTTGATTTGACGCACCCGTTCAGCAAAAGCGCGGTAGTACTCAATCTGGTCGACCTTTCTGTTCCTCTCTTCTTGAAGAAGGAACCGGATGGTGTCAGTAACAGCTTCCCGCGGCTCCACGAACATGCGCAATGTTCCACCATGGACGGGCACGTGCTTAATGTCATTGAGAAAGAGAGAGTGCCTTTCAAACAGCTTATCCAAAGCCGTCACAGAAAAGTAGCAGAGGTGTTGATGATAGATCGTATCAAACTCGCAGTGATCAACCAAGTCAACGACATATGGTGCCTCGATGACTGCGACACCCGTCTCCTTCAAGAGAATACGGATGCCTTCGACGAAGCCATTAAGATCTGGCACATGAGCTAATACATTGTTGGCTAGGAACACGTCAGCGGCTTTCCTTTCGTCTTCACGGAGCTTCCTCGCTAGATCCTCACCGAAAAAAGTACATAGCGTCGGGATGCCTGCTTCCTGAGCCACTCGAGCAGGTCCTTCAGCTGGATCGATCCCTAGCACAGGAATGCCGGCCTCAACAAAATTCCTGAGCATGTAACCATCGTTGCTCGCAGCCTCGACGACCAGACTGTTTGAACTAAGATTCCGTCTTTTTATCAGATCTCTTGCGCTACTAGCAAAATGTTTCATCAATGATGGCGAGACGGACGAGAAGTAAGGATAATCTCTACAAAAAAGAATTTCCGGCTCCACAGAGACGGTGATCTGTACAAGGGTGCACCTCGGACAGAACACCAAGTCCAGAGGGGCAGTCATTTCTGCCATTCCTAACTGTTCCTCTGTTAGCAGAGCATCGGCTAACGGAGTCTGCCCAAAGGATATCACAGGCTCAAGCTTGTCACATCCACAAGAACGGCAGGTTGGCTTCCCATTGTCCATCCTCTCGTACTTCTCCTATCGTGCTGTAGTCACCTTAACTTCTTCTGTTTTCCAGCGCAGGGATTCATCCAAGCGACCGCTTCTCATCAGGTATTTGATGTGGTCAATGCGCTTGTACTTCGGTCCCTCAAAATCCTCTAAACGCAACCCGAGTTTTTTGTAGGCGTTATAGAGCTCCAGAGCACCACCCCGTGCATTCCATCGAGGTTTGAAATCAGGGAGCGTGCGCATCAGCTTGCTGCAGTCAACGCGATAGCAGCGCTTATCCGGTCCAGCATCTTTCGCGTATTCAATCTCGCACCCAGGCACAGTTTCCTTCACGATCTCCGCCAACTCCCTGATTCGATAGTTGTCCTCATTGCGACCCACATTGAAAGCTTCATTGTGGACAAGTTCACGAGGTGCATGAAGCACAGCGATAAAGGCCCGCGATATGTCTTCAATGTGCACAATTGGTCGCCATGGCGTTCCATCACTCTTGATATGCACCCGACCGGTTGCAAATGCCCATGCAACGAGGTTGTTCAGGACCAAATCAAAGCGCAGTCGTGGAGAGACCCCATAGGCAGTTGCATTGCGGAGGAAAGTCGGACTGAAGTTCGAATCCGCCAACTTCGCCACATCGCACTCTACAAGCACCTTTGAAATTCCGTAGGGTGTGACTGGGTTAAATGCTGATTCTTCGTTCAACAGATTCTCACCACCTGCGCCATAGTTGCTGCAGGAAGATGAAAAAACAAAACGCTGGACCCCAACGTCTTTCGCGAGCTGAGCCAGTCGGACGGAGGCAACATGATTAATGTCATAGGTCAATGCTGGATTTAAGTCCGCAAGAGGATCGTTTGAAAGACCGGCGAGATGTAACACGGCATCGAATCCCTCGAGATCAGAGGGATTCACATCGCGGATGTCCTTTCTCATTTCCGGGATTGCAGCGATTCCGTCGCCAAAAGTACAATCCTCATAAAGATCGCTGTCGAGTCCGACAACCTTGTGACCCTCCGCCAGCAGGATGGGTACCATCACTGTACCGATATAACCAAGATGACCCGTTACCAATACACGCACGCTCTTCCTCCAATACCTTCTATGCCAATGATCTCAGATCCTCTTGAAGCCGACATCCATTTCCCAATGAGCCTTCACAGTTGTCAAGCTGGCCAACGAAATGCAGGGAACTCGGACGCGTTCGGCCCGCAGTTACAGTTCTCTACGAAGTTCTCGAACCCACGATAACTACAATTCTCACTCTGGGACCTCGCTGTAGCTGAGCGGCAATTTACGTGCCGGCCTGTTCGCTCAGATTGCAATTTGACTAGACTCAAAAACCCTGGAAAAAACAATCTGAATGATGTGTAACCTATGTGCAGCCCTACATTTGCGTGTGTAGGCGTTCTCTACCTCAGCGGCCGTGTGTGTAAAAGGGTACCACTTGTTTTTCAGCTCTTCCTTGAGTTGGAATCGCCGCATGCGTAGTCTGAAGAACCAGCAAGACAGCAAAGATCCGACTACCGAATGTTCATCGCCCAAGAAGACCGTTGTCCAGCCCTACAGTATCGTTTCCGTCTGCCAACAGCAATGGCAAGAGGCCCGGCTCACCCTTCACAACACTTCCGGTACATGCATCTTCGGCACTCAGAAAACTTTATCCCGCGAGTGTTAATCATTCCAAATCTTCCAGGGCGCATTCCCTTTTTGCCAGAGATCTTCCAACAATCTCTTATCGCGCAGTGTATCCATACACTGCCAGAATGAGCTGTGCTTGTACGCCATCAGTTGTCCGTCTGCGGCAAGTCGTTCCATCGGCTCTTTTTCCCACTGGGTATCATCGCCATCAATGTAGTCGAAAACTCCAGGCTCAAGAACAAAAAAAGCTCCGTTAATCCATCCCTCTGCGGTCTGAGGCTTCTCGGAGAATTGAATTACCTGATCGCCGTTAAAGTTGAGATGACCGAAACGCGCAGGTGGACGAACGGCGGTGAGGGTCGCGAGCTTTCCATGCGATTTGTGGAACTTGAGCAGGTCATGTAAGTTCACATCGGACACACCATCTCCCCATGTCAACATGAATGTTTCATTGCCGAGGTACGGGGCAAGACGTTTAATACGTCCACCGGTGAGTGTATTGATTCCCGTATCCACCAATTCGACATTCCAGTCAAGCCCGCGACCTCCATGCGCATCCACTTTTCCTGTGGAGAGATTGACTGTGAGATTCCCGTTCAGAGCTGCAAAGTCAACCATATACTTTTTTATTACTTCGCCTTTGTACCCAAGCGCAACCACGAAGTCCTTGTACCCATAATGAGCGTAGTGCCTCATGATGTGCCAGAGAATAGGGCGTCCACCGATTTCGACCATCGGCTTGGGTTTTACTTCCGTTTCTTCGGCGAGGCGTGTGCCGACTCCGCCGGCGAGGATTCCAACCTTCATGGTGTTCTCACTTGTTTGACATACTTACCTGTCCTGATACAAGGAAACGAACCGGCTCGTGATCGTGCTCCACAACGATTTGTCGGCGTACAGCCGTTGCTCGGTTGTGAACGGCTCCTACCGTGCCGCGACGATCGATATGAGACCAAGCAATCCACATGCGGTCAGTCACAATAACATGCGGTAAGGATGACCGTTGCCAGTCAAAAAGGTAAGTTCTTTCCCTTTTTTCACAGGCGGATGCTGCTACGATCAGTGGGAGCGGATCCTGTCATTATGTTGAACTCAGCTTCATTGATTGGGGTCGCTCCATCTACGTATTTGACAAAAGATGATCTCTTGCGAAACCTCTTTGGAAGCGGAAGCCGCGCCAGACCGAAAAAGGCAATAATAACGTCTCGAACTAGTCCACGTCTAAAGCTCCATACCCACGAGATCATCTTCAGATAGCAACGTGATTTCTCTTTAAGACTAAGTGGTCCCTTCGCTATTACTGACAGGTAGTCAAGCATTTGCAGCCACCGAGGGAGAACAAATTTGCCTTGCAAGCTGGGGTTAAACCAGATTACCCTGTTATTCCAATCTGGGAAAGATTGTACGGAAGAGTCAGGATGAAGCCGATGGTAGAACAAAACCTTAGGTACGTGTGCCAACTTTCCATGAAGCCCAAGCTCTGCCAGCAACGTACGATCCGAATCAGTATAGTTTCGAATCAGCCCCGTCTTCCTCAGAATCACGGACCGGATTAGGCCAAACACCTCTTCGCAATCGTAATCCAAGCTAATCAAGCGAGCGAAGCGCTCATACGGTGTATTAGCATCTCCCCGATTTCTTTGGATCCTTGTCAACGGATTGCCTTCGTCATCAATGTCGAGAAATGTCGTGTTGCATAGAACGATCGTTGGATTGCGATCCAGAATCGATACGCATTCCTCAAGGAAGGTAGGGGCGACAACATCATCATGGGCGCACCATTTGAAGTACTCCCCCCGCGATTTTTCGAAAACAAAATTATAGTTCCGCCTGGCTCCGATGTTTGTTTTCTGTCTATAGTATCGAATTCTTGGATCGCTTGCCGCAAATCGTTCACAGATCTCCTGTGTATTGTCGGTTGATGCGTTGTCAGATACTATTAGCTCGAAATCAACAAAAGTCTGCTTGACGATCGAATTCAAGGATTGGTTCAGAAACGCCTCGCCATTGAACACCGGTAAGCCAAGGCTAACACGCGGTCTAGTATCCATATTCAAATAAGCTTTTGACCCTAAGAGAATGATAGCATTGTTGTACAATAGTGCCCATCATCGCTGCTCTCCACGAAACCACCTCGATGGCCACATCTGCCTTTTGCCCAAGATTTGATCCGTCGCAGGATTTGAGTCCCGAAATCTCATATATCCGGCAATTCCGGACATCGAGCGATCGTGGTAGTTAGAATGATGAGCCACTTTGTGACTGCGGTCAATTGAATCAGTCGCTGTCAACAAAACTTACACTTCTGGTCGTCAAACAATCCAAAGTCACCAGATCAAGTAAGAAGAATCGAGGATTTGCAGGGTGACGGGCGTCAACCTTGATTGCACAACACACGCAAGGTTGGCTCCTAGGGCTTTCACACCTGCCGCTTGGCCGCCGCTTTCATAAGGTCAACTATTATCTTTGCGTTTTTCTCTGAATCATACTTCATTTCTACAAGCCGCCTTGCATTCTCCCCGAGCTGTTTCCTAAGATGCACGTTGCCCGCTAGTGTTCGTATCCTTTCGCCAAGCAAATCGATATGGTCTACTGGCACAACAAAACCAGTATGTCCGTCAACTACTATTTCTTCGAGACCGCCGACGCGTGTGGCGACGACAGGTAGGCCCATTGCCATAGCTTCACAAATGGAGTTTGTGGGAGCAAAGTCAGCCCTTGTAGGTAGGACGAATATATCTGCCTGACGGTAGAGTCGTATTAGTTCCTCGCTATTCGCTTGCACATTTGTGTGGACAAAAGTATTTGCTAAACACTGCCCCATGAAATTCCTAGTGACGAAATGGAATCTACAATTTCTGAATTCCTCCCGCCGGGCAATCCTAAGCAATAAATCGCCGCCCTTTCGCTTGAAATCTCCCCCGACGAAAAGAACGTCTAATTGTTCTTTGGTGCTCGGCGTATTCTCTGCAGATCGTCCTTGCCAAATTCTTAGACTTGTTCCTGGAAACCAGGTTCTTATTTTTTTCTCAGGTATCTGATAATCATCTAGTAGTGATCTCTTGGTGTAATCCGACCAAGGAAGAAGATAGGCCGCTTGACAATACACCGATCGTGCATATCGGCGCCTGAGTTCCCTCGTAAGTCTATTTCCACGCTTTCTGGGCTTCGAATAGTATGCCTGGCCTTCCCTAGCCAGGCTCAACGGGGTTACATCCAAAGAGTCGAAGCATGGAACCCGTTGCCTAAATCCACGGACAAATAACGCAGGGAGAATGTGATTGAAATAGGCTGCGTCGAATACCTTGCCACTCTTTTCTAGCGCACCAATCTTTGATCGGGCAATAAGCCCAATCTTCAAGGAATGATTATTTGCAATTAGAGGTATTCTCGAAATAAAATCTTCCGGCATTGTGTCTATTGCCAACCAAGTTGCCTCAATATCTTCCATTCTTGTGACAGCATCCCTGAGGTTTTTGAAAGCGGTCTCCAGTCCAAGAATTCTCCACCCCACAAAAAGGAAGCGATATCTTCGATTGTAATTCAAGACGAAATCCTAAATTGTTCAGTATTTGTTCTTGTTGGTCGTGTCTTGTCAAGTTTCAGCTGCGTCACTGGCTTTTCTATTTGCTGCGTCGATCATTGACTCTATGATTCTTTCCGCACAACGCCTCAAGTCAAACTTCTCTTCGGCAATCATTCTGGCCCTTCTTCCCATCCGAATTCTCAAGTCCGGCGACGAAACCAATTGATGTAATCTTCTGGACAATATCTCTCGATTACCTGCAGGGACGATGAAGCCGCTGACACTGTCTTCTACAACGCTGTCTAGGCCGCCAACATTTGTTGTGATGATTGGCAATCGCATAGCCATTGCCTCACAAATGACAATGGTTGGTGCAATGTCGGCACGGGTGGGAAGAACGAAAATGTCCGATTCACTGTAAAGATTCAACAGATCTTTGCTGTTGGATCTGACTTTATAGTGAATGGATACATTGGCAGAGGCTATCCCCTGGAATTTTGAGGTTACGAAATCGAAATGACAATCTCTAAACTCCGGTTCCTTCGCAATCTGGAGGAGGAGATCACCGCCTTTTCTTTCAAAATCGTTTCCAACAAACAGAATCCTTGTTTTCCTACCTTCGAGGTCTCTTCCTCTTTCTCGAGTGAGGTTCCATTTCTCCAAATCGATACCCGGCGGTATGATGGTTATCTTGTCCGAGGGTACTCCGTAGTCTCTCTGGAGCGATTCCTGTGCTATCGTGGACCACGGTAGAATGCGCGCGCAGTCTATATACACACTTTGCCAGAATTTCAGCGTTAGTCCCTCGATGGATTTGGATCTACGTTTCTGGCGGTTGAAGTACTGTCTGCCAAACTCGTTTAACGTCTTGGGAGTCGAGTCAATTGACAACAAAGTAGGTACACGTCGTCTGAAATCATGGAGAAATGCGGGAGGGATAATGTGATTAAACAGCGCTACATCATACCGCTTTCCAGATTTTTCGAGATTGAGAATCCTATTGCGGGCAACATAACCGCCCTTTAGTGTCCAGTTCATGGAAAAAGGGGGGATGGATGTGACTAACTCTGGGGGATGCATTTCGATCCAAATCCACGTCGCTTCAATATCTGGCCTCTTCGCAACCATTGATTCAAGGTTCTTGAAAAACACTTCAATCCCGCCGAAGGGAGCGCTTACAAATAAGAACAGGTATTTTCCATTATTCGATAGTGGCATCATTTGTCTTTCCCAAGCCCAGCAGGTTCGCAAAAGCTCTCAGGTTACGAATCGACAACAATAATAGCAGGTACTCTGTTTCCTTTGCCTCAAATGTCTTGAGCAAAAAGAGCCCTACACAATATACAACGGATCCTATCAATCCGGCAACAATCCAGTTCACATGTCCCGTGGCCATCAACGAAAGCGTGCCTGTCATGAGCACTCCGGACATAAATACTTTGACTATGACTGCTTTCCGGAAGCCGGTAAATATCCCCTTCGGCATCGAAGCCAGCATAAAGGACATGATGACTATCTCTGTGGCACCAGTTGCAATTGCAGCTCCAATGCCGCCATTGTCGTACTGTTGCTGGAAATACCGTATCAAGAGCAGATTGAGCCCAACACTGATTGGAATTGCAGCCAGTGAAATGAAGGACATGTTCTTTTGTTTATCGGAAGCAATGAGTGTCGTGCCCAAAATCATATCCACGTAAAGAAAGACTAATCCAACTGCAAGCACTTGAAGCACGATAATTGATCCCACGTACTGCGATGCATAGAAGAGAGAAACGAGGTGTTCTGCAAACATCGCCAGGAGAATAGATATTGGTACTCCTGCCATGATCATGAACTCGAGACCTTTCTGCGTCGTCCTCCGATGAATATTCACTTCCTCTTTCCAAAGACGTGACAGAACTGGATAGACAGCGACGGAAAAGATGCTAGGGAGGAAGTTCATAATCTCGAACAAACGATAGGCTGCCCCAAACCACCCAACTTCGTCATCAGATACCATCTTGGCCAGGATGACAGAATTAATGCGATAATAGAAGGTGGAGAAGAGGCCAAAAAGCAGGTAGGGGAGACCTTCCTTCATTTGTCTGCGTACCCCCCTCCAATCGACTCGGGGGAGTGAAGTGACGATCTTGCGAGAGAAGTAACTTAACACGAGAAAGCTGAGGAATCCCCCACTAACTCCAATGATGACAATAACGACTGCGCTGGCACCCATCAGCAGGGCTGCAACGCTGACGAGACTTACGAACACCTGCTGGGTAATTACACCGGCTGATGTGTATTGCATTACCTCATGTCCCTGAAAGCACGCAGTCAATGTTGTTGAAGCTCCTTGCCAAAGCAATCCAATACCCATGATGAATAGATACAACTGTACCGTACTCGAATATCCGATGACATATCCGAAGAGCATCATGGCGCCCAGGCATGCTATCCCAAGGATGAACCTGTACGCTACTGCATCAACCAGTATTTGTCCTGTGCTGCTCCTAAAGCGTGAGACATTCTTTGCCACCCAATAATTTCCGCTGTACTGGACAAAAATGCCGAATATCATATTGGTGGAGCTAGCTACAAAGATCCTTCCGTATTCGACTGGACCCAGGTACCTTGGAAGAAAGAGCATGAGCAGGAAGGAAGAACTCCACGTAATCAAAAGCTGTACAAACATTATTGAAGTATTCCTGGCAACACTTCTGACTACGTCTCTAAACATAAGAATACGCTTTCTTCGTTATCGATGCAGGTGACATTGGCGAAGTTCTTTCTCTGCTAGGATCATTATCTAACTCTGTCCAATTCTCCAGCGGTCAGTTATCACGTACTTTCTCTGAGATGACTTCTTCCACCACACGCCTGACCTCACCAACCCACTTGTCGAAAGTATGGTGCTGTTCGATATGTTTTCTTCCTTCCCTCCCCATCCGCTCTGCGACCTCAGGGTGCTTCAACAGATACTGGATTCCTTCATGAAGAGCTTCTGGATCCTGCGGTGTTACAAAAATACCGGTTTTCCCATCTTGGATAATGTCACGTTGCCCCGCGACCCGAGAGCAGATGACTGCCTTCCCCATTGCCATGGCCTCAAGGATACTTGTGGTCCCGTTATCAGTGTCGGTGGGAAGCAATGGAATAACCACAAAATGCGACCGAGCATACAGGTTCCGCAGCTCTACAAGGTTTTTTTTCCCTACTGTGATTTGCGGAGGGAGTGGGCTTGCCTCTTCAATTGCTTTGATCCACTTATCTTTTTTCCCCGGAACAGTACCACTTGCTGCAATGTGGCAACGAATACTCAGATCTCGAATTGCTGTGATTAAGGTACCGTAATCACGCATCTCACCCCCCACAGCACAGATCATATCAGCTTCCGTATTCATTGGGCGCCAGAACTCCTGATCGACCGACCAACGCAACAAAGTAATCTTGGATGGAGGAATCCCGAGATCGTTGACCGCAAAATCACGCTGCACTGAAGACATCAGAATCAAATGGCTAATGTGCCTCTGCACCAGTCTCAGGAGGATAGCCTTCTTAGGTTTCGAAATCCACGAGAATATTGCCACATGAGGTACTCGGGATCTCGTGAGCTTGAGCAGCATCGCAAATGGAAGCCCCAGATGTTCAGACCATGAAATAACCGCATCGTACCTTTCCTTGACCAAGAATGCTTCGAGAACTTGAGATACTGGGCCAGGCAAAGGCTTGTAAAGAAGCCGTCTTATTCTCGGCACACGATCGAGGAATCGCTCATCAAGAAGGTCTGAATTCAGCATATCACCATACAGGGAAACTCTCATACATTGGTCAGCGGCTTCTTGGCGATGGAGTTCAGCCTGATCAGCTTGCCTTTTTCCCAACGACACTAATGTAATTGTCTTCATCATACCCACACAACTAGCGTTTCAAACTCTCAGGGGCTTTCTGTTGGCCAAGTGGAGATTCACGCGGAGTTCGAATCCATTTGTCCGTTCGCTCACCCTGCAAAACTTTCAAGTACACGATCAATTTCCAGAGACCGTACCGAGGAAGAAAAAGGAGTGCTTTGTACATCAAGCGATCAGCGCTAGCCGCATAAAGGCCAACGAGCACGTGGACACCGCCCACCCCCAAGAGAATCAACCAAAGCCATGCAAACCGTGCTGTCTCTCCAATTCCTACCCACTGAAGAAGGAGGCTTGCAAACAAGAGCATGGTTACAAAAGCAACCAAATTTATGAGCGGAGGAGTCACCAAGTCAACAAACGCATCAAATGCTCGAAAAGAGCTCTGTTTGAACGCAGCCTTGATCAGCGGACCAGCATAGTTCCGTATGAGAGGAAATCTTCCTGCTTCCCACCTTGCACGTTGAGTTTCTGCGTTGTCGGCATTCCTGGGCATTGTGGCATGCACGGTTGCCTCAGGGGCAAATAAAACACTGATGCCATGTAAGAGGAGTATCAAGCCATATTCAAGATCTTCATTCAACGAGTAGGCCTGCCAGGGAACCTGCCGTAACGTGTCAACCGTGATGCACATCCCGTTTCCTCGCAGACCCGCTGAACACCCAATCACTTGACGGCCTAAGGGCCGCACATAGTTATACAGCGTGAAGCTGACTCGCGTTACCTCAGCACTCCAAGCGCCAGGGTGAGGCTCGACCATATCGCTGCACTGAATGGCCTTTGCCCCCCCATCCAGATAAAAATTCATAACACCTAAGAAGTTACTCGACACTACACTGTCCGCATCAACTACAACCATTGCCTCATACATAGGCCTCCCTGACAGGAGACGATCAAAACACCACCTGAGGGCGTAGCCCTTCCCACGTAACGAGGCGTCCCGCCTCTCATAAACAATCGCCCCTGCCGTCCTAGCAATCTCCGCAGTCCGGTCCGTACAGTTATCTGCAATGACAATCACATCGAAATAGTCTCGCGGATAGTCGACCCCAAGCAAACTCCGCAACGTTTTTTCAATTGTCAATTCTTCATCATGCGCTGGAACGATGAAAGCCATTCTCTGATACCGAGAAGACTTCATTGTGGGGCGCTTTCGCGCTGTCAGAGCAAGAATGCTGAGCAGTGTGAGATATAAGAGCATGAATCCGAAAACGCTCAAAAGAATTGTTTCAAGAGCTACCATCTGAGTGTATTGGTTCTTCGCTTAGCGATTTCCTTCCACTGAAGGATTATAAACGTCGTGTTCGATGACGGGTGATGATCTCCCCGCCCTGGGAGAATTCTCTCTTCATCAACCAACGTGCTCCATCTTGTGGACATTGCCAGCGATAATTTTCTTGCGTAACTCGCTTCGCAACATCCTTGCATTTTCTGTCCTTGGGAGACTCTCAACCCTGTAGACAACTCTTGGAATCTTGTTTCCGTCGAGACGGGTTGACAGTACCTGAGAGAGACCCGATGGGGAAATGGTTTTCCCATCCTTGGCAGCATAACAGAGTACAGGGATTTCACCCAGTATACCCTCGGGATCGGGAACACCCACAACACAGATTTCACAATTGGGATAGGCTTCCCGAATCCTTTCTTCCACTTCAAGGGGTGAGATCTTGAGACCACTCATGCTGATCATTTCATCTTTCCTGCCAAGAAGATGCAGGTATCCTTCCCCGTCAATGAAACCATAGTCACCAGTCTTGAACCAGTTGTCACTCGTAAAGCGTTGCATGTGCGCTTCGTCATTCCGCCAATAGCCAACGGCAACATGAGCACCCCGAACAAGAATCTCTCCCAATTGCATCTCACCGAGTCTTTGTCCCTGGTCATCACTAATCGATATGGCAACATTCGGTGAAGGGCGCCCAGCCGTATGGAGTTTTCGCTGCTCCTTTCGGAGATCAATAAACGTGCTGTGGGAGGCTTCTGCTAAGCCATAGTGCATACAAATACGAGCCTTCGGGAAAATCTCGAGGAGTTTGATTTGATGGTCCAAAGGCATCGGAGCACTCCCCAACTCAATGTACTTTATCTGGTGTCCGATACTCTGGAGTATCGACTCCAGCCGACCGAAGAACATTGCGAAACCCGATGTCACTGATGAGATCGCATCACATTTGTCTCTGAGAACACTTTGTACAAGAGACATGGGATTCAAAGAACCATTGTTGACAACCACGGTGCCGCCAACAAAGAAAACGCAGAGACTCCGTGCAAACCCGGGGGAATGCGCGAGAGATGAAGCAACAAACTCACAGATGTCTGAATCGATCCCCATGAATTCATTGATGTTTAGGGCCGCCTGGATTAAGTTCCGATGTGACAGCAAGACACCCTCCTTTTTCCCCGCAGCCCCTGACGTATAGAAAATAAGAGCACCATTGTCCTCTCCGAAGTCAGCGGGGTCTTGAAAACCAATGCCTTCGTGCTTTGTTTCTTTGTCAAATACGATGACCTTGGAGAATCCACGCTTAGCAGCTCCAGTCAACGAATCCTCAACAAAGCAAAACGTGCAACTCAGCCTGTGACGAAGCAAAGGGCTATCCACAAGATCTCTAGGACTTGTGATCAGAACATGCGGCGTACAATCTCCCGCTATTTGCTCTATCGTGACGGGAGCCGACCCCTCGATGACGGGAACGGCAATTGCACCTCGTGCAATGACTGCATAGGAAGCCACAAGGAAGTTTACCTTATCACCGAGGAGAATCAGCGCCCTATCTCCTCTGTTGAGTCCCGCCTCTCTCAACATGGTTGAAAGAGCACTCACTCTCCTCAAGAACTCACCGTATGAAAGCTTTCTATCATCACATACAATCGCGGTCTTTTCTGGAAATCGCCGTCCCGCCTCGATCAGGCAATGGTGGACGAGTCGCATAGGGCGTGTAATCTCCATTTGTTGACTTATGTGTTGATGATCTCTGGCCACAGCTGTGTGCTCTTCCTAACTGGCCGATTTGCCGTAGTTTCTGCTGGTGAAGTGAGGATGGTGCGTCTCATTGAATTCTTCTGAAAGGGTAATAGTCTTGTTCGCTCAATGCTTTTCGTTCCAAGGTCGCTGCAATTCTCTCTTTTTCCTTCAATTTGTTTTCTCCATTTTCGATGTACGCTCCATCAGGACCAGAAAGCTTCCGAGTCATTTTCCACCGGAGCCATTCATAGGTCTGAAATGGCGTCAACATTCGCATTCCGAAACCGACGAGACTCGTTGTGTCCCTGATAGCAATGCGACGGATTTCGTACGGCTCTGTGCCGAACGTGGCTGGTCCTGTTGACGTGCTACAGGCATGGCTATACCCGGCGTCCGCGACCATCCTTTTGATCGCTCGATTCACAAGTCCATAAGGATAGGCGAAACTTCGAACAGGAGCGTTCAACAGAATCTCCAGCAACATCCTTGATCGTGAGATTTCTTCCCACGCCTCTTCTTCGGAAAGGGTAGTAAGCCGAGTGTAGTTCATTGACTGAGCCCCGATCTCAAAACCCGCGGCGTGCATCTCAATCAACTGCTGGCTCTCCATCAACGGACCCTCAGGTATGCCAAGCGCTTTGCCCCAAACATTTGTCTTGATATCCTTATTTCCAATCGTGAAAACCACCGCTTTCATTCCATACTCCTGAAGAAGGGGGAAAGCGTTCAGATTAGTGTCCATATAGCCACCGTCGAACGTAAGAATCACCGGCTTTCGTGGGAGATTCAACTCACCCGCGAGGTACAGCCTGTAGTCCTCGAACGTAATGGCTGTGAACCCCAAACGTTCTAAGAACTCAAGCTGGCGGCGGAATCCACGTACGTGAACACAGGTCCAATGTCTGCTGGGGACATCCTTATCGTTGACGATACGATGGTACATCAACACCTTTATCCTTCGAGGATCGCCATCACCAATTCTTTTTTCTGTTGTCGCCTGTCTGGGTTTCATTGATTTCATGCTTCTCAACTGTTCATCTGCGGGCTCAAGGCCTGCGCACGGTTGAACAAGTCTTCGTAAGGATGACACTGTGATGACTGGTGATTTCTTCCCTTAATCCTCCCATGGCAAATATGGAGTTTAGTTGCCAATAGCTCTTACCCAACACGGTGCGCAACTCCGTTTAGCACGACTGTCTGATACACCCGATCCAGCTCTTCGCCTTTTGCCTTCCAGTCGTATTCCCTAACAACGATCTCATACGCTTTCTGTCCGAGCTTTGTGCGAAG
>Ga0315282_10006888_pt1 | contig 18855 bp, 18 predicted proteins | sample YL17G07_20_MG_FD_203693 | JGI IMG/M metagenome (GOLD analysis project Ga0315282, IMG submission 203693) | Sediment microbial communities from Yellowstone Lake, YNP, Wyoming, USA - YL17G07_20 | ecosystem: Environmental > Aquatic > Freshwater > Lake > Sediment | place: USA: Wyoming | collected...
CGGCTCTATACGGACCACATCAAAATCGTCACTGGGCCCAAATTCTCCGAACACTAACGTGTCAACTTTTGGAGATATAACTATGACAGTCATCCTTGATTCAAACCGACCAATAGTTGACAGTAACCTCTTTGGCATTCAGCTTGACACTATTAAGGAGAAGGGATAAAATTTGTTTTTGCAAGTTATCTGTTCTCAGACAACTATCTCATCAATTATTAAAGGAAGGAGTGATGTCATGTGCCTGAAGTAAGACTTTCGCAGGGGGAAAGCTTCGAGAGCCTGATACGGCGTTTCAGCAAGAAAGTGCAACAGGAAGGTATAATTAGCGAAACCCGCCGTCGCGGATTCTACGAGAAGCCAAGTATAAAGCGAAAGCGGAAGGAAGCGGCAAAACGGCGAAAAAGTGCCAGGAGCAGCTAGAAGATGACTCTAGTTCAAAGAATTAGAAGTGACCTCGAACAGTCAATAAGAAAAGAGGACAAACGACGATGTTTGGTGCTCCGTCTGGTCCTGGCTAGTATGAGGAACGCCGAAATTGCCCAACAAAAGACTTTAGATGACCCAGGTATATTAAGTGTTATAGGAAAAGAAGCTAAGATGCGGCGTGAGAGCATTGAGGCTTTCGAGAAGGGCAACCGCCCGGATTTAGTGGCTAATGAGAAAGCAGAGTTGGCAATCCTTCTAGAGTATCTGCCCAAGCAGATGAGCCGGGAAGAGCTTATAGTCGCAGCCCGTAAGGTAATCAGCGAAATGGGGGCAACAAGTCCGAAGGACAAGGGTAAAGTCATGTCCCAGCTTATGCCCCAGCTTAAGGGAAAGGCTCAGGGGCAAGAAGTGAGTGATGTTGTCTCAGAACTCCTGAGCGGCACCTAGGCATTGCATCTTGCTCTTTTATTTTTGATGGGATAATATGCGGCGGCAGAGAGTGCCGCCATCTTTGTTATTCAGAGTAGCAACTATGAAGTTCGGCATTATTGTCTTTCCCGGCACCTGGAGCGACAGAGACTGTTATTACGCCCTCGGCGATATCCTGAAACAGGATGTTGACTATATCTGGCACAAAGAGACAAGCCTTTCCAAGTATGATTGCGTCATCCTGCCTGGCGGTTTTTCCTACGGTGACTACCTGAGACCTGGGGCTATTGCTCGCTTTTCCCAGGTAATGACACCACTAGAGAATTTCGCCTCTCGGGGTAAGCTGGTCATCGGCATCTGCAACGGCTTTCAAATCCTGTGTGAATCCGGGCTCCTCCCCGGGGCATTACTGCGCAATGACCACCTGGAATACCGCTGTCAGTGGACATATCTTAAAGTAGAAAATACTTCGACTGCCTTCACTTCACAATGTCAAAATGGGCAGGTGCTCAAAATTCCTATCTCTCATTATGAAGGCAGGTACTACGCCGACAATGCCATGCTGACTGAATTAGAGGCTGAAAAACGCATTATTTTCCGCTATTCAACTTCAACAGGTGAGATAAACGATGCCGCCAATCCTAACGGTTCCTTGCACAATATTGCCGGCATCATGAATAAAAAGGGTAACGTATTAGGCATGATGCCGCATCCTGAACGCGCCTGTGAGCCTCTCTTAGGCAGCAGCGATGGCAATATTATCTGGGAGTCAATAATTGGTTATATCCGACGCCGTTAATGAGACAAAGTGTAGGGACAGGTCTTTAGACCTGTCCGAAACCCACCCCCACCCTCCCCTCTCCCATCAAGGGAGAGGAGATTGTTGGCTAGCCTCTCGAGTCAAAGGAGAAAGAAAGAGACGGACAGACCTGGAGGTCTGTCCCTACAGAGTCATCTCGGCAGTAACGACGGTAATCTAATCTGGGAGTCAATAATTGCCAATATCTAAAGAAACGCTTGATGAAATCGCCCTGAGCGAGAAGGAGTATCAGCTCATAGTTGAGCGGCTCGGCAGAGAGCCCACTGAAGTTGAGCTGGGAATGTTTGGAGCGCTGTGGAGTGAGCATTGCGGTTACAAACACTCCAAGGCGCTGCTTAAGCTGCTGCCATCAAGGAGCCAGCGAGTTATGATCAAGCCCGGGGAAGAAAATGCTGGAGCGGTGGACATCGGCGACGGGCTTGTATTGGTCATGAAGATAGAGTCCCACAATCATCCCTCGGCAATCGAACCATACCAAGGGGCAGCAACGGGGGTGGGAGGCATTGTTCGGGATATATTCACCATGGGAGCCCGGCCAATTGCCCTCATGAATTCTCTTCGCTTCGGTCCTCTGACCGATCCTCACAATCGATATCTTTTCGGTGGAGTAGTTGGCGGCATTGCTGGCTACGGCAACTGCCTGGGGATTCCTGACATCGGCGGCGAAATTTTCTTCGCCGATTGCTACTCAGCTAACCCACTGGTCAATGCGCTGTGTTTGGGTATTGCCGAAGCTAAGAACCTGGTCAGGGCAAGAGCCTACGGAGAAGGCAACTTGCTCATGCTAGTCGGAGCTGACACCGGCCGTGACGGACTCCACGGCGCCTCCGGTCTCGCATCAAGGACATTTGAGGAGGAGCGGGAGTTAAGGTCAACAGTCCAGGTTGGCAATCCCTTTCTGGAGAAACTGCTTATAGAAGCCTGCCTCGAGCTGGCCGAAACCGATTGGATTGCTGGCATGCAGGATTTAGGTGCCGCTGGACTGACCAGCTCGGCCGTGGAATCAGCAGCCAGGGGTGGCGGTGGCATTGAAATCGATGTCATAAAAGCACCACGTCGAGAGAAGGATATGACTCCTTACGAGGTTATGCTGTCCGAATCGCAGGAGAGGATGTTGGTGGTGGTGAAGAAAGGTTATGAGGACAAAGTGAAAGCTCTGTTTGACCGATGGGAACTGCGCTCGGATATAATCGGGCGAGTAACCGACGATGGCGTAGCCAGAATTAAAGAAGGAAAAAAGGTGATGGCTGAGGTGCCGGTAAACTTGCTGACTTCACCACCCATTTACCGACGGCGAGTCCAAAAGCCGGAATGGCTCAACAAATTGCAGGCATTTGATGTCACCTCAATTCCTGATTTATCACGGAAGAAAGCGACCTCAACACTTCTCCGTTTGCTGGCATCGCCCAATATCGCCAGCAAGCGTTGCGTATACCGCCAGTATGACCACCAGGTGGGTAACAACACCGTAGTTCTACCCGGCAGTGATGCTGCTGCGCTGCGCATCAAAGGGACAAAAAAGGCTATCTCATTGACCACCGATGGCAATGCCCGTTACTGCTATGTGAATCCTTACCTCGGTGGTGTCATCGCTGTGGCTGAAGCAGCGAGAAACCTGGTCTGCAGCGGTGCTCAGCCTCTGGCTATTACCGACTGCCTCAATTTTGGCAATCCAGAGAAAGACGAAGTTTACTATCAACTGAAAGAGTGCATCAATGGTATGGTTCGAGCCTGCCGAGAGCTGAAAATCCCGGTTATCAGCGGTAACGTCAGCCTGTACAATGAGACCAAAGGCGAGTCTATATATCCGACTCCAGTGGTCGGAATGGTCGGGCTTATCGAGGATGTAGCCAAACATTGCACTTCTGGATTCAAGAATGAAGGCGATATGGTATTTTTGCTCGGCTATAGCCAAACCGTTGATAGCAGTATTGGCAGCAGCGAATATCTCGAATTAGTTCACGGTATAATAAGAGGAAACTCTTACATTGATTTGGGGATGGAGAAGCGGCTGCAGCGTTGTTGTCTTGAGGCAATTGGGCGAGGGCTCATAAACTCGGCCCATGATTGTTCCGATGGAGGGCTAGGCGTTACCCTGGCAGAAAGCTGCCTGGCTAACGGTCTCGGCTTCGTTAGTCATGACTGGAAGATAGAAGGAAGGCTGGATGCAGCTCTTTTCGGTGAGGCTCAATCGAGAATTATAGTCTCAGTAGCGCCCAAATCAGCCCGGAAATTAGAGAAACTCGCCGCTCGTTACCAGATAGCAGCAACAAGACTGGGGACAGTAGGCGGCAAGCGATTGATATTAAAAGGCTACATAGATTTGTCTCTCAAACAGGTGGGGGAGGCCTGGTGGAGTGGACTTGAGAAATCGCTATAAAATGGAGGAAACACTTGGCTGAGAGCAGTCCTTTTTCAGGCGTACGTTACAATCAAGAAATCGTCGGAGACATGGCATCGGTCATCTGCCCGCCCTACGATGTCATCTCCCCGGAAGAGCAGAGAGCCTACTACGAGAAAAGCGAATACAATGTCATTCGCCTTGAGCATGGAACAGTGCTGCTCAAAGATACAAAAGCCAGCAATAAACACAGCCGGTCCAGTGCTACTTTCAACCAGTGGCTAAAAGACCGGGTACTGATAGTTGACCACGTACCTTCATTCTACATTCACGAGCACACCTTCACCTACCAAAATATCAGAAAACGACGCCTTGGATTTATGGCCTGCGTCAGACTGGAACCATGGGAGAAAAAGATTATATTTCCTCATGAAAACACTGTTCCCGGGATTAAAAGCGACCGCCTAGACTTGATGCGAGCCTGCGCTGCCAACTTCAGTCCGCTCCTTGGCCTCTATGAAGACCTTGGGCAGAAAGTCACTAAGTTATTAACTTCGCAGGCCAGCCGTAAGCCGGCGATTGACTTTACCGAAGCTGGTGAAACACACAAGCTCTGGGTAGCTAACGAACCTGAATTCGTCCAGAGAGTCAGCCACTTCCTGGCTTCTAAGCCCATCTATATCGCCGATGGACATCATCGCTACGAAACAGCATTGGCTTACCGGGATGAAAGGCGACAAGAAACTTCGTCTGGCAAGGGCAATGAAGCCTTTAATTTTATCATGATGACGCTGGTGTCCTTCTCCGACCCCGGCCTTATCGTGCTACCTGTCCACCGCCTGGTGCGTAATATAGCTTCTAAAGCTGTGACTCAATTCAGAAGCAATCTAGAAACACTTTTCGAAGTGGAATCTGCCCCCTTAGGAGAAGGTGCCTTGCCCGAAATAAGAGGAGCCATTACACGGGTTTTAGGGCTGGAGCCAGGCAGTATTGTAGCTTTGAGACCCCGCCAGTCCACATCCGTCAAGGAAATAATGCCTGAGGGCCATTCTAAAGTCTATAAAAGGCTAGACGTCAGCATTGTCCAGCACCTTGTTATCGACAAGCTAACAGCCCTCGATAAAAGCAGCAGCGTTGTCTATACCCCAAATATTGTAGAAGCTCATCGACTGGTGGAAAGCGGTGAATGCCCACTGGCTTTTCTGCTGAATCCTATACCAGTAGCGACCATTAAGGCAATCGCTGATGCCAACGACAAGATGCCGGGAAAATCAACTTACTTCTACCCCAAATTGCCCACCGGCTTGGTCATCAACCGCCTCGAGGGAAGGTTGTAAGTCAAGTTGGACATCTTTTATAGATGCCCCAGATGGTTGTCGTGCTTGCCCCTAAACAAAATGGACTAATGTTCAACCACACTTATTCTTTTCTTCACCTTGGCCCATGAATCGGTAATGAGAAAACTCTCTCCCATATTCTCGATCATCGTAATAAACTTATTCATCGGCACCGAAAACGTTAGTATGTTCTTCGGAACAAAAGGACGTGCTGAGACATCGAACATGCCGATGACGCCTTTGGGACGCCTGGACTCACTTTGAAGATAAGGGTAATAAACAATTGTGGAACAGCCAGAGCCAAATGGAGCCATTACACCGTTTGGATCAGCTTCATCAAAACTGGCAAGCGTAAAAAGGCCGGCAAGGACGTCGGGTTCCGCGAAAGAGATGACCACCTGCGGGTCGTCCGACGTTTCGAGCATATCCCATCGCTTGAAAACGATATAACGGCCGGGCGCTTTGAAAGCGGGTGAATGCTGCATCGACTCTTTAACCAGCTCCGGCGATTTCTTATAGCGTTCCCCTTCCATCTTGCCGGGGATTCCGCAGGAAAGAAAATACTCAAAGTCGGGCCTGATATTTTCGTCGAACCCCAGATACCTTTTCCCGCCGAAACAGCCCACTGAATCCGCGCCGAAGCACAGAGAGGCCCCCTTCCTGACTTTCAATAATGCCGCAATCACGCACCTATGCACCGAACCGGGCTTAACCAGGTCGGCATGGCCTTCCTCGTCGGTGTAATAGAAGGTGATGGGTAGCTCCACACCGTTAAAATACTTTTTCCAGAGCACTGTGAATCTTTCTTTGTAACTTGTTTCCATGTATATTCTCCCTTCGATGATTATAAACTACATACCAACAATATACATTATATGGGGAGTCGCTGCACAATGCGCCCTCTTGTGTGATAGCAATCTGTCATCAACCGTTTAGAGGGAACTTTGTAACCACGCTTAGTTCTACCTTTTCACAAGGTCTTTGTGCCGTCGTACCAGTAGAGCTCATAGTTGTCCCGACCCTGTTCCTTAACCCAGTACATCGCGGTGTCGGCATTCTTAAACAAGGTTTCAACATCTTCACCATCTTCCGGATAGATGGCAATGCCGATGCTGGTGGTGATATGAATCTGATAAGCATCAAGCACAAACGGCTTTCGAAAGGCTTCCAAGATTTTTTGGGTAACCCTGGTAGCATCTTCTATCTTAGCGATTTGTGGTAGCAACACCATAAACTCGTCGCCACCCATACGGGCAACTGTATCACTCTTACGAACAAGACCTGTCAACCGCTCTCCAGCAGCCCTTAGTAACTCGTCACCGACACTATGCCCGAAGGTATCATTGACATTCTTGAATCGGTCTAAATCGAGCATCATTACGGCCAGCTTAGTGTCATTGCGCTGCGCCTGAGTCAGCCCCACAGCAAGGCGATCACTCAACAATAACCTGTTGGGCAAGCCGGTCAGAGGGTCGTGGGTAGCCATCTCGTCGAGCTTCTGCTCCAATCGCCTGCGCTCGGTATCATCGCGGCCAATGCCACGAAATCCGACAATCTCTCCCTTCTCGTTCCGCAGGGGAGAAATCCTGGTGTCAGAAAATCTTATGCCCCCGTCCTTTCGAACAAATTTTAGAGAAATGATCTTTCCTAGCCCGCCTGTGCGGTACATCTCAGCCAGGGTTTCATACGTGGGTTCAGCGTCCTCCTGAGCTGTGCAGACTCGAGAATCCATTCCCATCAGCTCTTCTCTAGAATACCCCAGGGCGCGGCACATTGAATCGTTGAAAAAGGTGAAATTGCCAGCCAGGTCTATCTCGAAGTAGGCATCTTCCATATTTTCCAAGATAGTCCTGTATCTCTCTTCCGATTTTTCTAAAGCTTCCTCCAACCGCTTGCGCTCAGTTATGTCCATAAAGCTCCCCACTGTAGCTCGTTCCCCTTTGTATTCTGTGGAGGTTACCTTTTCTAAAACCCAGATTACATCGCCATTCTTCTTCATAAACCTGTACTCATAGGGAAGTGGACCGTAGCCCTTCAGGCTTTCTATAGCTTTCTTCCTGACTGTTTCCCTATCCTCGGGATAGACAAGGTTCAGAGAATATTTGCCCAATAATTCCAGCTCTGAATAACCTGTTAGTTCCTGAAACAGGGAATTGACATACTGAAATTTCCCATCTTGAACAATATAAATCCCTGTCCCGGCACAACACAGCAAAGCTTGAGCCAGGCCCGATGACTCACTCAGCTTCTGCCGGCTTCTCTCGGATGCCCTGCTCCCTTTTTGTTTATCTCTTGAGGTTGGCGTGGTTTTCACAGTTAACCGAAAATCCCAATAGCGAATTTGCGACCTGCCCGGGTTATCCTATAAGTATATCAAATTCCAAGCGGACAATAAAAGGGTAATGTATCATTTGTTCAGGCTTTTCTTGGGAGAAGAGCGCTGTCCTAAACACATGTAGCCACGAGGCTTTAGCCTAGCGGCTACATCAATTGGTTCACAATCCGTGCCAGATTACAGACACGCAGTTGCCGGATTTTAGCCCTACCATGACCGCAAAGGGGCACGACTCGATCAAAAGGGAAATGCATAAACAGGTCCTTAGACCTGCTCAAGATGGTTAGCTCTTATCTTTTCGGAAAAGCCTGAATAAAAAGAACGCTATTGCCAGTTCTACAGCTTCACCAGCTTGGCAGCATAGACATCTGGGAGGTCGAGGATTTCCTGTATTTGCTCTTCAGGAAGAGCCTCGTCCAGGGCCAGAATCATAAGCGCCTGGCCTCTGGGCTGGAGTCGGACCAGTTGCATGGAGCTAATATTGATATCTGCTTTGCCAGTTATATTTCCTACAGCACCGATAAGTCCAGGGCGGTCACGATGGTCGCTGAACAAGAAATAACCACCGGTGGGGACAATGTCCGGCCAAAAATTGTTTATTCTGACAACGTGAGTCTCTCCGCGCAAAACGGTGCCGGCAACTATGGTCACTCCGGCATCAGTGACAGCTTCCAGAGTAATCAGGCTCGCATAGTTATCACAGGTGGTTTCTTTCTGCTCAACAATCTTTATGCCCCGCTGGGCAGCAATAAGAGTAGCATTGACCAAATTAACCCTTTCTTCACTTATTCCCTCCAGCAAACCGCCGATTACCGATGCTTTTATGGCGCTAGTATCATAATTGGCAATCTCCCCGTTGTATTTAATCTGAATGCTCTTTATCTGCCCTTCCATTAGCTGCCTGGCCAAGCCACCCAGGGTTGAAGCCACGTACATAAATGGAGCCAGCAAAGCCAGCATCTCAGCTGGAATCTGGGGAGCATTCACAGCATATCTGGCCGGCTGGCCGTTCAATACAGCCATGACCTGCTCAGCAACTTCAAGGGCAACACTAGCCTGCGCCTCAGTAGTGGAGGCGCCAAGGTGGGGAGTGACGATAATCCTGTCACTTTGGAAAAGTATGCTATCGGTCACTGGCTCTTTGATAAAGACGTCTATAGCCGCGCCAGCCACTTTCCCTACCTCCACTGCCTTAAACAAGGCTTCTTCATCAATAAGCCCGCCACGAGCACAGTTGATAATACGCACCGTTGATTTCACCTTGCTTAGTTCCTTGGCACCAATCAGCCGCTTGGTCTGGGAAGTCAACGGCAGATGAAGCGTGATGAAGTCAGACTCCTTCAACAACTGCTCCAGAGACACCAACTCTACACCCAAATTGCGGGCGTAATCAGCGGAGACAAAGGGGTCATAACCAATGAGCCGCATTTTAAAGGCCTGAGCCCGCCTGGCAACCTCGGAGCCAACATTGCCCAACCCGATGATGCCTAAGGTCTTGCTCCTGAGCTCAATGCCCATGTAGTCATTTCGCTGCCAGACACCTGATTTGAGCTTAGAATTAGCCTGCGGAATGTGGCGAGCCAGAGCCAGCATCATGGCGATGGTATGCTCAGCAGCAGCCATGGTATTGCCGGTGGGAGCATTGACCACCACCACACCCTGCCTGGTAGCAGCCTCCACATCAACATTGTCCAGGCCAACACCAGCCCGGGCAATAACCTGAAGCTTTCTGCCAGCCCGAATGATGTCGGCAGTGGCTTTAGTCTCACTGCGGACTATTAAGGCCTCGTAATCACCAATTATGCTCTTAAGCTCCTCTGGCGTAAGCCCGAGCTTGACATCGACTTCAGCCTGAGCCTTTAAAGCTTCTATCCCTTCCTTAGCCACCGCATCGGCAATAAGAATTTTCATGGCACAATTCCCTTTGGACAGGTATAAAGTCCTGTCCCTACTTTTGGTTTATGAACTTGCCTTAGGCAGAGCTTTAGCTATAGCGTCCAAGACTTCTTTAATATCCTTTTCTTTAATCCAGCCGAGATGGCCAATGCGGAATATTTTACCGGCAAGATTGCCCTGCCCCCCAGCCAGCACTACTTTATACTCATCCCTTAGCATCTGAAGCAACTTGGCTACATTGAGTTTTTCCGAAGCTTTAATAGCTGAAACCGTGTTGGAAGCATACTTCTCGTCGGGGAACAAAGATAAGCCCATAGATTTAACTCCGCTTCGGGCAAGGCTAGCTATTCTGGCATGACGGGCAAAGATATTAGGCAAGCCCTCGGCAAGTAGCATATCCAGCGCCACAGTCAAGCCAAAGAAGGTGGAAACACAGGGGGTCCATGGTGTTTGCCCCTTCTCCAGATAGCTCTTAGCTTTACTAATATCAAAGTAATACCGAGGCATTTTAGCCTTGGCGTGAGCCTGCCATGCCTTTTCACTGACGCTGACCATCGCCAGTCCCGGCGGCACCATCCAGCCTTTTTGAGAAGCCGTGACCACCACATCGCACTGCCAGGCATCGACAGGCAGGTCAATAGAACCGAGCCCACTTATAGCATCAACCAGAACAAGTTTGTCGAACTCTTTGGCAATAGCGCTGATGGACTTCAGGTCATTGGTAACTCCCGTGGAAGTCTCATTATGCGTCACCAACACCGCTTTGATTCCGGAATCAGCTTTCAAAGCTTGGCGCACAGCGTCTGGGTCGTAAGGTTTGCCCCACTCGAAATTGAGGCGTTTTACCTCACCGCCATAGCATTCGGGAATCTCAGCAAAGCGGTCGCCAAAGAAACCACAACAAAGAGCCAAAACTTTGTCTCCTGGCGACAGGGTATTTACGACAGCCGCCTCCATACCACCGGTGCCCGAGCTAGTAAGCAGAAATACATCATTCCTGGTTTGGAATAGCTGCTTTAGCTTTGACGTGACACCCTGTACGATCTCGCCGAACTGTTTACCTCGATGGTTAATCATCTGCCCCCCTACGGCTTTTAAAACTTCGGGTGGACAAGGGGTAGGTCCTGGTATTCGTAACTGCATTTTATACCTCCATTTGTTTTATAGATCAGGTAGAAGCAAAACGGCGCTTGCCTACCTTGATTACGCTACCTTTCTTGATTTGTGCCATTTCCAAATCCTCGGTAACCGCCTCCCCATTAATTTCGATGGCACCCTGAGCCAATAGACGCCTTGCCTCCGAGCGGCTCTTGGTTAGCCCGGCCTTCGTCAACTCAGCCGAGAGGGTACTTTTGAGGCCAAGTGAAGTCTTTAGCGTTACAACCGCTTCCTTAGGCACTTCCCTTTTCTGAAACACCATGGCAAAATGTTCTTCGGCTTCACGAGCAGCCTGAGCCCCGTGGAATTGAGCCACGATTTCATAAGCTAAGCGTTTCTTAACAACCATAGGATTAATTGACCCGTTTGTCATTTGCGCCTTGAACTCGGCAATTTCCTCATCCGGTATGTCGGTCACCACTTCAAGATAGTCAATTATGAGGCTATCGGGAATCGACATGACCTTACCGTAAATCTCGTTTGGTGGCTCATCAACGCCTATGTAATTACCCAAGCTCTTGCTCATCTTCTGACTGCCGTCAGTGCCGATAAGAAGAGGAACAAGAAACACTTGCTGCGGGCGTTGTCCCCTCATCTGCTGCAGTTCCCTACCCACAAGGCAATTGAATTTCTGGTCGGTGCCGCCGAATTCAACATCAGCTTCTATGGCTACCGAATCGTAGGCCTGGAGTAAAGGATAGAGCAGTTCAGTAATAGCTATAGGCCGTCCTGAGCTGTATCGCTTGCCAAAGTCTTCCCTGGCCAGGAATTGGGCAACAGTGAACTTGCTGGTGAGTCTGATGACATCCTCAAGTCCAAATTTACTAAACCACTCGCTCTGCCACCTCACTTCGGTCTTCTCTTTATCAACAACCTTAAAAAATTGCTTCATATAAGTCTGGGCGTTAGCCTGTACTTCTTCCGCAGAAAGCATGGGACGGGTAGCCGACATACCACTGGGATCGCCAATCTGGGCCGTCCAGTCACCAACGATAAGGACAACTCGATGACCCAACTGCTGAAATTGACGCAGCTTCCTCAAGCCAACCACGTGTCCCAGATGTATGTCCGGGCAACTGGGGTCGAAACCCTGCTTCAACCTCAATGGTTTCCCCGATTCGAGTAACTTTATTAGCTCAGACTCAACTATAGTCTCAGCTACTGCCCGTCTTAACAGCCATTTAAGGTCAGGACTGGTCATATTCTAGGTCAAACCCCCGATTATTTCATCCGTTCGCTTAGAATTTGCCTTGCCTGTTCTACATCCCTTCCTATTTGAGCTTTCAGTTCTTCCACAGTATCGAAACGTCTTTCGTCTCTTAGCTTGTCTACAAGGTCGATCGTGAGTTTTTGCCCAATCAACTCTCCCTGATAGTCCAGGAGACAGGTTTCCACCAGGCGCTCACTTCCCCCAAAAGTAGGACGAACACCAATGTTAGTTACCGAAGGCATGAGCTCATGGCCCACATGGGCGATAGTAGCATAAACTCCATCGCTGGGCAACGCCTGCTCCGGCTTTAGCTCCAGGTTAGCAGTAGGAAACCCGAGGACTCTGCCTCGCCTGTCGCCACTCACAACCTGACCATTAAGCCTGAAAAGTCGCCCGAATAGTTTCTCCGCCTTTTTCATATCTCCCTGAGCCAAAGCCTGACGAATAGCACTACTGCTTACCACCTGACCATCAAGAACCACTGCCGGTATGATTTCGACGCTGAAGCCCATCTCCTGTCCTAGAAGTCGGAGTTTCTCAGCATCGCCTTCTCTACCTCTCCCCAGGGCAAAATCAGGACCGATTATCAAGCCACGCATTTTCAGATGCTCCTTAAGCAGTTGAACAAATCTTCGAGCGGTGAGCCGAGCTAGTTCAGGAGTGAAGGGCAAGGCAACAACCACATCTATTCCCAAACCCCGAAGCAAACTGATTCTAGTCTCCAAATCACTTAGCCAGAGCAATTTGTTCTCCGGGGACAGCACCGCTTTTGGGTGGGATTTAAAGGTGACTACACCGCTGAGCCAGTTCTTCCTCCGAGCTTCATCTCGCAAATGAGTCAGCAAGCGTTGATGCCCGAGGTGAATCCCGTCGAAGACACCGATGGCAAGCAGCGTCTCCTTTTGTGGTCTTACTTTGGCTAGCTCTTTTTCAATCTGCACGACTGATTTCTCCAATCAGCTGCCGGATTAAAACTAAGATTTTACTTTGATAGAGGGATTAGCCGGGCGCCGGCCCACAGCCTCAGCCACAGATTTTAGCTGAGACATGAGTTGATGGAAATTAGCAAAGGTGAGCGACTGAGCACCATCTTTAAGTGCCAAGTCTGGATTGGGATGTACCTCAACCATTATACCGTCAGCCCCAGCAGCTACTGCAGCTAAAGCCATGGGAATTACCAAATACCACTTGCCCGTGCCGTGGCTCGGGTCAGCAATAATCGGCAAATGGCTAACTTTTTCAATAATTGGGATAACGCTTATATCCATAGTGTTCCGGGTATAGGTTTCAAAGGTTCTAATACCTCGTTCGCAAAGCATTAACTGCTCATTGCCTTGGGCCAGGACGTATTCAGCGGCCAACAACCACTCCTGAACAGTAGCCGATAGCCCTCGCTTCAGCATTACAGGCTTACCTGTTTTACCGACTTCCTCAAGGAGATTAAAATTTTGCATATTACGAGCGCCTATCTGGAGAATATCAGCATACCTCGCCACGAGTTCGACTTCACTGGATGACATGACTTCTGTTATAACTGGCAATCCAACCTCTTTCTTGACTTGAGCCAGAAGCTCAAGCCCCGGCTCACCCAGACCGCGGAAATGATAAGGTGAAGTGCTTGGCTTAAAAGCACCGCCGCGTAAAATGGTTGCCCCAGCCGCTTTCACAGCTCTGGCTGTTTCCAAAAGCTGCTGCTCGCTTTCCACGGCACACGGTCCAGCCATAATCACTATTTCCTTTCCACCAATAGTAATTCCACCAACTTTGACTGTGGTATCTAAAGGATGGAATTCACGGCTGCTAAGTTTATATGGCTTGCTAACCCGGATAACTTCATCGACACCGGAAAGCATTTCCAGCATGTCCTCAAGTTCCGGAAAAATTTGCCCTACCACCCCGATAATAGTTCGCTCCGCGCCTTGAGACACATGCGCCTTCAAGCCAGCGGATTCAATCCGCTTAACCACTCCAGCAATTTCCTTATCGCCTGAACCTACCTTCATAACCACTATCACTTTTTATCCTCACCATGCCAAATTCTCTCACCTTCATCTCTAAGTGTCACCGCATCCCCCAAATAAACGTGTATTATCTCCTCATTTTTTTTATTAGTGTTCAATAACACCAGGATTCTCAAACAGCTAGATAAACTTCCTGGTACATTAATTTCATACCCACACAGCAAGGGAACCTTCGTCCAGCCCAGCTCCCGAGCAGCTGCCGCTGGAAATGCGGCATTAAGGTCGGGTGTCGTGGTAAATAAAATACAAGCTACATCGCTGATTTCTACCTCATTAGCTTCCATTAATTTCTGAAGCAATTCTTTACTCGCAGCTATTATAGCCTCTTTGGTGTTTTCCGACACAGTAATAGCGCCTCTTATGCCACGGCACCACAAATTATACTTCTTCCTCCCTTTAATGTTATCTTAATAGCCTACTGCATTAAGCCCTTCATAGTCAAGACTTTCGTGTGCGCTAACGAATTGAATTATAGCTGCGAGGCTTTAGCCTCGCAAAGGCGAGCCTAAAGGGTCGCTTCTACATTATTCATGGGACATGAGATGAGACTATGATTTCATTGCCTAACATTAATGGTTGTAGTAAACTATGGGCAAGCATAAGTGTTGTTTTGTACTTGCGAGAGTAGGGACAAGCTTTCACGCCCATCCGCTTCGGACAGGTCTAAAGCGGGCTACCAGAAGAATCGCAGATTTTTCTGGGTGCTCAAAAGGCTTGTCCCTGCATCTTATGGAGGTTCATTATGGATTACAGTCAAAAAATAGCTACTGTGCTTGGCATATTCCTAGCCATCGTCATGCTGTGCGGTGGCTCAGGATTTCTCAGCTATACTTACGGTTATCAAATCGGCCACGAGGCTAGCTACAACCAGGGATATAATCAAGGAAAAGATGAGGGTTATCAAGCTGGCTATAAATCCGGCTCCGAGGCTGGTTATAAGCCCAGCCCAGAACAGGAAACATCCAGCGGATACACCCTTCACAATCCCACCTATCAGGAAATGAAAGCATTTCTAGCCCAAGATACCACTAATTCAAAAACCTATACAGAAGATGAATATGTCTGCACCGACTTTGCTGCTGCAGTGAACAATAATGCTGAGGCTAAAGGCATCCGTTGCGCTATCGTCGATATTTTCTACCCCGAAGGCTACGGTCACACTATAGTAGCTTTCGAAACTACAGACAGAGGCTTAATATTTATCGAGCCACAGTTTGATCACGAGGTAAAACTGATTGCAGGCAAGAGCTATTACCAGATTAACAACTATACACCGGCGCCCCGTGATGATACTATCAACCGATTCCTGATTATCTGGTAGGTTGCCTTCTCAGCGCAACCACCTAGAATAATTAGCACCACTTTATGACATGCCTGCTCACAGGCAGACAACTATTACAGCCTCAGTATCAGAAAGCTGTTCGCCTCGTATAGGTGTTCCTGGCATAGTCAGCATATATCGCTGAATTCCACCCTTCCCACAGATACGGATATTATACTCATCAGTGACCGCCAATGAGCTTGCTCCACTATCTGTCCACTCACCTATCAATCGATCGGGCATAGTCATGCTGATGCCCTGGGTCCCATCACGAATAGCCGCTACCCTAACCCTTATACTAATTTCACGCACCTCGCTCATCGCCCTATATCAATATCCCCAAGCCATTATAGCATAATCTTAAGTTCAGCGATATAAGCTGATAGTGTTATGACAAACGTACTCGGTCTAAAGCTAGCAGCAGCTAAAAACAAAAATTTATTCAAAACAAGCATTGACACCACTTTTAAGCACTTCCAGTTTATGATAGAATTACTGGTAGATATACAGGGAGGTGAAAAATGAGAGTTCGAGACGTTATGACGTGGAATGTAGTTACTGTGTCAAGCGATACACCGATAATGGAAGCCAGGAAAATCATGGACGCTCATAACATCCGTCGTCTGCCAGTCATTGATAAAGGGAAATTAGTCGGCATGGTGAGCAAAGAACGTATAGCCCGTTCAGGCCCATCACCAGCTACCAGCCTAAGCGTCTGGGAAATCAATTACCTACTGGCAAAGATGACAGTTAAAGAAGTCATGTCAAAGGATGTGGTCACAGTCCACCCCGATATGCCCGTGGAAGCTGCTATAGCTTTGGCTCAGAGCAAAGGCGTAGGCGCCCTGCCAGTGCTAGAAGACCATAATCTTGTAGGTATAGCCACAACCAACGATTTCTTCTACAAAATACTGAATCCAGTGTTGGGAATAGGCAAGCCGGGGGCACGCATAGTCATCTCAAGGGGGGCCGAAGCCAAAAGCATACAAGAGATTATGGAGGCTGTTAGAAAGTTTGGAGCCAAAATACTCTCTCTCCACAGCATGCCACCAGTTGAAGGCAAAGAACAGGACCTGTGCCTCCATCTTGAAAAAGAAGATGTTAAACAGCTTATCAAAGACCTGGCAAACAAAGGTTACTCAACTGAAATAATAGAGCGGTAAAACTCTATAGGTTTCTCCAAAAAGTCGAACGGTTTGGCCATTATAAAGCTACTGAGTTAGGTTTGGGCAGCTTGGTAGCGATTATTCAGTACCAACGGATAGACTTGACACCTGATCTAGCAGACCAGTTTCATGCTCTATCTTCATTGTAACCTATTGACAACAGCCAATCTAAGATGGTAACCTACACCTAGTTATCCGAGGTGCAAGGGAGGAACCTATGAATCATGTTGCCATTGTTACCGATAGCGCAAGCTGTCTACCCCAAGAAATCAAAGGCGAGTACGAAATTGAAGTAGTACCATTAAAAATCCACAACCGAGATAAGACATACTCAGATATCATCGATATCGCGCCCCATCAAGTCTACGCTTTACTAAGAGCAGACGAAATCCTTACCACATCGGCACCACCACCTGGAACATTTCTTGAAATCTTTCATCGTCTGGCCACGAAGGCCAGGGAAATCCTGTGCCTCACCGTTGCCTCCACCTATAGCGCCACTTTCTCTTCAATGCAATCAGCCATAGACACAGCTAAGAAGCAACTACCTAAACTCCGAATCGAATTGGTAGATTGTTACACTGGCTCAGCAGCCCAAGCCTTAATAGCTCTAACCGCAGCCCGCGCTGCAAAACTGGGTGACAATTTGAATCAAATTATCTCAAAGGTCAACCACGCCATCCCAAAGGCCGAAATCACCGTAGTGCTAGACACCCTGAAGTATCTGGAAAGAGGTGGCAGAGCTCCAAAAGTGGGCGCCTGGGCGACCTCATTGCTCAAGCTAAAACCGGTGGTAATTAACCGAATGGGTCACGCCCATTTCTTAGGAATGGTAAGGAGCCGCGCTCAGGGCATTGAACGAATGATTAGAGCTATGAGGGAAAAGATAGGGTCTAACAGAGTAAGCGCTATAATCGTCCACAGCGAGCTCGAAACCGAAGCCAAGGAACTGGAACGCCGCCTGCACAGCGAATTTAGCTGCAACGAAACCTACGTTACCGAGGTCACTGCGGTGGTTGCCGTTCACCTAGGCCCCGGCGCCATAGGCATCGCCTTTTTGCTCTCATGACTAAGCATCTGCGAATATTCTAACTGTAATGACCACAAGCTTTGTCTCAATTGCCCAAGAACCGGCTGTAAGTTTCCTAACTTTGACTTTCTTGATAAACTTTTATGAGGAGGGTTAAATGCTGCTAGCCAATATTGCTCTAGTGGTAGGTGCTTACCTTCTAGGTTCACTGCCTTACATGATTCTTCTGGGCCGAGCCAAAGGAGTTGACTTATCTAAAGAAGAAGACTTGCACATGGCACTGTGGCATAAAGTAGGTCGCCTCGAGGGTTTGTCTGGAGTACTGGTTGATATGCTAAAAGGAGTCATACCCATCATTATCGGCTTCGTCTTTGATTTTCATCTGGCTGTTACCGCTGCAGCCGGCGTAGCCGCAGTTGTCGGTCAGATGTGGCCTGTATTCCAAAAGTTCGATGGTGAAAAAGGCAATACCACAGGCATAGGGTTGGTTATCGCTTTCACCATGTATCTTACGGCGACCATTTCTCCCCTTGCCTATGTAGTCTTTATTGTCTTTGCTGTCCCTATACTAATAGGCATCTGCATCAGGACAACCCCCCGCTTTATGCAACCCGATCAAACACTCAGCGAACGCCTCAAGTTCAGCGGTCCGGCAAGTAACAGTATGCCTCTGGGTTTTGCTATCGGCTTTGCCGCAGCACCGCTAGGCTCATGGTGCCTGGGACAACCACCAGAGATGACCTGGGCATTCCTGGCAGCCTTCGTCACCATAATAATACGCCGTCTAACCGCCAACCTCAGTGCCGACTTAAAGACAGCTACCACAAGCGTCAGAAGTATACTGATTAACCGTCTTCTCTACGACCGAAGCTACTTATAGGTATATGAATCAATCCTTCTTCAGGATTACCCATGGCTTCGGTCATGCCCTGGGCATAGAGAAAACCGGTGTAAGCAGCCATAGCCGCATCACACATGTCATGACCCCCTCTGTCCGCCTCTGGACAAAATGTAAAAGTTAAACATAGAAATGCAAAATGACAGATCAAAATTCAAAAAGGGATCCAAAGGGCAAGTTCACGGGTTTACACTGGACATCATTGGATTTATTGAGCAATTGCCTAAAGTGCAGGTTTCAACTATTCTAACTCTAAAGAGCCAGAGGTAACATTTTACACTTTCATCTGTCATTCTGATTTTTGACTTTTGGTTTTTGCATTTCTTTATGATTCCCAAGCAAAATCTACTTCCCCAGCCTCCTCAGTATCTCTCCAGCAACCACCACACCACAAGCCGAGGCTTGAATCAATCCTCGACTAACACCAGCACCATCGCCGGCAGCAAACATATTGCCTATCTCTG
>Ga0315282_10006889_pt1 | contig 18855 bp, 18 predicted proteins | sample YL17G07_20_MG_FD_203693 | JGI IMG/M metagenome (GOLD analysis project Ga0315282, IMG submission 203693) | Sediment microbial communities from Yellowstone Lake, YNP, Wyoming, USA - YL17G07_20 | ecosystem: Environmental > Aquatic > Freshwater > Lake > Sediment | place: USA: Wyoming | collected...
TCAGGTAGATGCCGAAGCTGTTCGAGCTTGCAGTGTTGTTGGTGAGGTTGGTGTTGTTCGAAGAAATCAGGGAGATGCCGTTAGTGTTGGAGTTCGCGGTGTTGCCCGTGAGGTTGTTTAAGCTCGAAGAGTTCAGGTAGATGCCATTGGTATTGGAATTTGCGGTGTTGCCTGTGAGGTTGTTTAAGCTCGATGAGTTGAGGTAGATGCCGTTGGTATTGGAGGTCGCGTTGTTGCCCGTGAGGTTGTTTAAGCTCGAGGAAACCAGGTGGATGCCATAGGTGTTGGAGTTCGCATTGTTGCCCGTTAAGTTGTTGTTTGAAGAATCAGTCAGGCGGATGCCGGTATTTGAATTCGCGGTGGCGTTGTTATCCCTGAGGTCATTGACATTCGAGGCGTTCAGGTAGATGCCGAAGCTGTTCGAGCTTGCAGTGTTGTTGGTGAGGTTGGTGTTGTTCGAAGAAATCAGGGAGATGCCGTTGGTGTTGGAGTTCACGTTGTTGCTTGTGAGGTTGTTTAAGCTTGACGAGTTCAGGTAGATGCCGTTAGTGTTGGAATTTGCGCTGTTGCCTGTTAAGTTGTTATTTGAAGAAGCAACCAGGCGGATGCCATAGGTGCTGGAGTTTGCGGTGTTGCTCGTTAAATTGTTTAAGCTCGAAGAATCCAGGTGAATGCCGGTATTTGAGTTCGCGGTGGCGTTGTTACCCCTGAGGTCATTGACATTCGAGGCGTTCAGGTAGATGCCGAAGCTGTTCGAGCTTGCAGTGTTATTCGTAAGGTTGGTGTTGTTGGAAGAAACCAGGGAGATGCCGTTGGCGTTGGAGGTCACGTTGTTACCTGTGAGGTTGTTACTCAAAGAACTCGCCACGCGGATGCCGGCGTTTGAGTTCGCGGTGGCGTTGTTGCCCGTGAGGTTGTTGAAGCTCGAGGAAATCAGGTTGATGCCATAGGTGTTGGAGTTTACACTGTTGCCCACGAGGTCATTGCTGCCACTCGAAGAATCCAGGCGGATGCCCTGGTTGTTGGAGTTTGCGGTGTTGTTCACAAGGTCGTTGTTCGAGGCAGAACGCAGGCGGATGCCGGCATAGTTGTTAGTTAGATTGTTGCCGGAGATGCTACAGTTACCTGCCGTGTCGAGATATATGCCAGCCCTGGGGCTTGCAGTGGCATTTTGAATGGTGAAATTGCTGATATTCACCCAGTCAGCAGTTACATTAAACACGTGGTCGTTGGGATTTGGTGCATTCACAATCGTGTCGGAAGCATTCCCCGAAGTTGACCTGATGGTCAGTCGCTTATAAACATCCACATTCTCGTTGTATATTTCGGGGTCAGCAGTGATTGTGTGCCCGTCCAGGGTATTGTTATCGTCTATCGCCGCCTGTATGGTGCTGAAATTCTCCCCGGTATTGATATTGTGGACCGGAGTGGCATTGCCCAGAGGGGCAAATATGCTGAACGAGGTTATGTTGGCATACACATATTTCCCCGTGGTATTGACTCCATTGGTTCCCGGGACTTGCCCCCAGGTTCCGTTATACCGCCACATCCTCAGGCTGGCTTCGTCAACATTTACCAGGTCGGTATCCGTGTAGCTTACATTCAGGAAAAGCCAGGAGCTAGCGGTGACATTGGTGGCATTCACATATTTACCGATGTTTGTCTTCCTGTACGGGTCAGGCAGAGGCGCGGTATCCACGCCGTTTATCCCCACGCCATTGCCGCAGGTGAACGAAATCGCTGTGGGGAAGCTGGCTATGGTGAGATTATCCACCGTGTTATTGGAGGAATTTTGGTCGGAGTAGAAGTCATAGGCGGTGTTGTTCGAGGCGGTGTTGTTGATGAGGTTGCTGTTGTTCGAAGAATTCAGGTAGATGCCGTTGGTGTTGTTCCCTGCGGTGTTGTCGGTGAGGGTGTTGTTGTCCGATGAAAACAGGACGATACCTTCAGTGGTGTTCCAGGCGGTGTTGTTGGTGAGGTTGTTGCTGCTCGAAAGAGCCAGGGAGATGCCGTTCAGGGTATTGTTCCAGGCTCTGTTGTCGGTGAGGCTGTTGCTGCTCGAAAGAGCCAGGTAGATGCTGTTGTTGATGTTGTTCCAGGCGTCGTTGCCGGTGAGGCTGTTGTTGTCTGAAGACAACAGGAAGATGCCGTCGCTGGTATTCTGGGCATTATTGTCGGTGAGGGTGTTGTTGTCCGATGAAAACAGGACGATACCTTCAGTGGTGTTCCAGGCGGTGTTGTTGGTGAGGTTGTTGTTGTTCGAAGAATTCAGGTAGATGCCGTTGGTGTTGTTCGTCAAATTATTGCCCGAAATGTTGCAGTAGTTCGTTGCGTTGAGGTATATCCCGGCTCCGCTGGCTCCGGTGGCATTTTGAACCGTGAGCCCGGTTATGTTCACCCAGTCTGCGGTTACGTTAAACACAGAGGTGTTGGGGGCTGGAGTGTTCACCACACAGTTTGCCGTGCCGTTCCCCGACTTAATAGTCAGATGAGCTGTGCTTACATTCACATTCTCGTTGTAATTACCGTCTCCAATGCAGATAACATTCCCACTGCTGGCGTTATTGACCGCAGCCTGAATGGGCGTGGCGCTGGCAGTGAAATTGCCCCCGTCGGGCCACCAGCCGGTGGTGTTGACGCAGATACCGCCGCAGTTACAGGCAGGGTCATCTGCCTCTACTGCTCCCGCCATTGGCACTACCATACCCAGTGCCAGCACCAGCGCCAGAGCGACCAGAACCGAAACCGATTTCCCTGCTTCAACCATAAGTTGCTTCGGATTAAACATAGGGTATAAGAGTAAATGTAAACAGGTATACACTATCTTGTCAATAAGGTTATACCTCGCACAAGGAGAGGGTAGATGTTGTTGTAACCGGGTTATTGTATATTGGGGCGCTAATCGACGGGTATTAGAGGCAATGTTACCGCTACCATGATGACCAGGCCCCCCTTTAACCCGGCACAATCCGCTATTCCGTTTAGTGGAAGAGCACAACTAATGAGCTGTTTTCTTGGGCACCTGCGGCAAGCCCTCCTTCTCCTTGGAGCATTTCTTGACGCTCCTTGACGGAATAACCTGAAACCGCTATGATAAGTCAAGCGGATATTTCTTCATAGGAGGTGTGTCATAGCAGACATCGTGCGGCGTATTGAGTATTACTATACTGTTGTTCCCAATCGGGCTGGAGGGGGTGCCAAGGTTTTTAAGGCACTCAAGGCAGGGGGTGTTAATCTGATTGCCCTCAATGGTTTCCCAATAAGCGTTCGGCGTGCTCAGCTCGACTTCGTGCCGTCCAACCGAGGGGCCTTCCTTGCGGCGGCAAAAAAGGCAGGAATCAAGCTGGTGGGACCCAGGGTTGCTTTCCTTATTCAGGACGAGGACCGCGTAGGTGCTGTCGCCGACATACTTAGCAAGCTGGGACGGGCTCGAATCAACGTCACGGCTATGCAGGCTATCGCTAGCGGCGGCGGGCGCTATGGAGCCGTCCTCTGGGTCAAGCCGCGCAACATAGGCAAGGCTGCCCAGGCGTTGGGTGTCTCCTGAGGCATAGAGAGCAATCACCTCAGGCACAAATTACCGGCTGAACAATCTGAGTGGTAGTCAACAATCCCGAGGATTGTGCAAACGGCTTTGATTATTCTGCCCTGCGTTTCCGGTAGTGTCGGTTAGGACGGCCCAATATCTATCTGCGGCAGGTCCTCATGGTTTGCCGCTAAATAGTGCTACAACTTCTCTACCGGCCTAAGGGCAAACCCTTTGCGAAGCTATTACTACGGATGCGGGATAAGTATCTGTTTTTCGTCCTTCTGGGAATACCATCCCGTCGGTTGGTAGTAAAGGTATGCTTCAACCTTGATCAAATTGTAGTATCCATCGAACATATCGCCATCAAGGAAAATTTGCCAGGTATCTTCCCAGGTAATACTCTCGGGCTGGCCGGTATCACGTTTCAACATATTGTGAGTAGGTGTCCAGGAAGACCCCGTGAGGTCACCCCAGATTCCAGCCTGGGACACAATCAAATGGTAGCCAACCGGTGCTGTCGCTGTGCCAGATGCCTCTATTTCGAAAAAATATGTAGTTCTTCCCATATAAGGGTCCTCCTCCATCCGTAGAAATCTGTAGTTAATGGAGTCTACGGTTGCAAAGATTGCTGGGGTTGGTGGGGGCGTACTTGTACAAGTCACGTTGACCCATTTGAAGTCTACCCAGCGCCAGTCATTAGTGACTTTTTCGTGGACTTCCGTCCCGGGTCACAAAGAAATTATCCGAGTTGGTGTTTGGTCTGTGAGTCACCTTGTATTTAAGCAATGCCTTGGTGACCTTCGCTCCCATAGGGACATATCGTTCCTTCCCGCCCTTGCCCATCACCCTTAAGTAGCCATTGGGCAGGTCCACGTCATCAAGCTTTAAGTTACAGAGTTCACTCACTCTAAGCCCGGTATCAAGCAGAGTAAGCATAATGGTATAGTCCCTGAAGCCCTGACTACTCTTTTTATCCGGTTGCGATAAGAGCGTCTGTATCTCCTGTTCACTGAAAGTGGGCATCACCTTTTGGGGAGCCTTGGGAAGTTTCACGTGAGCTATCGGGTTATCGGCAACGAGCCCTTCGTTAGCCAGGAACGCGAAGAACGATTTAACTGCTCTGGCATAGGCTTTGACCGTCTCCGGCGATAGTGTTTTATCCTGTGTTTTAGTGAACCTGTGGTTGCTCCACTTTCGTTTTTGTTGCAGAGCTAAAATGAAGCTCCGAAAGTCAGCAGCAGTCAAATTGTCAATCTCGGCATCACCGCCAAGGAAATCCGAGAAGTAACGAACGGCATCGCAGGTCCAGTCCGCCGTTCGGGGCGATTTTCCCTCCGCCTTGGCGCAGATTCGATAAGCTGCCACTGCTTCCGACAGAGTTGCCATATAGGGACAGCTTACGACGGGGCTGTTGTTTTGGCTATGACAAATTTGCCCCAAAATGTCAATCAGGGGCTCTTTTTGGGGGGCAAGCGGCGATTTCGTGGCTAAAATAGGCCGTGCGGGACTCGAACCCGCGACACCCTGATTAAAAGTCAGGTACTCTACCAAACTGAGCTAACGGCCCATCGGGTCTATTTCTGGAGGAGGGTGGAGACGTAACAGGCAAATGAGGGATGCACATCGCAAACAAAGCCGCCGTTAACCGCGGTAACATCAAAAGCGACCCGGCTCGGCTTCTTGAGCGGGTCGCCGAATTTGTTAAGTCCAGTTTCGTCCCAGGGCATATCGCGTCCCAGTATTTCCAGAAACCCCTTAACATCCTGGGGCCGCTCCAGCAGCACCTCAAAAGGGAGGTGGTGGCTTAGCTGGTCTAACTGCTCCGTCTTCAGCTTTATCCGCATTGCTTTTTATTTCCTCAACAGCGGGTGATGGGATTCGGACCCACGACAACTTGCTTGGGAAGCAAGCACTCTACCACTGAGTTACACCCGCATAAAATCTTTATTTTATTCTAACCCCATAATGCAGAATTGTAAAGCAACACCGACAGGCGGCGTCTTATCCTCTGGCGCCCTTTTGTTTACCTTCTTCCCTGAAGCTCTCGCCGGAGATAAGGAGGCTCTGGATGATGCCCGCCAGCTCGAGTCCCGCGGACGAGCTCAAGGGGAAGCTCATATCCACGGCTCTCTTCGCCAGCCCCACCGCGGCGAGCCCGTTCCTCATAATCTCCTCTGCCCAGGCTGTAGCGGTATCTCGCAACTGCTCCGGCGGGACGACCTTGTTTACCAGCCCGATGCGCTCCGCCTCCTGAGCGGAAATCATCCTGCCGGTCAGGATAAGCTCCTTTGCCCTGCCTACGCCCACTATCCGGGAAAGCCGGTGCGAGCCTCCGAGGTCGGGGATTATCCCCAGGCTCACCTCGGGTATGGAAAATCTTGCTTCTTCGGTGGCGATTCTGAGGTCACAGGCGAGTATCAATTCCAGCGCTGCCCCCAGGGCGTATCCGTGGACTGCGGCGATGACTGCTTTCTCCAGGTATTCTATCTCCGCGAACGCCCTCTGGAGTTTCCTTACCATACCCCGGAAGCCGGGGATGTTGCCGCTGCGGGCGAGCTCTCCCAGCTCGTCCAGGTCCGTGCCGCTGCTGAATGCCTTTCCTTCTCCCCGGAGGACTACCACCCCGACATCGCTTCTGGCGGCTATCATCGGCACGCACTGCTCAAGCTCGGCTAGCATCAGGGTATTAATGGCGTTCCTTTTCTCGGGTCGGTTTAAGCTGAGGTAGAGAATTTTTCCTTCCTGCGATAGAGAAAGCGTCTTGAAGTCCACTTAAGTCACCCCCTTTCAAAATATATTCTAGCTGCGCTCATATCCTACCCGCCTGCTCTTTTCAAAGTCAAACCTGCCGGGGGTGATGCCAAACGGCGTAAATGAGGTATAATAGGGGAAATTTCTTTGGAGGAGAAAAAGATGCTCAAGACAAAGATAACTGAAATGCTGAGGATTAAATACCCCATTATTTGCGGTGGAATGCAGTGGGTCTCGGATGCCCGGCTGGTGGCTGCTGTGGGTGAGGCGGGAGGAATCGGAATGCTTACCGCGGGCAATTACTCTTCCAAAGAGGAGTTAAGGGCTGAAATCCGCAAAGTCAAGAAAGCCAGCGACAAGCCTTTCGGGGTGAATGTTACTTTTATGCCTTCGCTGCGGGTCATCGACCGGGAAGGGCAGATAGATACCGCTATTGAGGAAGGCGCCACGGTCATTGAGACTTCGGGGAAAATCACCGAGGAGCAGGCGCAGCGGATTAAGAATGGCGGGGTGAAGCACATTCATAAGGTAGCCCGGCTGAGAGATGCCCTGACGGCGGAGCGGCTGGGGGCAGATGCCGTGACCATAGTCGGATTTGAATGTGGCGGCGCCCCCCCGATGGATGATATAACTACCTTTATCCAGGTGCCTCTGGTGGTGAATGCGGTGAGCATCCCGGTTCTCGCTGGCGGGGGGATTGGGGATGGGCGGGGCTTAGCCGCCGCCCTCGCCCTGGGGGCGGAGGGGGTTGTGGTGGGGACCCGTTTTATGATTACCAAGGAAAGCCTGGTCCACCAGAACATCAAGGATGCCATGGTTAAAGCCCAGGAGACCGACACCGTGCTGGTGCTGCGCTCTCTGCGCTCTATGGAGCGGGTGCTGAAAAACACCGTAGCCCTGAAAGTTCTGGAAATAGAGAGCCGGGGGGGCGGTCTGGAGGAGCTGGTTTCCCTCATCGCCGGAAGAAGGGTTGAGGAGAGTTTGGAGAAAGGCGACATAGATTCCGCCATTTTACCCTGCGGGCAGATTATCGGGCTTATTGATAAGGTGCCCAGCGTGAAGGAGGTCATCGACGATATGATGCGGGGGGCGGAGGAGACCCTGAGGCGTTTGAACCGGATGGTCGCTGCTTGAGCGGGTTGGTGAAATGTTTGATTTAAGCCGGATAAGGGCTGAAGCGAGGAAAGATTTTACCCCGACCTGGGAGTCGACTGCCGAGCTTCTGCCCCGGGATACCGAAATCAGCCTTAAGGGACGGGGCAAGCCCCACCCCTTGCGGGAGCTGATTCAGAAGTCCCGGGAGCTCTTGTTGGAACTCGGCTTCGACGAGGTGGAAAATCTCACCATCCTCCCCGACAGTGATGTTTCCAAGCAGTATGGTCCCGAGGCGCGGGTTATCCTTGACCGGGTCTATTACCTTGCCGACCTGCCCCGCCCCGAGGTAGGGCTGAGCAATAAGAAGATAGCCGAGGCGAAGAAGATAGTTGAGCAGCTTGAAGTCAAGAAGCTGCGGGCGCTCCTGAGAGCCTACAAGAAGGGGGAGATTGAAGCGGATAACCTGGTGGAGGAGCTTATTAACGGCTTGGGCATCACCGACCATCAGGCTACCGAGCTTTTAAGCCGGGTCTTCCCCGAGCTGGAGAAGCTGCGACCGCAGCCTTCCAACAAGACGCTCCGGAGCCATATGACTGCTACCTGGTTTCACACTTTAGCCGCTCTCCAGGATAAAGCCCGCTTTCCCCTTGCCCTGTTCTCGGTGGGTCCGCGCTACCGTAACGAGCAGCGGGAGGATGCCCACCATTTGAGGGTTCACCACTCCGCCTCAATCGTGATAATGGACGCCAATGTCTCCCTGAGCGCCGGTAGAGAAATAACCCGGGAGATTATCCGGCGGTATGGCTTTTCCAGCATCAAGGTTGAAACGAAGACGGCGACATCTAAATACTATGCCCCGGGGCAGGAGCAGGAAATTTTTGTGGAGCACAACGGCAAGTGGATAGAAATCGCCGACATCGGCATGTATTCCCCGGTGGCGCTGGCGAATTTCAATATCAAATACCCGGTGTTCAACGCCGGAATGGGCATCGAGAGGCTGGCGATGCTGCTCTACGGGATGGACGATGTCCGCAGGGTGGCATATCCTCAGTTCTCCGTGGCGGAGTTTCCCGATGAGGAGATAGCCCGCTCCATCGCCTGTATCGCCAGTCCCCGGACCGTGAGGGGGAGGAAGATAGCCGAGGCAATTGAAAAAACGGCGAGAAAATACAAGGACGAGATTGCCCCCTGTGAATTTCCTGCCTGGGAGGACGATTTCGTCAGCGTGAAGGTCGTGGAGGTAGAGGAAGGCAAGAGGCTTATCGGTCCCGCGGGCTTTAACGAGCTCTGTGTGGCTGACGGCACCATATACAGCGATGTTGCTCCTTCGGGGGAATACAGCGGCATAAACTATATGAAGGCAATCGCCCTGGGAGCGGCAGCCCAGATTGAGGACAGTAAAGAGGACCTGACCTACCAGGTGAAAACGATAAAGCATCTTTCCGACTTGAACCTCCAAATCCCCGAGGCTATCCGGGAGTATATTGAGCGGCAGCATAAGAGGATTGGGGTTAGAGGGGCGGTGTTCGTGACCATAAAATCGCACTTCAAAGGGGAAAAGGGCCGGTAAGATGAAGGACGATAAGGGGCTGGAGAAGCTCGGCGAGATGCGCCGAAAGCACCAGGGGCTTATAAACCTTATGCCGCTGCAGACCGGGGGACTGCTCACCACGGCGGCGAAGAAAGCGTTGATAGAGTTCGGAGACGGCTACTCGGTGTGCGATTTTTGCTCCGGCTCCTTGAGCGACATTGCCACCCCGCCGGTCAGGGAGTTTGTGCATGAGCTTCTGCCTAAATTTCTGGGCTGTGAGGTCGCCGCGGTAACCCACGGCGCCAGGGAAGCCAAGTTCGCCATAATGCACTCCGTAGCCCGGCAGGGCGACTCCATAATCGTTGATGGCAACCGCCATTACACCACCATCGTCGCTGCCGAAAGGGCAGGGTTGAAGGTGATTGAGGTGGCTGGCTCGGGCGAGCCTGAGTTCACCATTGATGTCAATGATTATGAGCCGCTTATTGAAAAGCACCGTCCCAGGCTGATTTTGCTGACCTATCCCGACGGCAACTACGGGAACCTTCCTGACGCCCCGAGGCTGGGGGAGATTGCCCGAAAATATGACGTGCCCTTTATCCTCAACGGAGCGTATTCCGTGGGCCGGATGCCGGTGAATATGGACGGGGTGGGGGCTGATTTCATCATTGGCAGCGGGCACAAGAGCATGGCTTCGGCTGGTCCCTGCGGCGTCCTGGGGATGAAGAAGAGGTGGGAGGAGGTTGTCCTGAGGAAGTCGGCGGAGTATAGCAATAAGGAGCTTGAGCTTCTCGGCTGCACCGTTAGGGGAGTTCCCCTGGTAACGCTCATGGCGTCCTTCCCTGAGGTGGTGGAGAGAGTGCGGCACTGGGACGAGCAGGTGGCTAAGGCGCAGTGGTTTTCCGGCGAACTGGAGAAACTGGGGTTCAAGCAGCTTGGGGAGAAGCCGCATAAGCATGACCTGCTGCACTTTGAGACGCCGGCGCTTTACGACATCTCCCGGCGCGTCCGGGAGCGGGGGTATTTTCTCTACAAGGAGCTCAAGGACAAGGGCATCTGGGGTCCCCAGCCGGGACTGACCAAGGAGTTCAAGCTCTCCACCTTCGCCGCCACCAGAGAGCAACTGGAATTCGTGGTCGGCGCCTTCAAGGCTATCCTGGCGGAGCATAGCTGACTGTTGCGGTCAGGCAGCAGCGGAAGAGCCGTTCCACCTTTGATTGTGAGTTTCTTTTAATTGCTGGAAGTGTGCCTGGAAGGGAGCGGAGGTTATGGGGCGCGTGGACATAACCAGGGCGTCCTCGCCGTCGTTGGAGTAGTAATGGCGGCGTTTTCCCACTACCCGGAATCCATATTTGTGGTAAAGAGCCTGGGCGGTTTTGTTGGAAGCCCGCACCTCCAGGGTCATTATTTCCAGGTCTAACTCTGCGGCAAGGTCGATAAGCGAGATAAGCAGCCTCTCGCCTATCCCGGCACGGCGATAATCGTTTCTCACCCCGATGGAGGTGATGTGTCCTTCGTCAGGCATAATCCATAAGCCGGCAAATCCCAGGATATACTGGTCGTTGTTAGCCGGTTCCTCGTTGCTGCGGTTACGGCTGAAAAGGCGTTTATACCAGGGAGCTCGTGGCGCGGGCTGCTCGGTTACCTCTGGCTCCTCTCCCATGCCTGCCACGACATAGCAGGCAGTGGTGTTGTGAATTTCGCGGCGATACGAATTGTGGGAGCGGAACAGGCAGTTACCGGCGAAAGCCTCGCGGTCAATCTCAACTACCTGGCGGGCATCTCTATCCCGGGCAGGACGGACAATATAGTGAACTTCTTCCACCATTTTTACCCACCGTAATTGCTTAACTTGCAGCTTAATTATAAACTATCTTGGTATAATAGTGAAGCTAATGAGAGAGGATTTATTGAACACCAGCGTTCAAATAGCGCCGCGCCATCCCCGGGGGCTGGTTTTAGCTAACCCGGTGATGACGGCATCGGGCACCTTCGGTTACGGCGTGGAGTATAGCGAGCTTGTGGATATACAGAGGCTGGGCGCCATTGTTTGCAAGGGGGTTACTCTCAAGCCGAGGGGCGGCAACCCTCAGCCGCGGTTGATAGAGACGAAATACGGAGTGCTCAACTCCGTGGGGCTGGAGAATATCGGCGTGGACGCCCTGGTCAGGGATAAGGCGCCGCTCTGGGCCGGCTTAAGGGTGCCGGTTATAGTCAACATTGCCGGGGAGACGGTTGATGAATATGCTCAGGTTGCCGCCAGACTGGAGGGCACGGCGGGAATAAGCGGCATTGAGGTGAATATCAGCTGTCCCAATATCCCCGCGGGGGGAATGGAGTTCGGGCTGACTCCCCAGGGAGCCGCCGCGGTGACTTCGGCGGTTAAGGCGGTAACCACCCTGCCTCTCATCGTCAAGCTGGCTCCCAATGTGAGCGATATTAAAGGGATTGCCCTGGCGGTGGAGGAAGCCGGCGCCGATGCGCTCTGCGTGATGAATAGCGTGAAGGCGATGGCGATAGATATAAATGCAGGCAAGCCCTGCCTGGGAAACATTACCGGCGGACTCTCCGGTCCGGCTATCAAGCCGATAGCCCTCTATATGGTGTATGAAGTAGCCCGGGTTGCCGGCATCCCGGTGATAGGTTGCGGCGGCATCGCCTCCGCCGCGGATGCCCTGGAGTTTATTATGGCTGGCGCCACCGCCATAGAGGTCGGCACGGCTAACCTCACCAGTCCCCGGGCGGGACTTGAGGTGTTAGAGGGGATAGAGCGCTTTATGAAGGAGAAAGGAATAAAGAATTTAGTTGACATAATAGGTGCCGCCGTCAGGTAAGGAGCTGTGCATTTGCCCGCCGATGCCTATCTGGATATTGAGACCACCGGGTTATTCCCTTTTTACGATGAGATAACCGTGATTGGCATCTACCTGGTCCGGGACAGGGAGAGCCGGTTGGTTCAGCTTGTGGGGGAGGAGGTGAGCCGGACAAAGCTGCTGCGGACGCTGCTGGGAACGGAGACGATTTATACCTACAACGGCAGCCGCTTCGACTTCCCCTTCATCAAATTTTGCCTGGATGTGGCGCTGGAGGAGGTATTTCATCACCACGACCTGATGTATGACTGCTGGCAGAGGAATCTGTACGGCGGCTTCAAGGCGGTGGAACAGCAGCTGGGCATTCCCCGGCAGCTACAGGGCATCGGTGGAGCGGAGGCGGTAATGCTGTGGTGGCGGTATAAGATAGACCACGACCAGAAGGCACTGGACCTGCTGCTGGAATATAATAAGGAGGATGTGGTGAATTTGAAGGCGCTGAGGAAGAAATTATTTCCCCGCTGAATATCGCCTGGTTACCGGAAAATGACGGAATGTAGCCCTATAGTTACGATTATCACTGCCGGAAGCTATGAAGAGGCGCACAAGATAGCTGAGGCACTGGTTCGCCAAGGAAAAGCCGCTTGTGTAAATATAGTGCCTAAAGCAAGCTCGCTATTCCGGTGGCGGGGCAGGGTTGAGGAAGCTGAAGAAAGCCTCCTCCTGGTTAAAACCAGGGCAGAGCTTTTTCCTGAAGTTGTGCGGGTGGTCAAGGAAATTCACAGCTATGAGGTGCCGGAGATAATTGCTTTGCCTGTTGTTGATGGGGACGCCGACTATCTAGCCTGGCTCGCTAAGGAGACGGGAAAATGAGACGGCAAATAAAGATTACCGTGGGTGAGCTTGAGGCGGAAGCCTGGCTCAACGAAACCGATACCGCTACCAGGCTCCTGGAGATTCTTCCCATAACCTCTACCGCCAATCTCTGGGGAGATGAAATATATTTCTCTATCCCCCTGAAGGCAGAACTGGAGAATGCCCGGGAAATAGTCGACATCGGGGATATCGCTTATTGGCCGCCGGGGAAAGCGATGTGTATCTTCCTGGGGATGACGCCGGTGAGCACCGGGAAAGAAATCAGGCCCGCAAGCCCGGTTAATGTAATCGGGGGAATTGAAGGGGTCAAGAAGCTACGGGGGAAGGTACAGCAAGGCGAAAAGGTTACCGTGAGGAGGTAGTTGAATGGATGCCTTAGAAGCAATCAAGACCAGAAGAAGCATAAGAAGGTATAAGAAAACCCCTGTCCCCCAGGAGAAATTAGAGGAAATTCTGGATGCGGGAAGATGGGCACCCTCGGCGCGCAATTCACAACCCTGGAAGTTCATCGTCTTAAGTGACAGTCAAGTAAAGGAAAAGGTGGCGGAGTTGCTTGCCTTTGGGAAATTTCTAGCTGAGGCGCCGCTGGGGATTGCGGTAGTGGTAGACCCCACGGTGTCAGGTCATCCTGCTGAGGATGGCGCCTTAGCAGCCTACAGCATGCTCCTTGCTGCTCACTCGCTTGGTCTTGGGGGATGCTGGATAAATCCTTCGCTTGGCGAAGAAGAACTGAAAGAAACGCTTGGCATTCCCCGGGGGGAAAGGTTAATTTCCGTAATATCGATTGGGTATCCTGACGAAGCTCCGTCTAGGACCAGGAAAGGGCTGGAGGACATCACTTTTACCAACAGGTATGGAAGCAAGCACTTTTCATTCTAAGCTGCTGCTTTGAGTTCAGAAGTGCAATTCGGGCACCGTGTCGCCTTAATAGCAATTTTGGTGCAGCAGTAAGGGCATTCTTTGGTGCTCGGCGCTGGCGCTGCCTCGGCTGCTTTCTGGCGAGCGTGCATTTTGACTATGGGGCGAATCACAAAGAAAAAGACAACGGCGGCGATAATAAGAAAGTTGACCAGCGTATTTATGAAAACGCCATAATTTATGGAGATGGCTCCAGCTGCTTGGGCAGCAGCTAGAGAGGGATAGGGTCCGGCTACCGTACCCTGCTTCAGAACCACAAACAAGTTGGCGAAATCTACATTCCCCAGCGCTAGTCCTATTGGTGGCATGATAACATCTTTGACAAACGAATTGACGATGGCTCCGAAGGCTACACCGACAACAATGCCTACAGCAAGGTCAACCACATTCCCCCGCATTATGAATGCCTTAAAATCTTGTAACATCTTCTGCCTCCTCCTTCATGTGCTTATTATAACACTAGCCAACTAGGTTAGTTTCATGATAGCGAGCGCTACGGCTAAATAGGCGGCAACACTCACCAGGAGTGACCCTGCCAGGCCTATACGGGGCAGGAGAAAAATTACGCCAATCACATATAGTAGCCAGGGAGGCAATAGTATCAGCATACTCTTGGCATAAGAGACAGCTCCCCCTGTCCCGCTGGCAAAGTATATGGTGCACAGGGTTATCACACTGATACTGGGTAAGAAGGCGATAAAAGCAGCCAGCTCGCTTTTCGCTTGACTACCAAAATAGGTTACCGCCGAGACTATAACTCCGCCGATTACAAAGTATGCCGCTAACGCCTTGATGTCCATAGTGCTCCTTAAGATTTAGATTACTGATTATATCATATAGCCGCGAGCTGCACAGTTCTTGCGAATAAGGAATTAGACGGCTAGAATAGAGGGTCAAAATGCGGCTGAGTCCTGATTTGCAGGCGGTTGCATCACCTGGGGGTAGATAGAAAGCCATAGCTGATGATTTCGGTAATAATCCTGTTAATCGTATTCATCCTGATTGCCGTAAGGCAGCTAGCCAGAAGGTATCAGATATGGCAGGTTATGCTGGTCGGCGCTTTGGGAGTTCTGGTCACGGGTCAAATCTCGCCGCTGGAGGCTCTAAAAGCGATAAATCCCGATGTGATGCTTTTCCTCTTCGGCATGTTTATCGTCGGGCAAGCCCTGGATGAGAGCGGTTACCTTTCCCAGTTATCCCACCGCTTCTTCAGAAGGGCGAGGTCTTTAGACCACCTGGTACTCGTGGTTCTCTTTGGCATGGGGATACTGTCGGCATTTCTGATGAATGACACGCTGGCGATAATTGGCACCCCCGTCATGCTCCTTCTTGCCCGGAAGAACGGTGTCCCTGCCAAGGTCCTGCTGCTTTCACTGGCTTTTGCCATAACCATAGGCAGTGTCATGAGTCCCATAGGAAATCCCCAGAATCTGCTGATTGCCGTTAACGGCAATCTCACCAGCCCGTTCATTACCTTTTTCCGGTATTTATTGATACCGACACTGGTAAACCTTTTTCTGGCTTATCTTTTGTTGCGGCTCTTCTATAAAAACCATTTCCGGGGCGAGTTGCTAGACAGTTCAGAAGGGCAAATAAGGGACCCACGGCTGGCAATGCTCTCCAAGGTTTCTTTGATTTTGCTGGCTGTCTTGATAGCGGCTAAAATCGTTACCGTCTTTCTCGGGCTGAAGATTGATTTCCGACTGACTTATATCGCGCTGGCGTCGGCTTTTCCCATTGTCCTGTTAAGTCCCAAAAGGTTAGGCATAATCAGAAGGATAGACTGGCATACGTTGGTCTTCTTTGCCGCAATGTTTGTCCTCATGGAAAGCGTCTGGGACTCGGGCTTTTTCCAATCAGTGCTGAGCGCCACAAACCTGTCGCTAACCTCAACGAGCGTAATTCTGGGCATAAGCGTGGTCTTAAGTCAGCTTATTTCTAACGTGCCTTTCGTTGCCCTCTATCTGCCCTTGCTGCTTCAAGCGGGAGCCTCGGTGAAGGGGATGATGGCGCTGGCGGCGGGAAGCACTATCGCCGGTAACTTCTCCATCCTCGGGGCGGCCAGCAACGTGATAATAATTCAGAACGCCGAAAAGAACTCCAGTGAAACTCTGACCTTCACGGACTTTATAAAGGTTGGAGTGCCCCTGACCATAATTAACGTTGCCGTTTACTGGTTGTTCCTGGATGTGATTTTCAAGTAGCAATTTAGACCGGCAGTAGAGACGAAAACGCTGTCCAGACAGGTTGCCAGGTAAAGATAGATGTAGTAAATTGATGAATGGCGAAATCCTGTTTAAACGAATAGTATATAAGAGATAATAAGGAGGCAATAATGGCAAAGAGAAGCAAAGAGGAAGCTAAGGAATATGTCTTGAAGACGGCAAAGAAACACGATGTTAAATTTGTCCGGCTGTGGTTCACCGACATACTGGGTATGCTCAAGAGCTTCGCCATTACCGTGGAGGAGTTGGAATTAGCCCTGACCGAAGGAATGGGCTTTGACGGGTCGTCAATTCAGGGGTTTGCCCGCATCGATGAGAGTGATATGGTAGCCCTGCCCGACCCTGATACCTTCCGGCTGTTGCCCTGGCGACCGCGGGAGAACCGTGCCGTGGCTCGCATGTTTTGTGACATCTTGAAGCCTGGCGGCGAGGTTTTTGAGGGCGACCCCCGGTATGTCCTGAAGAAGAACCTGAAGCGAGCGGCCGACCTCGGCTATATCTACTATGTCGGGCCAGAGTTGGAATATTTCTATTTCTGCGACTCCAATTGCACCGAGCCGCTGGACCAGGGAGGCTACTTTGATATGACTCCCCGGGACGCCGCCACTGAGATGAGAAAGGAAACGGTGCTGGAACTGGAAGATTTAGGTATTGGTGTTGAGTATTCCCACCACGAGGTCGCTACCAGCCAGCATGAAATAGACATGAGGTATACCGATGCCCTGACTATGGCTGACAGTGTGATGACCTACCGCCTGGTGGTGAAGGAAGTAGCCCTCAAGTATGGCGCTTACGCTACCTTTATGCCCAAGCCGGTCTTCGGTATCAACGGCAGTGGCATGCACGTCCACCAGTCGCTTTTCAAGGGCGAACGCAACGCCTTCTTCGACAAGAATGACGAATATCATCTATCCCGGGTGGCTAAGTGCTTCATAGCCGGGCTGCTCAAGCATGCCCCCGAAATTACCGCGGTCACCAATCAGTGGGTCAATTCCTACAAGCGGCTTGTTCCCGGCTACGAGGCGCCGGTCTACCTCTCCTGGGCACGGCGGAACCGCTCCGACCTCATCCGAATCCCGGAGTATCGTCCCGGCCGGGAAAAGGCGACCAGGATTGAATTCAGGTCTCCCGACCCTGCCTGTAATCCCTATCTATGCTTTAGCGTTATGCTGGCTGCGGGGCTGGAGGGAATTGAGAAGGGTTTGGAACCACCGTCACCGGTGGAAGAAAATGTCTACGAGATGACCAATGAAGAACGGCGAAAGCGAGGGATAGGGACCTTGCCTGCCAGCCTGCTGGAGGCTATATTGCTAACGGAGAAAAGCAAGGTGGTGCGCCGGGCTCTCGGCGACCACGTTTTCGATGCTTTTATCAAAAACAAGAAGATTGAGTGGGACCACTATCGGACTCAGGTGACTGACTACGAGCTTAAGAGATACTTACCCATATTGTGAGTAGAACATCGCATGCGCCGATTACGGATTGGCCTGGCTCAGATTAACACTGCCGTCGGTGACTTTTATGAGGGCCGCTACTTCTGGTCTTTTGGCAAAAGAGGGCAGAGCAGGCACGCGCCTAGAGGGATTTGAACCCACGACCCCCGGTTCCGAAGACCGGTGCTCTGTTCCGCTGAGCTATAGGCGCATAATTAAAAAGGGTGAGCGGTGGGATTTGAACCCACGGTCTCCAGGGCCACAACCTGGCGCCTTTAACCACTGGGCTACGCTCACCACAAGCATAAACATTATATCCCGAACCCACCGCCACTTTCAATTTCGGTCTCACTATTGTATTGAGAAGCAATATAGTATTATATTGTCTTAAAGCGAGATAACCAGATGGATGAGCAAGCTGAAGGACGACGAGCCAGGATTCCTCTGGCAGTCATCTGGGGCGCAATTTTATTTGTTGTCTGCTGCCTGGCATTTTATATCCGCGTTCATTTCGCCCACGACACGGTTTTTTCCGGCGGCATAGTGTGGTTCCAGGAAGCCGACCCGTGGTATCAGATGAGGCTGGTGGAAAACATGATGCAGCATTTTCCCCACCGCATCTACTTTGAGCCCTATACTTTTTATCCTCATGGCACTCCTGTGCCTTGGACGCCTTTCTTCCAGTGGATTATTGCCAGCGCTGCGTGGATAATCGGATTAGGGCATCCCAGCCAGAATCTTGTGGAGACAGTGGGCGCCTACACTCCCGCTGTTATGGGGGCACTCACAGTTATCCCGGTGTATTTCATTGGCAAGGAGCTGTTCAGCCGCTGGGCGGGCATCTTCGCCGCCGTCCTGGTTGCCATACTGCCCAGTGAATTTATGAACCGCTCCGTGCTTGGCGCTACCGACCACCATGTAGCTGAGGTTTTATTCAGTGTCACGACCATCATGTTTTTGATAATGGCAGTCAGGCGCTTCCGGGAGAGGGAGATATCCTTTAGCCACCTGCTCAACCGGGATTGGGCAGTTATTAAGAAGCCGCTTATCTATGCTTTATTAGCGGCTATCTTCCTGGGCATTTACCTTCTCACCTGGATAGGTGGGCTGATGCTGGTGTTTATTATATTTGTCTATTTAGTAATGCAGTTCGTCATCGACCACCTGAGGGGTAAATCAACTGACTATCTGGCTATCATCTTTGTATTGACCTTCGGCATTGCCGCCATAATGGTCACCCCCTTCTTGCCAAAAACAGACATAGGAGGGATTACTCCTCCATCTATGGCAATCGCCATAATTACAGTGTTGGGGTTAAGTGGCCTTTCCCGATTTATGGCTCGAAAAGCAATGAAGCCTGTTTACTACCCCCTGGTATTGCTGGGAATTGCCGGCATCGGGTTGCTCCTGTTTTGGGCGGCTGCCCCTTCACTGGCGCATTCAATGTTTGGGAAGTTCGGCATGTTTAAACCTAATGTTTCTGGTCTGACTATCGCCGAGGTGCAACCTCTGGACATGGCGATGGCGTGGGCTAACTTCAACGTTACTTTATTCATCTCCTTTATTTCCCTTGCCTGGCTTGTTTACCGTGCTGCCCTGGAAAAGAACGCCGATAAAACGCTGTTTTTAGTATGGTGTGCGGTGATAGTGGCAGCGATGGTGGGGCAGCGCCGCTTCTGTTATT
>Ga0315282_10006890_pt1 | contig 18854 bp, 8 predicted proteins | sample YL17G07_20_MG_FD_203693 | JGI IMG/M metagenome (GOLD analysis project Ga0315282, IMG submission 203693) | Sediment microbial communities from Yellowstone Lake, YNP, Wyoming, USA - YL17G07_20 | ecosystem: Environmental > Aquatic > Freshwater > Lake > Sediment | place: USA: Wyoming | collected...
GATTTCAATTATTATCCCAACATTCAATGAAGAAAAATATTTGCCTTCCCTGATTGATTCGGTCAAAAAACAGGATTATAATGATTTTGAAATCATTGTGGCTGATGCTGATTCAGAAGATAAAACAGTGGAAATTGCCGAGAATTTTGGATGTCAAATTACAAATGGGGGATTGCCGGCCAAAGGAAGAAATGAAGGGGCAAAAATAGCCAAAGGTAATTTGTTTTTATTTTTGGATGCCGATACAATTTTGCCAGAGAATTTTTTTGAAAAGACATTAAAAGAATTTAAAGAAAGAAATTTAGATCTAGCCAGTTTTTGTTTAGAAGCAGAGACAGAAAGCAAATTTAAAAAATTTTTATTCGATGCTTTTTATAATTTTCCGATTTTGATTTTAGAAAAATTTTTAGCCCACGGCGCTCAGGCCATTTTGGTTAAAAAAGAAATTTTTGAAAAGGTTGGTGGATTTGATGAGAAAATAAAATTTGCCGAAGATCATAGTTTTATGAGAAAAGCGAAGAAATTTGGAAGGTTTGGAATTTTAAGAAAGGTTCGAGTTTTTAGTTCTTTAAGAAGGTTTGAGAGAGAAGGATTTTCGAAAACTTATTTAAAATATCTTTTGGCTGAAATTTATATGATATTTTTTGGCGACATTAAAAAGGACATTTTCAAATACAAATTTGGCAATTTTTAAACCCAGTATGACAAGTTCGACAGCCCCGCCCTCTATACTCGCAACCTAGTTATCCAGTTCCATTTTGTTTTTTTTGACAGGGAAGCTAAAGAATTCAGAGGATGGACCTAGAGGGCGGGGTAAATATCGCGAGGCGAGTCGAACTTGCTCTACTGGGTAAAAAAGGATTAAAATAATAAATAGTCGCTCGGTGAGTTAAAGTCTTCGGGCAGGTTGCCTCGGATGAAAGAGAGTTACTCGCTCGGGCATTGCCTCAGGGAGCACGCAGTCGGCTAAGGTTTAAAAATAAAGTTATTCCCAGCCGCTGCTATTGCTCGCCAAACCTCAATTATCTTAAAAGAAAATTCAAGCTATTTTTGGGGCTTGGCTGCGCAATGCTCCCTTCGACAATTGCCCTCGCTCATTTTAATCCTCGACAACCGGCCTCAGACTTAATCTAACTATGACAAATTTTTTAGAACCCGCTGAAAAAAAAGAAATTTTGCCAGAACCTAAACCAAAATTTTGGAAAAGAAAATTTTTGGGCTTTTTGCTTTTGACAATTTTTTTGTCTTCAATTTTTGGCTTTTTTGCCGGGACAATTTCGGGAAGTTATTTTTATTCTCAAATTAAAGATTATCTCAAAAAATTTAATATCCAACTGCCGGAACAAAAGGTCATCGAAAAGGAGAAAGAAGTTTATCTCCCCCAAACTTCCCAGGAGGCCGAAACCATCAATGTTGTCAAAGAAGTTTCACCGGCAGTTGTCTCAATTGTCATTACCAAAGATGTGCCAAAATACATCAATCCCTTTGAAGAATTTCCATTTTTTGAATTTCAGGTTCCGGGAGAAATGGAAAAAAAGGAAGTGGGTGGGGGCTCGGGTTTTCTGATTTCTTCTGATGGATTGGTTTTGACAAATAAGCACGTTGTTTTAGATAAAGAAGCCGAATATACCGTTTTAACTAATGATGGTAAGAAATTTCCGGCCAAAGTTTTAGCCCGAGATCCTGGTCAGGATTTGGCCATCATTAAAATTGAAGGAAGTGGTTTTCCGGTGGTGAAACTTGGCGACTCAGAAAATTTACAAATTGGTCAAACTGTCATTGCTATTGGCAATGTTTTGGGAGAATTTAGAAATTCGGTTTCAGTTGGGGTGATTTCCGGTTTAGGCAGAACCATTTCCGCTTCCGGCGGCGGTTTTTACGAAACCCTGGAAGATGTTATTCAAACCGATGCTGCTATTAATCCCGGAAATTCCGGCGGTCCCCTTTTGAATTTGAAAGGGGAGGTGGTTGGAATTAATACGGCTATGGCTTCGGGAGCCGAAAATATTGGTTTTGCCATTCCCATTAATCAGGCAAAGAGAGACATTGAACAAGTAAAAACCACCGGCAAAATTGTTTATCCCTTTTTGGGAGTGAGATATGTTTTAGTTACCGATGAAATTCAAAAGAAAAATAATCTGTTAGTTAATTACGGGGCTTTAATTTTAAGAGGAGACAACCCAGGGGAGGTGGCAATTTATCCTGGCTCGGTGGCTGAAAAAGCCGGTTTAAGAGAGGGGGATATTATTTTAGAATTTAATGGAGAAAAAATTACAACCGAAAATTCTTTGGCTAAAATCATAATGAAATATAAACCGGGAGACAAGATAAAATTAAAAATTTTGAGGCAAAATCAAGAAAAAATCTTTGAAGTTACTTTGGGCGAGCGCAGCGAATAATTACTCGGCGAAAAGCTCACTTAGAAATTAACGGAGAACGGTTCTCCGTTTTTTGGCTTGACCCCGTCACCAATTTTGCGTTCCAATTAGTATCTTAATATAAAATAACTACTAAAGCGGGTTAAACCTTCGCGGCACACTGAATACGAATAATATTGTCCCGCTTAGCGGGACTGGCCTATTCGGCCACCGTGTGCCGCCAATGAATTCTATGGCAAAATTGGTGCGGGGTTGACACTTGATTTTTTGGCATTTTTCTGATAAAAAGAAAATGACTCTACGAATTACGAATCTTACCGAATTACGAATAAATTATTCGTAGCCGAAACCGCAGATTCGTAAATTCGTACGTCGGTTTCGGTATGAATGGAAATTTTACTCACAAATCTCAAGAAGCAATAATTCAAGCCCAGTCAATTGCCCAAGAAAGAGGCCAGCAACAAATCGATGCCCTGCATTTGCTTTTGGCCCTTTTGAATCAAGAAGGGAGCGTTGTTTTGACGGTTTTAGAAAGATTGGGTGTTGACATTGAAAGATTAAAAAGAGAGGCCGAGTTTTCTTTGGAAAAAATTCCGGTGATTTACTCCCCCCAGGTTTTTGGCCAGTTTTATTTAACCCAGGATATGGCCAGGGTTTTGGAAATAGCAAAAAAGGAAGCCCTGAAGATGGGCGATGAATTTATTTCGGTTGAACATTTATTTTTGGCTCTTTTGGCTACCGAAACCAAAGCCAAAGAGATTTTGGATCAAGCCAAATTTGTCCAGCCGGGCGGAATAACTACCTTGGAAGTTGGCAAACTGAATTATGAGGATTTCTTGAAAATTTTAGCTAAAATTCGAGGTGGAGCCAGAATTACCGATCCGGAACCAGAATCAAAGTATCAGGTGATTGAAAAATACGCCCAAAACTTAACTGAAGCAGCCAGACAAGGAAAATTGGATCCGGTGATTGGCCGGGAAAATGAAATCAGAAGATTAATGCAGGTTTTATCGAGAAGAACCAAAAATAATCCGGTTTTAATTGGTGAGGCCGGGGTAGGGAAAACGGCTGTTGTCTGGGGCTTGGCTCAAAGAATTATTAAAGGAGATGTGCCGGAAAGTTTGAAAGAGAAGGAAATTATTGCTTTAGATTTAGGGGCTTTGGTGGCCGGCACAAAATATCGGGGGGAATTCGAAGAAAGAATTAAGGCCTTTTTGAGAGAAATCAATCGGGCAGCCGGTAGATACATTTTATTCATTGATGAACTTCATACCTTAGTAGGAGCGGGAGCGGCCGAAGGAGCCATTGATGCTTCAAATTTATTGAAACCGGCATTGGCCAGAGGAGATTTAAGGGCGATTGGCGCCACAACTTTGAAAGAATATCAAAAATATATTGAAAGAGATCCGGCTTTAGAAAGAAGATTTCAGCCCATTTATGTTCAAGAACCATCAATTGAAGATACCATTTCCATTTTAAGGGGAATTAAAGAAAAATACGAATTGCATCACGGAGTAAAAATTCAAGATTCGGCTTTAGTTGCTTGCTCGCAATTAGCGGCCAGGTATATCACTGATCGATTTTTGCCTGACAAAGCGGTTGATTTGATGGATGAGGCAATGTCGGCTTTGAGATTGGAAATGGAATCGGAACCAGAAGAACTGGATAAATTGAAAAGAGAAATTCAAAAATTGGAAATTGAGAAGGTAGCTTTGAAAGATGAAAAATCGGTTGGGGCGAAAAGAAAATTGAGAGCCATTGATCGGGCTTTGGCTGATTTAAGAGAAAAAACCTTAGATTGGGAAGCGAAATGGAAAAGTGAAAAAGATTTAATTGAAAAAATTAAAAATTTAAAAAAGGAAATTGATAATTTAAATTCTCAATTGGAGATTGCTCAAAGGGGGGCCGATTTTCAAAAAGTGGCTGAAATTAAATATGGAAAAATTCCGGCTTTGAAAAAAGAAATTAATGAAACTGAAAAGAAACTGGTCAAAATTCAAAAGAAACACAAAATCATCAAAGGAGAGGTGACCGAAGAAGATGTGGCAAATGTGGTCTCAAGATGGACCGGAATTCCGGTTACCCGATTAATCGAAGAAGAAACCAAAAAATTAGAAAAAATGGAAGAAATTTTGGCCAAGAGAGTGGTGGGTCAAGAGGAAGCCATTTCGGCCGTGGCAAATGCCATTAGAAGATCTCGGGCTGGCATTTCCGAAGAAAAAAGACCGCTGGGTTCATTTATGTTTTTGGGACCGACCGGAGTTGGAAAAACCGAAACCGCTCGGGCCCTGGCTGAATTTTTATTTAATGATGAAAATGCCTTGATTCGGCTTGATATGTCAGAATATATGGAAAAGTATTCGGTCTCAAAAATGATTGGCTCACCCCCCGGTTATGTTGGATATGAAGAAGGAGGACAATTAACTGAAAAAATCAGGAGAAGACCTTATTCGGTGATTTTGTTAGACGAGATTGAAAAAGCCCACCCCGAAGTTTTTAATATTCTTTTACAGATTTTAGAAGACGGAAGATTAACCGATGCCAAGGGCAGGGTGGCTTCCTTCCAAAATGCCATCTTAATTATGACTTCCAATGTGGGTTCAGAATACATTGCTCAGATGGGTCAAATTGGATTTACGGCCGAAGAAGAAAAGGCCAAAAGGCAATCATTAAAAGAAAAAGTTCTGGAAGCCCTGAAAGAACAATTTCGTCCCGAATTTTTGAATCGAATTGATGAAATTATTATTTTCAATTATTTGGGAAAATCAGAAATCAAAAAGATTGTTGGATTGGAATTGGAAAAGGTGAAAGAGAGATTGGAAACAAAAAAGATAAAAATTGATTTTTCCAATTCAGCCAAAGAATTTTTGGCCGAAAGAGGTTTCGATCCCAATTTGGGCGCCAGACCCCTAAAGCGAGTAATTCAGAAATTAATTTTGGATCCTCTTTCTTTAAAGATCGTTTCCGGTGAGACCAGAGAAGGGGATAGTGTATTTGTTGATTTGGAGGCAGGAAAAATTGTTTTCAAAACTGCCAAAGGTCTAATTAAAGTTCAGAGAGAAAGGGAGAAAATCTCGGTCTAACCCCGTAGAAGAGAAATCTCTCTACGGGGTCTAATTTGTGATAAAAGAAATCTTTAAAATTATTGCCATTTTAATATTAGGAGCATTAGGTGGACTCCTTTTTCAAGTTGTAGTTTTACCTTATTTATTCACCAATCCTTATTTTGAGAGATTCCAATTTGTCAAAATTTTAAAAGAAAGAGAAATTGTTGTTAATCCAAAAGAAGAAATTACCATTACCGAAAATGTTGCCTTAGAAAAAGCCATTGAAAAAGTCAAAGATTCGGTTGTTTTTGTCCGGTCGAAATCTAAAACCGGAAAGATTTTAGAAGGTTCGGGTTTAATTTTGACTTCCGATGGTTTGGTTTTGACCTTAGCTGATTTAGTTCCCCAAAATTATGAAATCAAAATTCTTCTGGAAGGAAAAGAATTTGCCCCCAAAGTTTTACAAAGAAAAAATAATTTGGCTTTATTAAAGATTGAAGAAAAGAATTTAAAAACTATTTCTTTTGCTGACTTTGAAAAAATAAAATTGGGAGAGAGAGTTTTTTTAATTGGAGAAATTTTTGAAAACCAAACCCAAAAGAAAGTAGTTAACGAAGGAATTATAAAAACATTTGATGAAAAATTAATTCAAACAAATATCTCTGAATCTAAAAATCTTCAGGGGAGTCCTTTATTTGACATCGAAGGGCAATTAGTAGGTTTAAATACTATTGATAAAGAAGGAAAAGTTACGGCTATTTCGATTAAAGAAATTCGCCAATTTATTGGATTTTAATCTCATTCCAGAAGTTTTTCGATTCATTCATTTTAAATCAACGGGGTCTGACCCCGTTGATTTAGTTATCCACAGATTGACAAGTCAAAAATGTGTTAAAATATCTTAAGATAAGCAATCTCGACCATCGCGATGTGGTTTAAACTTAGAAAAAAGTATATTAATCTTCGGAAGGCAGCCAGAATTTCTGGTTATTCTTCAGATTACATCGGTTATTTGATTCGAATAGGGAAAATTGAAGGTAAAAGAGTTTATTTGAATACTTCCTGGCGAATTTCTCCGAAAGAAATAATAAAATATTGCCAAAAAAACAATCTCGATATCCGAGATCACCCCTTTTTAACGAAAAAGGGTCTTTCTCTTAAGGAAGCAGCCCAAATTTTAGGTTATACCTCAGATTACATTGGCTGTCTAATTAGAAAAGGAAAGATGGCTGGAAAAAAAGCTTACTCAGGTATTGCCTGGATGACTACTGAAAAAGCGATTAAAAAATATCAGCAAAAAGCAAAAAGCCAGAAATTAAAAGTAAGAATTAAGAAAAAGCTCGGATTAATTTACGATATAATTCCTCCTGAAAAAATAAAAGAAGTAGCCAGAGAAATTGCCGGATTGAAACCTTACAAAACTAAATTTAAAAAAATTTTTGCTATTAGTTGGCGTTTAACTTTGGCTGGAATTATTTTATTTCTATTGATTGGAATTGGCCCTACTGATATTTTCCAAAAATTAGTCGGGGCTTTCACCAACGGTGAAAAAACAGTAAATCTTTATCCTGTTTTTTCTGATGGCGGTTGGAAGAACCCCCAAAATGTTCAAGGCCAGCCAGAGGTCGGACCTCTGGGAGATTTCAATTCTTTTTCTGAAGCAAATTCGGCAGTTTATCAAGGAGGTTCTTCAAATTTGATTCTTTCGAAATTTATTAAGACCGAAACTGATTTAGCAATAGAAACTGAAAATCAAAAAACTGAATCCGCTCCGCTCCCGGAAGAAGAGAAACCTGTTTTTGAAGAGCCGGTTTTGGAGATCCCTCCAATTGAATCAACAACTCCGGCAGTCGAATCGGTAACTCCTCCAGAAGGGGCAATCGAAGAAAAAGAACAGATTTTACCAAAAGAAGAACCAACCTCGTTTTTAAAAAGAGTAAAAAACTTTTTTGGAAATTTGACTGCCAAAGCCCAAGAAATTCCAACTTTTGATCAACTACAAGATTTCCAAATTCAATCAGCCAAAATTAAATTTTCTTTTGCTATCGGAGAAAAGAAAACTGAATTTCCACCTTTGTTAGAAACTCCGAGTCCCGCCGAAGCTCCGCCAGAAAATCCTCCAACTGAATCAGTATCGCAACCAGAAGAGGGGATAGCGCCAGTAGAAATACCAACGGAAAATACAACACCAAACGAAGAAGGAGTTCAACCCTTAGTAGAACCCGAGAAAAAAGAAGAAATACCAATCCAACCAGAAGAAGCGCCGCAGGAATCTTCGCCAACCAGTTTTTGGAACAAAATTAAAAATTTCTTTAGCGTTCTCGCCGTTAAAGCTCAAGAAGAAATTTCACCAATCGAAACAGTCACTCCGCCTCAAGATGCAATTGAGAATGTTACTCCACCAGTTGAGGCTCTGCCACCAATCGTGACTACCACCTCACCAGCTGAAGGAGTTTCGATGCCAAACATAGATACAAAAATTATCATTTGGTATTCTCTTGATGGTGAAATTTGGCAGAAGTTAGATACTGTTTCGACTTCGCCGCTATCCAATGCTTCAAATCATGGATATTTTTCTTATGATGCACCGTTTTTGAAAAATTGGGATGATGTCAAAAATTTAAAAATTAAGTTTGAAGGAGTAGTGGGGGGTGAAACAAATTTCGTTGCTTATTTAGATAGTGTCTGGGTAGAAGTAAATTATCAAGAAATAGAAGAAGAAAAATTTGAATTAAGGGCGATAAAAAGGGATTGGCAGGCTGATGAAGAGCCAGAATTTGAACTGGTTAACATAAACGAAAAAGAAAAAGGATTAGGGGGAAAACTCTTGGGCCAAGCAGGTTCTATCTTTGAAAAGCCAGCCGAACCAGAAATTAAAGCCGAATTAATTAAGCCCGAAGGCGAGGCCTTATCGCTTAACAAAGGAAAAGATTTTAGCACCGAAACTCATTCTCCAACCAAAATTAAAATTTTTAAACTGAGACAATTTCAACCCGGTCTTCATAAATTAAAAATTAGTTTTGAAAAAAACGGTAAAAATTATGAATTAGAGCAAGAATTTACCTGGGGAGTTTTAGCAATTAATGTCAACAAATCGATTTATCTTCCAGGCGACCAAGCTTATATTCAAATGGCTGCTTTAAATGACGACGGACACACCATTTGTGATGCCAATTTGAAATTAGAAATCACTTCGCCTAGCGGTAAAATAGTTAATCCGGAAGTTCAAAAATCAGGAGAGTGCGGACCAGATAATGTTACAAATATTCCAGATTATTTCGCTTATTATCAAGTTGGGGAGCCGGGAGTTTATCAAATGATTCTCACACAGATGGACACAGATGGGAACACGGAACTACACAGAATTGAAGATTCTTTTGAAGTGAGAGATTCAGTTCCTTTTGATGTTGAAAGGATTGGTCCAACAAGGATTTATCCACCAGCTACTTATGAAATGACTTTAAAAATAAAGGCAAACCAAGACTTTGAAGGTCAAGTTATTGAACAAGTTCCAGCCAGCTTTGAAGTTATATCACACGAATCAACACAAATAAGAACACAAAACGACACAAAAATAATTGAATGGCAGGTTGATTGGAAAACAGGGGAAAGTTATGAATTAAAATATCAATTTGACGCTCCGGATATTTCGCCATATTTATATTTATTAGGACCTTTGGAATTTTATAGCAGCCCTTCGACAGGCTCAGGGCGACCTGATTTCAAAGAAATCAGGTCGTGGCAGATTGCTTCTGATGCGCCGAGCACTGTTTCAACAAGCACAAATTATTATGCCACAAGCTATCCTAATCAAAGAAAAAGTTTTTATGCTAATGGTAGATTCTGGGTTTTCTATTCTGATGGAACAAATATGACTTGTCAAACAAGCACCGATGGCTCGACCTGGTCAGCCTGTACTTCAGGTGGTGTAACCTGGACCAGGGCCTGTGCCTATGGATACTATTTTGCGATTTTCTTTGACGGAACCTATTTTCATTATGCCTATTCACCAACGACAGCCGGAGAAGCCATTTATTATCGAAGAGGAACACCAAATAGCGATGGTTCAATAACTTGGAGTGCAGTTGAGCAAACAGCAGTTGCTGGAACAACAGGAGTTACTCTTTATTTTCCAAACATTGGTGTCGATAGCAGTGGTTATCCTTGGATTGGATATACTCGTTTTGATGGAACATATTATTATCCTTATGTTACAAAGTCATCAACAAATAATGGTACCTGGACGACGGCAACTGGTTTTCCCTATCAATTATCAACGACCTCTGCAGTGTATTATGTCAGTCCCATTCCCTTAACAAACCAAAAGATTTTAGCAGTTTATGCTTCCGGTAATGCTACAATAAAGGCTAGAAGATGGGATGGTTCAGCCTGGGGCACAGAGGTGGCAACAACAAGTTCAATGCCTCTTTATGCCTATAAGTATTCAGCAGTTAATGAAGGAGATGATGTTCACCTTGTTCATAATGAAATAAACAATAATATTTTCTATACTAAATATCAATATTCTTCAAATAGTTTTTCAGCTGAAGTGACGGTTCAGGGCGGTACACCTATTGGTGTTGGCACGGTTTTATCCTGGCAATCGACCGGAAAACTAAAAGTTTTTTGGGGTATAACATTAACAGACCCAACCCAAAATTACATTTATTACAAAACGATAACCAACGGAACTCCTGATACTACTGCTACTGTCTGGATAGATGAGGCCTCAGGTTTGGAAACTGGCCAAGATGGTGATGAAGCCACCTGGACCACAAATTATCGTAAATTATCCCAATCTTTTAAGGTCTACGCTACGGCAAATCGATCTAAAGTAAAACTTTATTTGAAGCGTTGTGCCGGAACGGCTGATGATCCGATTGATATTGAAATTCACGAGGCCAATGATGATGGAACTCCCAAACTTGATATTTTATATTCTTCATCAATTCCAAGTTTTACTTCAACATCCTATGCCTGGTATACTGCTACTTTTTCCAATGCCAATCTCACAGCAGGGAAAAATTATGCCATAGTGATATCCGGGGGATATGACGATGCGAGCAACTACTATTGTTGGGGAGTAGATAGCACTTCTCCAACTTTTTCAGATGGCAATTTTGCCTCTAAACTTGGTGCAGCAGCTTGGACAGCCGAATCTTCCAAAGATGCCCTTTTTGTAATTTTTATTGATGATTATTTAACCGCTGTTGGTAAGAATTTATCAAGTTTTTATAAGGCTTATAACAACAATATTGGTTTAGTTTATGTGACCACTGGTTACCATGTTCGATTTGCAAATTATGCTTTAATAGATGTTACTGGCAATGCCTATGAAGATGAGGGAACAACAAAATTGACTGCTTGTAATGGTACTACTTCAATGATTGCCCTTCGCTTTTCCGGAACTACCTATGGGCCGGTGGTTTGTTCAGCTACTGATGGTTCTTTTACTTTCTCTACCTTAGATCCTCCGGCTGCTGGTACACCAATGTTTTTTTGGATTGATGGAGCAACCTGCGGAGGAAATAACATTACAGGTAGTTGTGCCTCCACTCTTATTCTTTATTCAGCAAGCATTTCCGATGCGAAATTGCGACGAAATCGTTTAATAGTTAGGCACGATGATTCAGGACCAGTTACCAATGCAAATCTTGGGCTTTGGGATAATGCCGATGATCCAGATATTGTTTATGATGTTGATGCCTCAAGTAATTTAACAGTTGAAGATAATATAAAACTTATTGTAAATAGTGGCGATACTTTTACACCCGGAGCGACCGTAACCACATCTCCTTCTTCAGTTCCCTCAAGCACTGACGGCGATATTTTAATTGAATCAACTGCCACTTTAAATATGGGCACCAATTCTCTTTCAGTCGGTGGTGATTACACCAATTCTGGTACTTTCACCATAACAGTCAATCAGACGACAACTTTTACAGCTACTGGCACTGGTTTTTCAATTACTCCGGGAACAGGAAATCCATCTGGTAACGGAAATTTAGCTAATGTTACTTTTAATGGCACAGGAGGAGGATGGTCATTTTCGACCGCTGCTACTTTATATGGAACTTTAACAATGACTGCTGGAACTTTGTCTGGAACAAGCGATATTACAGTAAAAGGCGGAGATATTTCAGGTTCTGCTGGTGCAATTAATCTAACTGCTGGTACATTTACTTTAGATTGCATCGGTACTGATCAGGGTTGTTATAGCGAAGGCTTTGGAAGCATTGCCAATGATTCCGACTGGACATTTTATAATTTGACCATTGGTGGGACAAGTCCAATTCAAACTTTTACCACAGCTGGGACTGGGAAAATCACCATAACCAATGTTTTTACCCTCAATGAAACTCTTAATGCCGGCACTGGTAAAATTTGGGTTTTATCTGGTTCTGGTACTCCATTTGTCAAAAATTTGACATTTAATTGTGAAACCTCAACTTTTAATTACACTGGCTTAGCTGCTACCACTGTCACTGCTACTACCTACTATAACTTAGGAGTGGGAACCACTGCTGATGCTACTGCCGTAACCTATACTTTAGGAGGCAATACCACAGTCCAGAGCGTCTTAACAGTTGGCAATACCTCTTCTACTGCCACTGATACCTTAGCCGGTTCCTCATATACTCTAACCTTATCTGGCTCTGGAACACCATTTGTCTTAACTGCCCATGGAACTTTTTCAGCAGGTACCTCAACTGTTAATTATACCGGTGATGGAGCTACCACTATTGCTGCCACCACTTATTACAATTTAACTTTTTCACCAACAATCACTGTTGCCAGAACTTATACCGGAGGTGGAGCCATTACTGTCAATAATAATCTTAATATTAATCCCAATGCCGCTTCGGCTTTAGCTTTAACCTTTAACTTAGGAGGAACAACTTCAGTTACAGGCTCAGCCACTATCCAAAGAACAGGTTCAGCTACTGCTACCTTAAATACAACGGTCAGTAATTATTCTTTAACTGTGGGTTCTCTTTCAATCCAAGCCGGCGGAACTTTAACCGGCAATGCCTCTGCTTTAGATTCAAATGGCGATGTAACAATTGCCAGTGGCGGAACTTTAACCAGCACTTCGGGTAATTTTAATGTTGGAGGCAGTTGGTCAAATTCTGGCACTTTCACTCACTCATCAGGAACAGTTATTTTTGATGCCACAACTACCGGAAAAACAATTTCTGACGGTGGCTCAGCTTTTTATAATATTATCTTCAATGGTGTTGGCGGTGGCTGGACTTATCAGGATGGTTCATCTACTGCTCCAAATCAGACAACTGTTCAAAACGGAACCCCTACTTTCCTGAACGCTAAAACCGGAACAGTTTCAGTTACGGGCGGCACTCTCAATGTTGATTGGTATTTGGGAGTCCATGTGGTTGATGCAGCGAATACGGCAACTAACATTGATACCGGTGATGCTGATATTACCATTTCTGAAAATTCAGCCACGCCTCAATCAACAGTCTGGCGCCATAATGGTACCGATTGGGGAACAGCCGCTACTTCCCAAACAACCGGAACTGACGCTACTGGTAAAAATCCCCAACCAAATTCTGCCGGAGCAATTAGAATCAGAGAATATAGTATGACCTCGAGTGCCACTTGCCCAGGGGCTGGCTGCACCCTTTATAAATACAATCTCCAAATTGCCTGGCAGAGTACTTACGGCGAATACAATTACTACTCAGATTATGGAAATAAATATCTAACCTCAACTTTGAATACTGGTTCAGGTCACGATGAAGTGATTTCTGTCGCTTGGTACCGAAGCGCCCCCGGCACAATGAATACTCCTTATTCAGCAGTCAACGATCCTCCAACCAACGGCTCTTGGTATGTCGGAATGCTCAAGGGTCTGGAAGTAACAATTACTGGAACTTCAATTGATTTTGGGAGTTTAGATTCCTCAAATAATTTCACAGCCACTGCTGGTACTCAAACTCAGATTACTGTTACTACTTCAGCCACTTCAGGTTATATTGTCACTGCCTGGGAGACCCAATTGATGACTTGCTCAGATGCTGGTGCCTGTGGTTCAGAAACAATTCAAAACTTCACCGGTACTTATGCTGATCCTCAGCCCTGGACTATTCTTTGCAAAGATAACAGCAGTTATTGTGGTTTTGGATTTACTTCCAGCGATACTTTAGTTGAAGGTTCTAACCGATATAATAGCGGCACCGAATACACTTACTTCCCAACCGATTCTTCCAATCCGGTTCGGGTAATGGATTATAGCAGCCCGGTTAGTAGCCAATCCTATTCCATCACTTACCGCATTTCCGCTCCCCTAACCCAACGCCCCGGTCCCTATACCACCACCATAATTTATGTTGTCACCGCTCAGTATTAACCCACTAAATTACACTAAAAATAAAAACACTAACAGACACTAAAATATGAAAAAGTTAGTTAATTTGTTACATAAAGATCTGTCTTATAAGATTCAGGGTATTGCCTTTGAAATAAGAAAGAATTTTGGTTTGGGTCACAAAGAACAAATTTATCAAAAAGCATTTGAAGAAGAATTAAAAAGCAAAAGCATTCCTTATGAGAGAGAAAAAGCAATTAAGATTTTCTCACCCAAGAATGGTAAATTTATTGGTTTATATCGACCAGACTTTATAATTGATAATAAAATTATTCTTGAAATAAAAACCTATAAGTTTGTTCCAAAAGATGAGATGAGAAAGATATACGATTATTTAAGAAATAGTGACTATGAGCTAGGTTATTTAATAAATTTTGCCTTACCTCGGTTGTATATAAAAAGAATTATCTTTACAAACAACAAAAAGGATTGGTTTAAAAAATTGTTAGTGTCTGTTAGTTTATTGTTAGTGTTTGTTAGTGGGTTATCTTTTGCCCAGCAAAAGGAAATTAAACTATTTGTTTCGCCAGAGCTTTTTGAATTGGAAGTGAAAAGAGGCCAAACCTTGGAAGATAAAATAAAAATTTTTAACAAAAGCGAATTGCCAGTGCCGATTGAGGTAACGGTGACAAATTTTGGTGCTCAAGAAGAATCCGGGACGATGACTTTTTTTGAAGAACCAGTTCCAAAAGAAACTGTCGAGGTCAAACCTCGACAATATGAAATAGATGATACTTCTTACAATCCTCGAAAATGGATAAAAATTGAAAATCCAAATTTTATTTTAGATCCAAACGAAACTAATGAAATAAAATTTAAAATCGAAATTCCTGAAAACGCTGAGCCGGGTGGCCATTATGCTGTTGCCCTTTTTGAGCCAAAATTACCCTCTTTTTATTTTGAGAAAGGAACTGTTCAGGCCATTCCCAAAATTGGAGTTTTATTTTTGTTTAAAGTAAAAGTTGAAGGGTTGGAAAGAACAGCCGAACTCCCGACAATTGCTGAATTTTCAATTCCAGAAAAATTTCATTTGCAAAAATTGGAAGATTTTTTTGTCAAAACAGTCAAAGCAGCCAAAGAAGAAAAATTCTCTATTGTTGAAACAAGCCATTTGTCATTCACTCTCTCAGTCAAAAATAACGACATTTATCATATTAAACCCGAAGGAAAGTTAGAGGTCTTAAAAGAAAATGGTAAAATAGTAGGGGAGACGGAAATTAAAGAAATAACAATTTTGCCGGGGAAAACAAGAAAATTTCCAGTGGAATTCAAACCAGATTTGCCAAAAATATTAGAAAAATATTTACCAGCTTCGGTTTCCAATTTTATTTCTAAAAATCTTCTTTTTGGACAATATAAAGCTCATTTGGTATTAACGGTAGCAGGTGATACAATAGAAAAAGATATTGAATTTTGGGCCTTCCCCTGGAAAGTTGTTTTATCCACCGGATTGACTTGTTTTGTTTTTTTGATTTTTCTGGTAAAATATAGAAAGAGAATAAAGAAAGCAATTTCAATATTATTCGGGTTTAGTCCCCGATAAAATAAGGGTCGACAAACAATAAAAATACCCCACTAACAAACACTAACAAAAAACTAACAAACACAAAATTTTTTAGCGTCCTTTCGTCTAATGTTAGTGTCAGTTAGTGGATTAATATAAATGCCAAAGATTGTAAAAAAATACGGAAAAATTACTTTGGTTTTGGGTTTGATTTTGGTATTGGTGGCAGTGTATCTTTTGATTCCTACTGGTCAAGCGGCAACCATTGTCAACCGAGAGACAAAAATTTCTGACTCCAGACCGAGTCAGACAAGTGTTATTTATGATTTTAAAGGAGATCATTCGGCAACTGTTGTAAAGTGTCTTAGAATGCAAATTTGTACTACCGCTACCGGAACCTGTACTGTCCCCACTGGATTAACTACCACCGGTGGGGCTAGAAATGATGCTAACTGGTCAGGTTGGACAGTCGCCAACTGGACGGGTGATTTTACTACCAATGGAGACATCAAATATACCTATGCCACCGGTGAGGCAGGGGGAACTAATTATTCCTTTGCCACTTCAGGTATCACCAATCCTTCTTCAGCTGGTACTTATTATGCCTGGATTAACACTTATTCTGATACTACTTGTGCTACTGGAGTCGATTCTGGAGTCACTGCTTTTGCCATTGTTTCCGGAGTGACGGTTTCAGCCACTATAGCCGAGTATTTAACTTTTACCATCACTGATTCAGCCATTGGTATGGGAACCTGGACCGCGGGTTCAACCGCTGTTCGTTTTGCTAATGCCGATGAAACGGGTGATACTGTTGAACAGGCAGCTGGGGCTCCGACCCAACTTCAGGTCTCCTCTAATGCCGGGGGTGGGCTAACAATTACACTTCATGATGTGGGAAATGGAAGCGGGAGCGCCGGATTGTATAAATCGACGGCAACGACAAAATTGATTGCCGCTACCGCCGCTAACTCAGTTGCGGCTGGTTCGGAAAGTTATGCCGTTTATGGAAAAAGTGCTTCAGGCCTAACCATTGCTACAGGATTTAGTGGTGGTACTTCAACCGGAGTGATGACTACTTCTCCCCAGACCTTTGCCTCGGCTACCGGGGCAGTGAGCAGTGCCTATGTTGATGCTCAGCCAAAAGCTGCTATTGCCGGAACTACCCCAGCCGGTTCTTATTCTGATACCCTTGTCTTTATTGCCACCCCGACTTACTAAGCTACCGCTAAACTGACGCGAAACAATTCCCTTTGGGATGATGCCAAACAGACGCAAAAGTTTAGCGTCAGTTCTGCGTATTAGTTCTGCGTCGGTTTAGCGATTGACATGAAAAGAATCAAGCCCCTAATTTTAGGCAGGCGAAAAGCGCATATTGTAATCGGCGTTTTCTTAGGGCTAATTTTGGCTGATTTTGTTTTTGCTCAGGCAACCGGAGTGACCATTTCCCCTCTCACTTTTGAATTGACAGCTAATCCCGGCGACACTTTGACTAACACCCTTAAGGTTTACAATCCCACCAGTAGCATTATCTCAATAAAGATGGAAGCCGAAGATATTAAAGCAGTTGGTGAAACTGGTCAGGTTATTGTTGAACCGGAAGTAGAAGCGATTTATTCTCTGAAAAGATGGATAAAAACCGAGCCAGCTGAATTTACCTTAGAGCCCGGCGAGCAAAAGTTTGTAAATTTTGAAATTTCAGTTCCGGAAAATGCCGAGCCAGGCGGAAAATATGGCTCGGTCTTGGCATCTACCACTGGCATTGTCGGAAAAGGAGTAACGGGGACAGCCATCGCTCAAAAAGTTGGGGCTTTACTTTTATTAACGGTAGCCGGCGAAGTAAAAGAAGAATTAAAAATTGTTGAATTTACTGCCCCTCCTTTTTTGGAATACGGACCTGTGCCTTTTTTAATGAGATTTGAAAATACGGGGACAGTTCATGTCAGACCAAGAGGATTTGTGACCATTACTAATTGGTGGGGGAAAAAAGTGTCTGATGTGGAATTCTCCCAATTAAATGTCATTCCGGGGGCGATTAGAAAAATTGAAACCAAATGGGACAACAAATGGCTTTTTGGGAAATATACGGCAATGCTGGTTGGAAGTTACGGAACTGCCAACTTACCTTTTAATCCTCCAATTTTGACTTTTTGGGTTTTTCCCTGGAAAATTGCCTTGGGAATTTTTATTATTTTACTGTTAATTTTCGCCTTCTTTTACAAAACCAGAAGGAGATGGCAATTAGCACTGAGAGTTCTCGTCAAGGGTGAATAAAAATAGTTCTTTAAGAAGGAGTTTTTTAAATATTTCCTTGACTTATTAGAACTTCTTTGACTTATTACAATTTTTTTTTGTTTTTTCGGAAACTCACTAATTCTGCCATGGCTGAATTAATAAGTATCGCTACAGGACACCGTAATAAAAGAAAAAATAAAAGAAAAAAATAATAACGAGGGAAAAATTACAGGGAAAGATTACAAAGTAAAAATTTTCCATATTATAATTCTGGGTGTACATCAATTAAATATAAGTTATCATGACGAAATACAAATATTATTTCCGAAAGCCAAAATCAGAGATTGTAAAGGATATTCTTTATTGGTTAGCAGTTAGTGGAGCGGTTTTTATTGCTGCTTCATCTCCGTATTTTGTCTGGAATTTAGAAAAAGAATTTTTTAAATGGCTAAAAGGGAAAAGATATAAAAGAAAAAAAACTTACAATGCTTTTTATCGGCTAAGAAAAGAAGGATGCATCGAGATCGAGAAGAAAAATCATCAAATTTATATTTGTTTAACAAAGAAGGGGAAGAAAAAGGCCGGTTGGTTGCAAATTGATAGTTTGGAAATTAAAAAACCAAAAAAATGGGATAAGAAATGGCGAATTGTTATTTTTGATATCGCCCAACTAAAAAAACTCTATCGGGACGCTTTTCGAGGAAAATTGAAAGAATTAGGTTTTTTCCCTTTACAAAAAAGCGTCTGGATTCATCCCTATGATTGCCGAGATGAAATTGAACTTTTGAGAGAATTCTTTGGCTTAAATCAAAGAGAACTCAGAATTATTCTCGCCGAAGACATTGGCAAAGATGACTGGTTAAAGAAAATATTTAAACTGGATTGAATTGATCTTAACTAGATTAATTTAGTTAACAATTATTAATTATTTAAACCAACCTAATTTCTAACATACTTGCTAATTCTGCCATGGCTGAATTAATGAGTATTTAGAAGAAGAGGGCGAGTGGTTTTTGTTTTCGGGAATTTTTTCTATAATAAATAAATGAGAGGTTATTGGATTTTATTTCTAGCGATCATTTGGCTTTTTTTGCCGCTTTTGGGATTTGGTCAATCTGTTGAGAAAGGAATTTCGGTTACGGTGACTGTTCCGGGTGTTGCTCCGCCACCTCCGGGTGTTGGGGCGCCACCGCCGGCACCAGCCACAGTTATTTTTGAAGGTAGGGCTTATCCGAAGGCATTTTTAACTCTTTTAAAAGATGATAAAGTTGCAGCTACTTTTTTTGCTGAAAATTCCGGAT
>Ga0315282_10006891_pt1 | contig 18852 bp, 6 predicted proteins | sample YL17G07_20_MG_FD_203693 | JGI IMG/M metagenome (GOLD analysis project Ga0315282, IMG submission 203693) | Sediment microbial communities from Yellowstone Lake, YNP, Wyoming, USA - YL17G07_20 | ecosystem: Environmental > Aquatic > Freshwater > Lake > Sediment | place: USA: Wyoming | collected...
GTGGACTGATGGTTACGGAGAGGGTATTAGACCAGTTGGAGATGATCGTGGGGTGGGTGGCGCATCGGGCTCTTGCTTTGAGGTTGTAGGAGTTAGGCGTGCTCCAGGTTTTGGATTGGGTGGTTGATCCCCAGGGTGAGAGGTCTGTGCCATCTCCCTTCCAGTCGAATTGGTATTCCAGGGCGTGGCCGAGGTTGGAGGCGGAGCCGCTGGAGGAGTAGGAGTAAGAGGTCCCGGTGTTTCCGTTGTTGGGGCCGGTTGGGGGGTTTGGGGTAGATATGGTTTCCGGGGTGGCTGTGAAGTTTGCGGTGATGGTTTTGTTGCTGTCGAGGGTCAGGGTGAGGGGGTTGGTGGTGCTGTTGGCATCTCCGTTCCATTGGTCAAAGGTGAAGTCGGGGTTAGGGGTAGCTGTGAGGGTGACTTGCTGGCCATAAGAGTAAGTTGATTGATTAGGGCTTTTGGATACGGAGCCGGAGTTTGAGGGATTGATATTGATGGTGAGGGTATATTGGTTTTGGGTGAAGTTGGCGGTGACGGTTTTGGGGCTGTTCATGGTAATGGATGTGGGGTTGGAGGAGTTGGTGAGGTCTCCGGACCAGGCGTTGAAGTTGTATCCTAGGTTTGGGGTGGTGGAGAGGGAGACGTTTTGCCCGCTGTTGTACCAGTTTGTACCGGAGGGGGTGACCGTGCCTCCTGCGGCTGGGTTAGCCGAGGTGTTGAGGCGGTATTGGGTGGTGAAAGAGGCTGTGTAGGTGGTACTGGAGGAGGGGGTGGTGAGGGTATGAGTTTGAGTTCCTCCATCGCTCCAGGAGGCAAAGACATATTGGGTTCCTGAGGTTCCAGCTTGGGTGGAAGAGGCGGACAGGGTATGGGAGGATCCTACAGTCCAGTTGAAGGTTTGTGGGGCGGTATAGGGGGTTCCATCCACTGTGACCTGGAGGCCTGAGGGGCTGGTCGCAACTGTATAGGTCTGAGTTGGCTCCGTGGCAACTCCACTCACCTCATTTGAAAAACCGCTTTCATTATTGGAGGTGTTAAAGGCAGTGACAGTGATATAATAAGTCTGTCCCTGAAGGAGACCGGTCAACGTATAGGACGTCACATTTCCGGCATTGATTGGACTCCCATATACTCCTGAAGCCGTTCCATAATAAACCTTATATCCTGCTAAATCGGGCTCAGTATTGGAATCCCACGCCAATCTTATCTGAGCCGCAAAAGCGAATTCTGGGCAACCCCCCCCCAGGATCAATATGAGGCTGAAAATTAAAAATTTAAGGAAATTAAAAGGAAAGAGAAAAGAAATACGCTGAGATAAAAACTGCGATAGTAAGAGACAGTAATGAAGCATGCCAGCACCTCCCTAAGCCGTGCGTGATACGATTCTGGGAGATGCTGTATCCGCCCGGCAACCCTGCTACCATATCCCATCTATCCGGGACTTAGGCCAGTGGCTTTGCGTCCCACTCTTTCGAGTGGTTTGCCCTTTTCAGGCTTTTGATCATTACATAGTTATTCAAAGCCAAATTTCGACTTCTGGATAGAGAGCCAAAAAGCAATTTCCATACCGCAAATAAAATAAGCAAAATAAATAGTTTCATTCACTTATAATTTATTTCCTTCTCGAATATTGACAATTTCCGCTAACGGGCTAACATTTTTGGACGTTATTATCTTTTAAAGGAGGTATTATCTATGAAACACAAACCTACGGATGTTATGAATGAGGGAGCGATGTGTATGGCGGTTTATGACCGGAGTTGGATATCGCAAGTTAGGGGAAAAGCATCGAACAGACAAGAGGAAATCTTAAAGAAATCTTAGAACTATTTTTTGAGACCCCGTATCGAGGTGATTGGATCTGGAAGGAGTGGCTTTCAATAAATTTTATCTGCCGTCGGGAATTGTCGGTCGCTCCCCAACCCTTCCTTTCGACACCTTTAAACCGTAGCCCATGTCGGGGTAGACAAAGTGTTCAGAAGATAAGATTCCTTGCGCATCAAAGATCCGCAGAAGGGCAGGGTTCCACGGGCATGGGCCTGCACCGGTCAGGATTTTCAAGGTGCCGGCACCTTCGACATCTATAGAGCTGATATAAACGCCGTATCGGTATTTTTGATCCAGGGCCTTGAATTCTCCTGAGAGAGTCCCGTCCGGCTTTAAAATTTTAACAACCGCTTCATTCGTCGGGTCCGGTCCTGAACCGATAATGATCTCATCCGGAGAAGCGCCACTAATTTCCCGAGACGAGAGATTTACCCCGTAACGGGTATTATCCACCACAACATCGAACAGCACAGAGGAAATTCTCCAATTACCCACCCCCTGGGATGTGTCTACCTTGAAGGCCCGCACCCGCGAGGGGTTTTGAGGACCGGGCCCGGCGCCTGCAAGGATCTCGGGGAGGCCGTCTCCGTCGATGTCTCCCACAGCTACATTCACTCCGTACTTTAGGCCCTCAAAGGCGATGAAATCTATCCCGGTTTCCCGGAATTGGCCCCCGTCATATTTCAATATCTTGATCCTCGAGAAGTTCTCCGGGTCCGATCCCATGCCGATGATAATTTCATCCATTAGGTCTCCGTCGATATCTCCGGTGGCAATGGTTGCGCCATATTTTGCATCGAAGGCTTTCCATCCTGCTAGGAAGTGGCCGTCTCTGCTGAATACCTTGATCCTTGCTTCTGCCTTCGGGTCCGGCCCCGGGGCCACGATGATTTCATCGTACCCATCCCCGTCGAGGTCGCCTGTCACGGCAATCGCCCCATATTTATAATCAAAAGCCAAAAATTCTCTCAGGGGATTCATCGTTTTGGTGAAGAGGCTAATTAGAGCAGGATTTTGAGGTCCAGGGCCGGGGGCCGTGATGATCCCGTAAGAAATGTCGGGATTGGGTTCAACAGTTAAATTTATATCTACAGTTTTATTCACACGGCCATCCGTTGCGGTGGCTGTCAGGGTATATGCCCCGGGATTTAAATATTTTGAGGTCTTGACTGTGAGGAGGGCCTCGCCCGGCACCGGGATGTTGTCTTCGTCAAGTTTTACCTGCATTCCTCTTTCCGATCCGTCAAAACTTAAAGTTGCCTCCCCAGAATAGCCATTTTCGCCGATAAGCTTCAGGGTATAAGAGGCGGTTTCAAGTTGCTTGACTGTCCGGGACAATGGATTAGCCTCGAGAGAAAATCCCGCAATGTCGAGGGAAAGAGAAACTTCATGCCGGACCCCTCCTCCTTCTGCAATTAGAGAAAGGGTATAGAGACCGGGAGGTGTCGATTCGGTTGTGATCGTGATGGTGACCTGGCTCCCCGGTGGGATCCAATTTGCGGGCACGATAGATACGGATGAGCCTGGGGGGAGGCTTGGAATGCTCAGACCTACAGAAGAGCTGAACCCATCAAGCGCTTCTATCTGGACGGAGTATTTTGCCCCTTCGCCCTGCCTGACTCTTTGATATGCAGGATTCAGCTTTATCTCAAAATCCGGAACCTTCTGGAGAACGATATTCTTGATTTGACGATCGATGACCGAGGAATTTCTGACCAAGTTCTGGCTGATCGTGTAGTTCCCCTCTGAAAATCCCCTCGTATCCCAAACGGCAGAAAGAGTGATTGTGTTCTCCGGCTGTAAAAGAGAAATCGGCGCATATTCACTGAATACAACTGTACCGGTGCTGTTAGTAACGGATGTTTCCAGGGTAAGGCCGCTTTGGGGAACTAAGGCCGTGAGATTTGTTATGGCCGTGGTCATCCCGATTTTCTCCCGTATTCCGTAAACCGACTTCTCCGTGGCCATATTCATATTGAGATCGGGGACACTGACCGGAAGGGTGCCCAGGTTGTTGTCCTTTTTAAATTCAACGATTACATTCTCAGAATCTGCCAGCGCTTTCAGGACATGGTCCCCTGCTTTTCCCAGCGCACTCCACGTTAAGCTCACCGCTTCAGATATCCCCTGTCCCAGGGCATTGATAGATTTCGTCCCGAGCAGGCTCTGTCCGTCAAAAAAAGCGACTTTAGCGTACGGGGATTGAGTCTTGCCTTTATTGGTAACAGTTGCCGTGATAGTGAGTGTCTCGCTCGACGGATCAAGATCCTCTCCCTTGAGCGTTAATACCAGATCGGGAAGGGTACTCCCATAACTGAACCCGACTTCTTTTTTGCTGCTCAGTCCGCCAGAGATAAGCGTGCCAGTTAAGACATGGGGTCCGGGGGGAATGTCCTGAACTTGTGTTTGCAGGGTCGTAAAGTTAGAAAGAGAAACGAGTTTCCTTTCAATTGTCGTCCCGTCCAACTGGAGTTCAAAATAAGCATCCCCTGTCCCGTATAAATTAGCCGTCACATTCACTGTTTCCGTATGGGTTGGGTAATCGGCTTTGTCGGTGGATAGCCCAAGCATGACTGCACTCCCGACATCGAATGCTTCTGAACCTGAAACCAACAACAGGTCCCCTGCATATATCCCATAAATGAGGCGATGAATACCCGTGACAGAGGTAAGCAACTGGGATTGGGTCGCGAACAAAAGGTCTTCAGTCGAAGAAAGGGGAATATCATTCACCCCTGTTTTTATATATCCTCCTCCGGGGTCGACAATCCAGGTCTTCAAGGTGGCCAGTAGATTCACGTTACTGGAAACGGTGTAACTCGTGCGGATTCCCTCTCCGGGAGCGTATTTGTTTTTATCATTCCTGCATTCGAGGACTTTTACCTGGATTCCAGCCACATCGAAAGGATGGGAAAAGTTAATCCATCCGGCATCGGAAGAGCCAAATTGAGCGTTGATATAATAGGTCCCGGCTTTCATCGTCGGGGGAAGGGGAAAGCTCTTTATCGCGCTGTTAGAGAAAGGAAAAGTTTCTGCATAATTGGGGGCCGTCAGGGTAAGGGTTCCGGTGATTGCGGCAAGCGTGCTGAGAATCGTTACGGTGACGGTGTCAGCGGGGTTATACACCTGCTTATCCGTTACGAGGGTGATTACGTCGCCCGCTTTATGCAGGAAAAGGGAGTTTAAGTGGAGAGATCGGCCGGACTCAGAATATATGCCATAGAAAAGTTTTTCACCCTGGATCGCAGGGAGAGGAATATCAAATAATATGATGTGACTTCCCCTTAACGTGAAGGACTGTGTTGATTCGTATCCTGAATAATTCACTCTAACAAAAAGGGCAGGATCGGCCGGCTGGGCATTGGGGATGGAAATGGAGAGGGTTAGATGAGCTGTGTCCCCCTCTTTGTAATACTGCTTGTCGAGCGACGCACCAACCTGGAGATTTATTCCGGAAAGATGATACTTCACCTTACCTTCTTTGAGTATCCCCTGCTGAGTGCCAATAGTGGAATGCAAAGAATAAGTTGCATAATAATCCTTTTCCTCCAAATCTTCCGGGAACATGAAGTTGAAGGAAATTGTTTTTTCCTCTCCTGATCTGAGCCAATCCCGTTGCAAGGAATCGATCAAATCGCAGGACTTAAAATACAATTCAAAGATGCCTTCCTGGTCCCCTGCATTTTTGACTTTGAATATAAAGGCAGCCCCCTGCCCGGCAAAGAAGGTCTGATAAGGTGGTATTTGAGTGATCTGGAAGATCGGCCCTTGAAGGTTCAACGACGGGCCGTCGGCAGTAATTTCCTGGCCATTCTGGGTGAAAAAATTTGCCTTCACTGTATACTCGCCCGAGCGGATGGCAGAGGGGTTGATTTCGAAGGCAAATGGTTGAGAGGTAACAGGGGAAAGCTGGGTAATGGGTTGCTGGCTATTCCAGGCGACCTGGCCCTCCCTGTTGACGATTGATAACTGGAGAGTTCCGTTCAGGTTGTTGTACCCCTGGTTTTTAAGGTCCACCGTGACCGGGATCATTTCACCGGTCTGTGTCCCCAGGGAAACGACCGCATCGCCTTTGGTTTCTTTTCTTACGGAGAAAGCCGTCTGGGCGTAGGCACTGGGTAGCTTGCTGTCAGCGGTAAGCGAGTATTCCCCTTCGGGCAGGTCGAAATCCAGCGTATCTGCGATACTCCCGTTCCTCTGGATAAAGTATGACCTTGTCTCTCGACGGATGATGGCTGATGGAAGGCTGAGCTGGAAGCTTACCTCTAAGTTCTCATCAAGCTGCCCAATATTGGCGATTGTTAGGGGAATGGAAATCCTGCCTTCGGGAAACAGGGCCGGGCCAGGATTTCCAATTCCGAACTGCATGGATGCACTCAGCCCATAGAGGACTGTCCTGGTAATGGTATGGTTCAAATCCCCCGAGAACGTGAAAGAATAGGTTGTGTCCCGGCTTACTTGCTGGGGGTTTTGCAAAAGCCTGCGGGGATCGAAAGGGTTTGAATTTGGTTGTCAATGGAGCTCTGTAAAGTAGCGGACGACTCCAGCGTCCCTTCATTCCTTATCTCCAAACTTACAAGAAAAGAATCATTGCCGACTACTTCCGGTATGGATAAAACGGCCGACATCTTTGGCGTCGCCACTTCATACTGGTCCTTGATTTCTTCCAGGATAGAACCCGCTTGGCTTACCGCTCCGGTCAATATCACCGTTCCTTCATTCCCGGCAATGGTGGTCGCTGAAAATGGCTGAGTGCCGCCGGCCGGGATATTGAAAGTTTCGGTGTAAAGTACCCGGGAAGTCTGGGGCGGAGATTGTGACGTCAGGGACAAGACTACATCCACCATCTCCAGAGCTGCCCGGTTCTCAACGCTCCCTGTGATCGTTACCTCCTCACCCGGTTTATAGGCTTTTTTATCGGTTGACAACATTAGAGCCAAATCTCCCCGGATGATGTAAAAAGGATATACCTCTTTTGCCAAAACCTGTCCCATCCCATTCGCAAGGGTTGCCTCAAGGTAGAATTTACCGGTGGCATTTATCTTCCCCACGGGATTGATGTAGTCATGGCTTGTAAGTGCAGACTGGGTGATGGGCAGAGTGGCTTCAAATATCTTCCCCGAACTGCTGGAAGAGGCGGGCATCCTCTGGATTCGGGAATTGTAGCTATCCACAACGTACACAGTACTATCGGGGGCGATAGCTATGCCCAGAGGCTCATCAAACTGTCCCTCTCCGTCTCCGTAGGTTCCCCATTTGGCGATGAATTCCCCGTTGCTGTTGAATTTTTGAATCCGGCTGTTATAAGTATCCACTACATACACAGAACCATCCGGGGCGACCGCTATGCCATAAGGCCAGACAAATTGCCCGTCCCCGCTCCCCTGGCTTCCCCATTGGCTTAGAAACTCTCCGTCGCTGCTGAACTTCTGAATGCGATTATTCCCGCTGTCCGTTATGTATATGGAACCATCCGGGGCGATGGCGATACCCTGGGGTTTATTAAACTGGCCGGCGCAGGGCCGATCGGGGATGCCATCCCAATCCGTGTCAGCCCTGCAAAAACCTCCCCAGTGGCTGAGGAAGTTTCCACTGGGGTCAAATTTCTGGACGCGGTTATTATAGGTATCCACGACATATACGGAACCATCAGGAGCAATGGCCAGACCGTCAGGGATAATAAACTGCCCGACGTCAACGCCGCCGCTCCCCCACTGGAGGATGAATTCTCCCGAACTTTCAAATTTTTGGATGCGGTCGTTGCCACTGTCGGAGACATATACGACCCCGTCGGGGGCGATGGCAATGCTGTAGGGATAATAAAATTGTCCATCCCCATTGCCTTCACTTCCCCATGCCCTGAGAAATTTTCCATTTTTATCAAATTTCTGAATGCGCTGGTTACTGCTATCTACCACGTACACGGAACTGTCAGAGGCAGTAGCAATGCCGATAGGGTCGTTAAACTGGCCATTCCCGCTCCCTCCGCTTCCCCAGCCGGTAATAAATGTTCCGTTATCAAAACATTTTTGAATACGGTTGTTCCCGCTATCCGTCACATATATCGAACCATCGGGGGCGACGGCGATGCCGTAGGGGTAATAAAACTGGCCAGCACCGCTTCCTTTACTTCCCCACTTGGCTTGAAATGCTCCGTTGCTGTCAAATTTTTGGATTCGGTTTCCGCTATCTACCGCAAAGACGGAACCGTCAGAGGAAATCGCGAGACCTACCACCGAGGAAAATTGACCATCCCCGTTTCCTTTACTTCCCCAGCTGGCAACAAAAGTGCCACCGCTGTTAAATTTTTGAATCCGCTGATTGCTGCCATCCGCGACATAGATGGAACCGTCGCCGGCGATGGCTACCGCATATGGGGCATTAAACCGGCCATCACACGGTTGATCCGGCTGGCCATCTGAATCCGTGTCCGTCCTGCAGTAACTCCCCCACTGGCTGATAAACCTTCCTTGGCCGTCAAATTTCTGGATTCGATTGTTAAAAGTGTCGGCGACATAGAGAGACCCATCGGGACCTATGGCGATACCCTGGGGTTTATTAAACTGACCGGCACATGACTGGTCGGGCTGGCCGTCCCAATTCATATCCGTATTGCAATAGGTTCCCCATTGGCCAATAAATTTCCCATCGCCGTCAAATTTCTGAACCCGGTCGTTATAGGTATCGGCGACGTATACATGGCCACTTGGGCCTACAGCGATGCCATAGGGTTGATTAAACTGTCCCTCGCAGGATTGTTCGGGTATGCCGTCCCAGTTGAGGTCGGTTTTGCATTGACTCCCCCATTGAGTGATGAATTTCCCGGTGCTATTGAATTTTTGAATGCGGTGATTGCCTCGATCGGCCACGTACAGATATCCATCTGCGCCCACGGCGACCCCGGACGGATTTTTGAACGGCCACCAACCTGACAATGGAAGAAAATGGGTAAATCCTTCCTGTGGAGAGGCACCGTAGCCCTTAACCTGTATATTCATCGATCCGTTCTCTATGGAAAAGCGGCCACTTGTCAGGGTATGGAGGGCTGTAACAGCCTCAGTAGTCAGATATGAAGTTTTATCCGTTCTGACCGACAACTCTGCTTTAAGGCCGTTGCTTTCCAGCGCTTTGTAAAGGTAGGGTAATTTGCCCGTCGCTGTATCTCTCAGTCTAACACGCAGGAAAATGAGGCTTTCGGCAGTCTGAGAAGGAATTTGAAATCCGGTAAGGGGTTTCGTTTCTCCCGCAAAGATTGTACCGGTGACATTCCCCCGATAAATTTCCACCCCCCGGTTATCCGTAAGGGTGAGTTCTTCCGTTATATATCCTGTATCAACTCCCCCTGTATTTTCGACTTCCAAATTTATGGCATCGCCCGCGGCAGGAGAAGGCCCGCCAGTATACCGAATAATCAGTTCCGACCCCGGAATTACAATTTTTGAATTTTGGGTCAATGAACTACCCGACGGCAATGATAATAACACACCCACATCATGTTGCCCGGCAGGCGTGCCCACTGCAATGGGCACCTCATACGAAAATGATACCGCACCGGGGCTGACCCCTAATGAGGTTGTTCTTGAACTGGTGTATTGTAATGCTGGAATCGATACGACGAGAGAAATACTTTCTAAGCTGAACCTCCCCTTATTCGTGAGTTTCACCGTTAGATTCGCTACTTCCCGGATCCGATATAAAGGCTTATCCAGAGAGAGGGTTAGAGCGACGCTGTTGGGAATAGCGGTTTCATTGGTCTGCGACTCCCCTTCGTAATGCAGCACGGTGCCCAGCTTGTAGTTCCCCAGGAGAAGGTTCGATATTGGTATGGATAGAGTGACCGTTGTTGTCTGGCCGGGATTCAGGGGCGGGACCTGCTCCTGACTGCTCCAAACTTCCGTCTCATTGAGGTCTTTTAGGAATAAAGAGAGGATAGAGGAAGAAACGGGTGCTACCCCGATATTATTAATGTTAAACGCAACCATGTTATTGAGGCTGAATTGTTCGGGAAGCACTGGAACGACAGAAAGAATGGGTTTGGGCACGTCAAAGGTCGTGAAAGCCCCGCCGATCTTTCCACCCCTTGTATCGAAGGCCTCAGCAGAAATGATATAAGAACCTGCCTGCAGATTGGCGGGTAAGGCAAAATTTAAGCTTTGGGATGACGTCCCTCCCCCCGCCAGGAACAGGGCGAAAGATTGCAAATAAATAACCGAATTCGCCGTATCCGCAACCGTCACCTTCATAGTGGTGGCATAGCTTTCTTGCCTTTGATTTTGAAGATTTAAGGTTAAGTTCACATTTTCATTTTTTGAGTAGGTGGCCTTGTCTGTCTGAGCCGTAACGTTTGCCGATGGGTAATACATCCATATACCTTTCTTGGCTGAACCTACCGCCTTTTCCATCTCATCATAAAAAATTCCGCAGAGCCATCCCGACGCCTTCACTTCGGGCACGGTAATATTAAAGGATGCTGACCCCATTGCAGGCACTGCAAGTGTATAGGTTCCGTCGGGGCCAAGATGGGGCAAAGAATAGGTAAATCGCAACGTATGATTTATATTTGTATTATTCCAAGCAAGTACTGTAAAGATAGCGGCGGAGCCATAGGCATATTGCTCTGAGGTTGTTTGAATGGAGAAATTGAAATCAGGGCTCTTATAGGGATTGGCCAATGGGTTGGCTACCACAAATCTTCCACTGTCCGTCTCCGCTTGCGGCTGGATGATGTTTTGGGCGTAGTCGTACAGGGCATAATCGACATGGTAAATACCCGTAGGGCTGTTAAGAGTCGTTTGATAGCTTATACTTATGGGAGCAGATTGTCCGGGATAAAGAGATAGGGTAATGGTGTGTTCCGCGAGGGGTGCCGACCTGTCAGGACTGTAAACGATCACCCTTGCAGAGGATGCGTGAATGTCTGTGAAATTGGCGGCAATAATATCTAAGCTTGCGTTCTCTTCCGGCCTGACCTCCAGCATAGTGGCGGGTTTCTTTGCCCATGAGATCATGTCCCGGATCAGGTTTATTTCCGTGGTGTTTGCCTGGCCATGAGTGAAGGCAAAATCTGTATACAGGGTTGTGGCGACTACGTGGCCACTGCCGTAAGGGTACATTATCATTACTGGCTGGCCATTGGCTGTCCTCCGTAAAAGGACAGTTGCATTTTCCGGATAAATTGTAAAATAGCCGTCAAGTCCGATGTCGGGCGTAGAAGTTGAAAGGTTTGAAAGTATTGGGTGAAATGTTTCTACGTACGCAGATGCCCAATGGCAGGACTGATCTTCCTGATATCCGTATCCTGCGATTGCTCCGGGAAGCAGCCTGTAATCCGCACCGTGTTGTTGGGCGAAAGCGATGAGGGTTCCACCGTTTTTCACATACTCCTCGATTCTCGCTTTTAAAGCATCGGAATTTTCCAGCCCGGAAAATCCCCCTGTGGGTACCAAGAATACAGGATGCTCTTTAACAGCTACGGGATCAAAATCGATCCCGGTAAAGGAGACCGGTTCTCCTATTTTCAACATCAATGAGATGGAAGGTTTATAAAACCCACTGGTTAATAAAGCAATATCAGGAGCCCCTTTCCAATCGCTCTCTGCCTGGTCTTTCCTTTGTTCCAATTTCTGCATTGTTGTGCGAAATTCGGCTTCTATCCGGTCTTTAATTTCCTGGGGCGCATCCATATACTGTGCCCGGCCTTTTATAAGAATCTCCATGGCCTGCTTTTTGTACCAGAGGCCTATCTTTCCTTTTTTGATCGCAGTTTTTAGGTAGAGAGATGTAAGGTCGGCTTCTGTCAGTTGGAACTCTTTTTCCCAGTAAAATTCATCCGAAACGTCGAACCTATCATCGGGATGGTCTCCAGCCGGGTCAACTGGCTCCGGGGGTGGATCGGGGCAGTCAGGGCTGGGAGCTCCCGCCGCTCCGCTGGCGCCTCCTATTAACTGGGCAAGCATGAGAATATTATTTCCCAAATTGGCCAACAATATCCTTTGCGGAGTTTTCGTGGTACTGAAAGTTCCACTGCCTTGCATTTTTTTATATATCGCATCTATATAACCGGCAGTAAATTTTATGGTCTGGGGGATAAGAACATCGGCATTCTCGCGGAGTTGTTCGGCGGATATGGTTCCCAAATTATCCGTATAGTAGTTTTTGCTGATGCTGGCGAGAGTTTTTAAAAATTGCTCTGGGTTGTCGGCATTGCTGATCTCGTAATTCCCTTTAAGATACTCCTCAGGAGTAACAGCTTTCTTAAAGGAATTGGAATTTACGATGTCTGCCCAGTTGTCATTTACATATTTCTCAAAAGTTTTGGTAAACACATGAATATCATCGTTCGTATGAGCGGGCTGTCCCATATCCTCGAGAAGGTGGAGGATTCTACCGAACATATCGTAGACTTTCTGTTTATCCTCCTGCGAAAGCTTGCTTATAGCATCGGATCCGCATCCTATTTTTTTGCGGATCTCCACACTGTAATCCTTTGCCTTTATGGTAGCCGGTGTCCAGAAGCCTTTTAAGCCTTTTCCAGTATCCGGATTATAAAAATGATGAAAGAAGTCCCCCCATCCATTGGAGCCAATAGGGGGGTCATTGAGAATCAAATTGAGGAGTCTATTTGTGTCTTCATCGTGAGCACCGGTACGTAGGCCAAGGAGAGCTTCGTTAGTAAATGTATAAAATTTTGTGCCCCCATCAGGGTCATTTTTATGCACTTGTTTTTTAAGCATAATGCCTTCCGCTGTAAGAGTATCGTGCCCACCGTAATATCCCCCTTGGCCAATGGGCATGGCGGAATGTTCACGCGTATATTCTCTTAGGCTCTTATCGTCTGGATTATTTGGGTTTAAACGGTTTGCGTTATTATCAAAACCTCCTGATACAGCGGCCAACACAAAATTGATCAATAAAGAAAGGCTAATCACGGTAATTTTCCCGTTCATTGCACCTTCTCCCTTTTCCATTTCTTAAAGCAAATTTTATTGGAGCTTTCTTTTCAATTCGTTGATCTTATTTTCGGAAGGTTTAAAAAACCAACCTCCTTCGCCCTCAAAATCCATTAGCTTTCTATAAGTTGCGATTGCCCTTTTTAGATCCCCCTTTTTTTCAAATAAATATCCTAATTGGTTAAGAATATTCGCATATCTTGCCTTTTGGTCACTATTTTTCAATCCATCCAATTTATTTAATAATCTTTCATGCTTTACAATGACGTAACCCAACTCCCATTCATCACAGCCACCCGTAACTGGCGGCACCTCAACTCCAAAACGCCCCGTAAGGCAATAATTATACAGAGCCTGAATATACGAAAAATATTCTTTCTCGTCTGAAATGCCTTTTTCCCAGGGCTTCACATGAATGGTTACTTCAATCTTTTCCTTTCCTGCATCTTTCTTTAAATCGAACCCACCGCTCATATCATTTATCGTAGTAGCATTGATGCTAAAACTTTCCACTTCTGTCCCAAAAGATGCTGGGAAAGGGGGTTTATTAAATGTCCGTGAGGGAATCAAGAATTTTCCCTCTTTATCTGTCCTTGTGTGGGGAGGTTCTACCGATAAAACAATGTGTGTATCCCCTGCGATTGTCTTTGTCTTTATTTGCAATGTTGCGTGCACCCATGCTCCTTCAACAGGCTTCTTGGTCTCTTCGTCTAAGACCATTCCTTTAATTTCCGGAGTGCGGTAAGTGCAGCCTGTAAGACTGATCAAAATAGCCCCCAAAAATGCGATCAATAAATTTTTGAGCACCTCTATTCTCCTTTCAGGATTGGCATATAAAATCGGGTAGTTCTGCAATACAAAAAGCCTGGTTTCGCCAATTCGAACGCCAGGCTTTTTCAAGGCTCTTTCCACCTCTTTCCCTCCGGAAAGATGGTTAAGTAAAGGTGGCTAAATCTTGAGCAGGCAATATGATGGTTTTTGGGTTAGTTCACGAACCCTTTGAAAACAGGGAAGGATTTTCGACGACCCTTAATACAACAATATGGGGACCTTGTCAAGGTTTATTTTGGTCTATTTTAAAGTTTTATTTTACTTCTTTGATGAAATCGCAAAAAGTCTGTGAATTGGCTTTTCTGCCATTCCCGTGAAAACGGGAATCCAGTCTTTTCAACAGCTTTCGCGAATTCTGGATTCCCGCTCCCCGCTTTCGCGAGGACAGGCTACCTGGATAGCTTTGATCTTTTCAGGAGTAGGGCGATGTCTGAGCTATCAAAATGGCCCCCCTGAGGGCAACTTTGCGGTCGTCCAGTGAACCCCTCCCTTATTCCGTATTACCGAAAACGGGAACCCGGCCAAGCTTCTCAGGCATGATTTTCGTGAGGCCAGGGGGTACCAGAACGTGGATCTTTTAGGTGTATTTTCTTTGGAAGCTTGTCTTAAAGAAGCAATGTTTTTCTCATGTAATTTCATATTGTTATTAAAGTAAAATTTCATAATTATGTTAGGTTTTTTGAAATGGGCTTCGCCCAAGAAACAGGCAAATCTTCCGTCGAGTATCCTCAGCCTTGACAGGAGGGATACACCAAGGGAGGCAGGGGAGGGAAGGAAGGTTTCTTTGAATGGGCGTTAAAAGCGGATGTTCAGGTTCAAAAATGGTCCGCCGAACCTGAAATCTACGGAATTATCGTCATACCTGGCCTTGGTTTGAAAATAGCGATAGCCCCCGGAGATTCCCAAATAGCTGACGGGGTTAAAATTGAGGCTGGCCTCGGCATCGAAGGCATGCCCATAATCCCCGAGAGGAAGACCCGAAACTTTGGCGGTGAGATTGACCCATTTAACAGGGGAAACGCAGCCGATAAGGCCTACCATGGGGATGAAGGCGAGTCTATCCTCCCTTTGTTCGGTGGACAGGGCTGGAACTTTTATTCCGACTTTCATGTCGGCTATCAATACATCGACCGCCCCCCCTAAGAATCCTGAAGCCCCGGCGAGGAAGTCATATTCATATCCTGCCCTGTAATATTGAAGGTCCAGTTTTGACTGAAGCCTCGTTCCTGCCTGATAATTGGCACCGGAAAATTCCGTTGGGCGGGTGAGGACTTTGTCCGTGCCCCACTTCAGCGGCAGGTAAGAGAGGTTGAGCTTGTGGTTTTGGCCAAATTTGACCTGCACCCGCCCTTCGGAAAAGTTTTTCCGTTCACCCATTCCTAAATCTTCCCCCGTTTTGAGGTCCGCGCCTGCGTTCGCTTCCCAAATTTTTGAAGTGGAATCCATTCTGGGCCGCCAGAAACGGCCATCGGATTCAATGGTGTAATCTTCTGCTGATTTGGCCCAGGAATAAGCCGGGCAACAACAAAGAATAACCCCTTCCAGAGCCCATAACAGAAGCCATAAGATTTTGCGATTCCTCTTCATGTTCGCTCCTTTCAAAAGGGGCGCCCCGTTTTCCCCTGGCGAGGATAAGGCAACGAAGCGGAAATAGGGAGAAGTGATTAAGAATGCAGGGAATCTGAGATGCAGACCGGAGGAAAAAGATAGGGATACAAGAGGATGAAATGGAAGCATAACAGCATCTCCATCCTTAGATAAACCGTGCGAAACGCACCATTCTGGAGATGCTGTTTTCGCCCGGCAACCCTGCTACCGTATCCCGGAAAGACCGGGACTTAGGCCAGTGGCTTTGCGTCCCACCCTTTCGAGTGGTTTGCCTTTATCAGGCTCTTAACAAGAGATTAGACAACCTCGAACAACTTTTGACTCCCTAAAAAGAGGGAAAAACTGCCCTCAAAGAGGCAATTTGCATACCAGGTAAAAAAGCTAATCAGTTCATAAATTTAATTTTTTTTGGCCCTGGCCTATTTCCATTTCCTGTCATTTTTAATGACAATTTTGGCAAGAATTTGTCTTGATTTCAAATTTGGTTGCTACTCCTGGAGCGGCCGCCTACCCGATCCTTCTGGAGGTGGGTGTCAGGGCCCCGACAGGGCAGACTTTGACGCATTCAAGGCACCCGGTGCAGCGGGTCTCGGCCAGGGGGCGGTCATTAAACGTGGAGATGCGAGTCTCGAACCCCCGCTGGGTGAACTGGAGGATTCCCAGTCCTGCCTGCTCCTTGCAAACCCGGACGCAGCGGCCGCAGAGCAGGCATTTGTTGGCATCGAAGAGGAAAAGGGGGTGGCTGCGGTCGATGGGGAAATCGTGAACCAACGGACGGAGGCGGTTGGGCTTGAGTTTGAGCCGGAGATAGCGGGCAATTTCTTGTAGCTGGCAGTCTCGGTTCCTGGCGCAGTTTCGACAATCCGCCGGGTGAGAAGCAATGAGGAGTTCGGCACTTAGGCGACGCAGCCGCTGCACTCTGGGCGTGGCTGTTTCCACGATCATCCCTTCGAAGACCTCTTCCGTACAGGCGGTGACAGGCTCTGACTTTCCAGTTACTTCAACGAAGCAGAGCCGGCAGGAGGCGGGGGGTATCTTCAAATCCCTCAAAGCGCATAGGCTGGGGATGTAGATCCCGTTGTCCAGAGCTACCCAAAGGAGTTTGGATCCCTCCTCGGCCTTGATCGGACGGCCGTCAATGGTTATCGAGACCATCTCTTAACTCTTTAGCCCAAAGATCGCTGGGAACGCAGAGATTGCGGGGATAAAACAATAACCAATAATCAAGCACCAATAATCAAATAATAACCAGCCACCAATCACCAATGACCAAATAAATTTCAATACCCAATACTCCAATTGATCATTTTAGCTTATGGGCAACTCGCTTACTGGCGAGATCTTGACCACGGCCCTGTACTGGGGTGGGCAGGCCTCTACGCAAGAGCCGCATTTCACACACTTCTCCTGGTCGATGATTTTTTTCATGCCTTTGCCGGTTTTGATCGCTTCCACCGGACAGCTCCCCACGCAGGCGTCGCAGGAGCGCTCGCACTTTTCCGGCAAAATATAGAAGGCGGTCAGGGCCCGGCAGGCTTTGCCCGGACACTTTTTCAGCAAAATGTGGGCTTCATATTCTTCCCGGAAATACCGCAGAGTGCTCAGGATTGGGTTGGGCGCGGTCTTACCCAGGTTACAGAGGGCCCCCATCTTGACAGTCCCGGCCAATTCCTGCAAAAGGTCGAGGTCTTCCATCTTGCCCCTTCCCCGGGTTATATCCTCGAGAAGGTCGAGCATCTGCCTGGTCCCCAGGCGGCAGAAGGTGCATTTCCCGCAGGATTCCTTCTGGGTAAAATCCAGAAAATAACGGGCAACCTCCACCATGCAATCGTCCTCGTCCAGGACGACCATTCCCCCAGACCCCATCATCGCCCCGACCTCGGTGAGGGATTCAAAGTCAATGGGCAGAGGCAGCAGATTCTGGGGAAGGCATCCTCCGGAGGGGCCGCCGATCTGGACAGCCTTGAAGCGCTTTCCCCTGGGAATTCCCCCGCAGACGTCGTTGATGAGCTGGCCGAGGGTCATTCCCAGGGGGATTTCTACCAGCCCGGCGTTGTTGACCTTGCCCACAAGGGAAAAGACCATCGTCCCCTTACTATGTTCCGTGCCCAGGCGATTAAAGCTATTGGCGCCCCCGACAATAATGTGAGGCACCATGGAAAGGGTTTTCACATTGTTGATCAAAGTGGGATTCCCCTTCAGTCCCTGGATGGCGGGATAGGGGGGGCGGGAGCGGGGCATGCCCCGTTTTCCTTCGATGGACTGGATCAACGCTGTTTCTTCCCCGCAGACAAAAGCCCCTGAGCCGCGGAAAAGGGAGAGGCCAAAACTGAAATCGCTCGCCAGGATTTTGTCCCCGAGGAGGCCAAGATCCTCAGCCTGGTGGATGGCTTTCTGGATGCGCTCCGCGGCCAGGGGATATTCAGAGCGAAGATAGATAATCCCGGAAGATGCCCCGACGGCGTATCCGGCAATGATCATGCCCTCGAGGGCCTGGTGAGGGTCGCTTTCCAGAAGGGCCCGGTCCATGTAGGCTCCCGGGTCTCCCTCATCGGCGTTGCAGATGACATATTTAGGGTTCCCTTTGGCGAGAGCGCAAATCTCCCATTTTCGCCCGGCGGGGAATCCAGCTCCTCCCCGGCCGCGCAATCTGGAAGCTTTGATGAGCGAGATGACTTCCCGGGGTTCCTCGTGAAGGACCCGGCAGAGACCTTCATACCCGCCATTGGCGATGGACTGGTGGATGTCTTCGGGGTCGATAAAACCGCAGCGCTTGAGGAGAAGTCTATTTTCCAGGCGGAAACGGGGAAGGTCAAAGACCGTGGGGAGTAAATTGTTTTCCTCCACGGCGCCAAGCATCAGCTCGATGCAGGGGTCGCCTTCGATGATAAAAGAACGAACGAGAAGGGAAGCGATGACGGAGTTAACCCGGCCGTAGGCAATGGCCGGAAACCCCGGCCGGGAGATGACCACCAGGGGCTCGGCGTAGCAGTGACCCAGACAGCCCACCTGGAGGAGGTTTGCTTCGATGTTAGCCTTCTGAATTTCTTCCGCGAAGGCTTTCCAGACTTCCAGCGCGCCCGAGGCCCGGCCGCAGGTGGCTGTTCCCACGAGGATTGTTGGCGCCGAATTATGTCGCAGGGATGACCATTTTCCCTGAGAAAAGGAGCGCAGGCGGGCAAAGGATTGTTCAATCAGGGATTTTTGACCGGGGCTCACGGGGTCGTCTTTCCATCTTTTTCCAGCTGGAAGGCCAGCAACACCCCGTCCACTTTGGTAGGGGCCATGTGACCGTGAATTTTCTCGCCCACTACTGCCACGGGAGCCATGGCACAACAACCCACGCAGGCCACACGGTCGAGGCTGAACTCCCGGTTAGCCGTGGTCTGACCGGTCTTGATGTTCAGACGCCTTTCCCATGACTCAAGGATGATGCCGGCCCCTTTGACATGGCAAGCGGTGCCCATACAGACTTTAACCGGATGTTTGCCGGGGGGATGAAATCGAAACTGGTTGTAAAAGGTCGCAACCCCGTATACTTCACTCTCGGGCAAGCCGAGATGGGAGGCAACCATTATCATGGCTTCTGCCGGAAGGTATCCCAGCCTCTCCTGTATTTTCTGGAGAAGGGGGATGA
>Ga0315282_10006893_pt1 | contig 18840 bp, 10 predicted proteins | sample YL17G07_20_MG_FD_203693 | JGI IMG/M metagenome (GOLD analysis project Ga0315282, IMG submission 203693) | Sediment microbial communities from Yellowstone Lake, YNP, Wyoming, USA - YL17G07_20 | ecosystem: Environmental > Aquatic > Freshwater > Lake > Sediment | place: USA: Wyoming | collected...
GATGTGTCATCCGGCGCATCCTCAACGTCGCCGACCAGCAATTCAGCAATTCCGGCACGTTCCCGGTCGTACTCGGCGATTCCGGTCCGGCAGAGTTCTTCCAGCTTCTGCGACATCGCGCAAATTATGACATCAGGTGGCGGGTCGAGCGCGGCGAGCGCCCGAACTTCCTCCGCGACAAACTTCTTCAGCAGACCTACCCGGCGGGTGAAGTCGTCTTCCTCTTCAACCAGCCGGACGTCGAGCGGTCGGAGGGCGCGGTGCCAGACTGTTTGGGTAATCATCTCCACCTGGAATGGCTCGCCGGAATTCATGCCTGGGAATGACGGATGAAGGACGCAATCGACGTTCTCCTTCTGCTCGATTGGCTGCTGTATATGGGCGAGCAGCGAGACTGCCCTGTCGATTGCGTCGGCAGGGCCAACGATGCCCACCCGGATATGCTCGCGGCGTGTCGCGTCTGTCTTGCTATACGGCCCAAATGCGGCGAGTCCAGTTCGCGGGTCAACGCACCGCTGCTTGTTGCCGAACAAAAGCTCGGGTTCAGCCAAATAAGTACACGTCAGCCTGTCCGTGCTTTGCGACAGCAAAGACTCTAGCGGGACGGCGCGGAGTTCCTTAAACCTCCAACGCTTTCTCGTCCTCGCGGTCTTCCTCTGCGAATTCGCTCTCGTCCGTGTACGCAATCGCACTTTCCTCCCCAAAAAGTTCAAGCTGGGGGACTCCTACATCGTCCTGTATCTCGGCTTCCATCAACCTGTCGAAACTCATTTGGTCACTTGCAATGCCGAAGGCGAGCGTTCCAAAGATTGGCGTGAGGTCTACGCGAATCGGCGTCTGCCCAGTTTCAATCGTCAGCTCCCTTGCTCTGGCGAGCACCAGCGACCAAAAGCGCAATGTCCGCAGAATCTGGCCGTTCCGCTCTTGGTTAAGCCAGTGCGACAGCACCGGGCCAACCCATCGCGAGGTGCGCGGCGTCTTTCCGTCATCCTTCGTTAACAGGTATGTCGGTTCCAGCTTCAGCATGAGGTTGCTCAGGACGACCATAAAGCTCGCTCTAAAGCCCTGATGCCGCCATCCGAACGGCTCATCCTTGTAGCTGCCGTCCTCTTGCTTCACACGTCGGGTGTGGCGGGTCGTCACCTCTCTCCACCGCTGCCTGCCCCCGATTCGCCACGCAATCCGCTTTGGCGTGTCGCCATGCGGAGGAAAGAAGTACCGAGCCTTCACACCATCAAAGCGAAGGCGACCTTCCCATGCATGTTCCTTAAGGCACACGTTCAGAAGCTCAATCGCACGGCGGGTATATTCCTCGTCAGAAAACCAGTCAGCAAACGGGTCTGAATTCACCTGTGCGCTCTTCGCAACGACAGGGCGGAAAGCATCGGATGTGGTCAGGTCAGAGAACGTGAAAAGCCGCCCCTCGCGGAGAATGAATGGAGGGGGGCTTTCGCAGCATTGTTGGATTTCTTTCTTTTCCCGGAGCTTGGTCGATGCGTAGTAGACCTTCTCCGGAATGTTGGTGACCCGGTAAAGATTGGAGACCAACCGCTCTGTAACGCGGTCAGCCCCGACAGATGACGTAATCAGGACGGGGGCAGGTTCATACGGCGGAGGAGCGACCGGGATGCTGGGAAGGAAGCTTCCTTTGCCCCTTGGAATCGACTCCCCCCGCAGGTAGCGAATCAGTTCGGCAAAGCTCTCGTTGAACTTGCTCGGGTCTCTAAAATCAATCCAGTTCCGCACTCGGAGGCTGGCGGGCAGGGTGACATTCTCCTTGAGCAGAGGGATAACTCGGCCACGCGCTCCCGAAGGGTCACTCCAGACGGCGATAGTTCTCTCCAGCGTTGGCCATTCGGCACTGAGCATTGCACGGGACACGACAACGCCCACGAAGCGAGCCGCATCGAGGAACCGCTCCATATCGAGGACGATATTTCCGCCTTTATCAAAATCCCATTTGTCGAAAACCACGCCCAAATATCGGTCGCGGTAAGGCTTGGCCTCGATTCGCTCTGCGAGCATCTCGACCCACGGCTTGTCCGCGCCGTTGTGGCACAGGAAGATGTCCTTCTCAGGAGAGGGAGGCCGGTCCAGACGCAATGTTGGTTGTCCAGCCATCGGTACGCAAACTTTAGCCCATTCACAGTATCGCGTTCAACATTTTATTCTTTGCAAATGCGGCGAAAATCGAGGTGACTGACAGGGCAACCCGATGTACAATCCGCAAGCAAGTCCCTCGTCAAAGCACGACCGAATCGCGAAAAAGCCGTGCCGGAGCCACTGATGCGCGAGATGGCCTTGGTGGGGGAGCAGGACCACAATGTCGGACTCAGGCGCGAAGCCAGCGCAATCCGTCCTGCCGCTCGTTGAGGGGCAAGTCGTGAGCGGCACGCTCTTCAGCGAGCCGATGCGGGTGGAGACGATTCGGGAGAACGGACCCGGCACATGGGTGGTTGGCCTCTGCGGCCTCAGCACTGAGAAATTCCGGAAGGTCACCCTCACCGCCGCCGACCTCGCCCAACTCCAGGTTCAGAAGCCCCAGTTCACGTACCAGGGCGACGGGCAAGTCCTCCGCATCGGCATTCAGGCGTACTCGCTCGGCATCGCCTACGAGTTTGACCCCTACTTCGGCCTGTCCATCTCCCGCGTGGACCCCCTGCCGCACCAGCTTGAGGCCGTGTACGACTACCTTCTCAAGCTCGCCCGCGTGCGCTTCCTGCTCGCCGACGACGCCGGGGCGGGCAAGACCATCATGGCGGGCCTGCTCATCCGGGAACTGAAGCTGCGTGGCCTCGCCGAACGGATGCTGGTCATCTGCCCCGCCAACCTGACGTTCCAGTGGCAGCGCGAGCTGAAGGAAAAGTTCGAGGAGAAGTTCGTCGTCCTCAAGGGCGACCAGATTCGCGAGCAGTTCGGCATCAACCAGTGGCTGGAAACGCCGCAGGTCATCACCTCGCTGGACCTGGCGAAGCGCGAGAACATCCTGCCTGGCCTGAAGCAGGTTCGCTGGGACTTGGTCATTGTGGACGAGGCTCACCGGATGTCCTGGACGCCGCCGTCGCGCAAGACCGCCCGGTACGCCCTCGGCGAACTGCTCCGCGATTCCTCCGACCACCTGCTGCTCCTCACCGCCACGCCGCACAAAGGTGACCCAACGAATTTCAGCCTGTTCCTCCAGCTTCTTGATGAGGACGCCTACGCCGACGTGAAGTCCATCCGGGAGGCGATGGAGCGCCGCCGCGCCCCGTTTTACCTGCGCCGGACGAAGGAGGCGATGGTCTACTTCCCGCAGCGCATGCCGGACGGGACCTGGGAAGCGAAGAAGATTTTCACGAAACGAATCCCAACCACAGTGGACTTCCACATCGACGGCGCGGAGGACGAGCTTTACCGGGAGGTGACGGCGTTCGTGAAGGCGCAGTCCCACCGGGCAGCGGCAAGCGGCGACGACCCGCGTGCGAGGGCAATCCGCTTCTTGATGGCGCTGTACCAGCGTCGCCTGGCGTCAAGCACGTATGCGCTCCGCCGCTCGCTTGAGAACCGCGCCAAGCGCCTTGGCGAAATGCTGAAGAAGGCCCAGGAGATTGCCCGGTACGCCCCGACCGACCTGCCCGACATGGACGAGCTGGACGAGATGGAGGACTACGAGCGCGAGCGGCTGGAGGACATGATTGCCGCCGTCAGCCTCGCCCGGAATCCCGAGCAGGCCAAGGAGGAAATCGCCGAACTCAACGAGCTGGCGAGGCACGCCATCCGTGTCGAGGACGCGAACTGCGAGGCGAAGCTGTCAAAGCTCCGGGACCTCCTCAAGCAACAAGGATTTTTCGACAACCCCCAGCAGCGGCTGCTCATCTTCACGGAATTCAAGGACACGCTCGACTACCTGGTGAAGAGGCTCAGGGATTGGGGATTCTCGGTCGGCACCATTCACGGCAGCATGGGCATCGGCTCGCGTGACGACCCCGGTACCCGGCTGCATGCCGAGCAGCAATTTCGCGATGGCGCGACCCAGGTGCTCGTCGCCACAGAGGCGGCCGGCGAAGGCATCAATCTCCAGTGCTGCAACATCCTGTTCAATTACGACCTCCCGTGGAACCCGAACCGGCTGGAGCAGCGCATGGGCCGCATCCACCGGTACGGCCAGACGAAGGACTGCCTCATCTTCAATTACGTCGCCACCAACACGGTTGAAGGGCACGTGCTCCAGCGGTTACTGGATAAGTTGCAGGAGATTCGTGACGCGCTAGAAGACGATGCCGTCTTCAACGTGATTGGCGAGATTCTCCCGCCCAACGAGATTGAGTGCATCCTCCGCGACTATTACGCCGGGAAGATTGGCAACGCAGACCTCGAAGAGCGGCTCATGCGCGATGTGAAGGAGGAGCACTTCCGAGCCATTTGCCAGAACGCGCTGGAGGGGCTGGCGACCAAGAAGCTCAACCTCGAAATGCTCATCGAGCGCCGGGCACTGGCGCAGGAACGCCGCGTCGTGCCAGAGACCATCGCCCGGTTCGTCAAGGATGCGGCTCCGTTGGTGCCGCTCACGCTGAGGACGTTCGCCACCCTGCCGTACACCTTCGAGCCGACCGCAACGCCTCCCGCTCTCCGCCAGTACGACAAGCAGCCCGACTGGAAGGGCCAGCCCGTCGCCGCGAGATATCCCCGGTTCTCGACCGACCGCGAGGTCGCGGATGAGAACAATCTGGAATGGGTCACGCCGGGGCACCCGCTGTTCGAGGCGCTACGTCGGCACGCAGTAGCCCGGTCACAGGATGCCCTGGCCGAAGGCGCGTGCTTTCACTCGCTCGAAGTCGATGGCCCCGTGCGGGTGGACCTCTACCGCGCACGGATTGTTGACGGGCTCGGCCACGTCGTCCACGAGCGGCTGTTCGCCGCCCAGCTTGGCAGCGATGGCTCCACGCGGCTCTCCGGGCCAACTATCCTCGGCAATTTGCAGCCAGCCTCCGATGCCGAGTTCCCGCCCGAGCTTGCTGCCTTGCCGGAACCCTCGGCGTGGCTCCAGGAGAATGCGCTGCTGCCGTTCCTGGAGGATGTCCGCAAGGAGCGCATGGCGGAGGTCGAGCGCATCGCCACGCACATCGAGATGTCCCTCACCGAACTCATTGCGAAGGAAGATGCGGCAATAGGCCGGTGGGAGGAGGAAGCCGGGCGTGGCGTCGAGGGCGCTGCCGGGAACCTCAAGCAGGCAGAGGACCGCCACGCGCTGCTGCTGGAACGCCGCGAAAGCCGACGCCGCGAGATGGAGCGGCAGAAGTCGCTTACGCTTCAGGCCGTTGACCGCCTGACCAGCATCATCATCCTGCCGCATCCTGACCGCGACCGCCCGGAAATCGCCAACCTGCGTCCTAACCCGGAGACCGAGGCCGTAGCCATGCGGGTCGCCATGGAGCATGAACGGGAGCTAGGGCGCATGGTGCAGGATGTTTCCGACAAGAACCTCGGATACGACGTGACCAGCATCGACCACCAGTCCGGCGAGCTGCGCCTTATCGAGGTCAAGGGCATCGGCGCGAGCACCGGGACGGTGTGCCTGACGCCCAACGAGAAGCGCGTGGCGGAGGACAGGCCCGATTGCTACTGGCTATACATCGTGTCGAACTGCGGGAGCGAGTCGCCCTTGCTGAACGAGCCGATTCCAAACCCATCGAAGATGCCGTGGATAGAGGTCAAGAAGGTTGAACACTATTACCTCACGCTGTCGGCCATCAGCGTCGCTTCGACCGACCCGAAGCTTTATCCGGATGGCGACAAGAAAAGTTGAAGCAGAGGGACCGGGCGCTAAATGATACCGAAGGAGTGCAAGCGGCTAGCAGAGGTGGATTTTCCCATCGCGGTGGTGAGCCAACAAGCTACCCGTGAAAAGTCTATTCGCCACGGACATCCCAGCACTTTGCATCTATGGTGGGCGAGGCGGCCCTTGGCCGCTTGTCGTGCCATGCTGTTGGCACTTCTTCTTCCAGACCCCTGTGACCCTCTTTGTCCGCAGGAGTTCAAGACCAGAGCGCGAAACATTCTCACTCGAATCCAAGGCAAGATTGGCTCTCGTGACAGCAACCTCCGAGCAGAGTTGTTGAAATTTATCGCGATGAGCAGCAACTGGGATAATTCATCCAATTCAACCGTTCTGGAAGCTGCTCGTGGGCTCATTCGCGCCGCTTATGTCGGTGAGGATTCTCCATTGGTCGTTGATACATTTTCAGGTGGGGGTTCTATCCCGCTTGAGGCATTGCGTCTCGGATGCGATGCTTTTGCCAGCGACTTAAATCCAGTAGCATGTCTGATTTTGCGAACCCTGCTGCAAGAAGCTCCGAGGTTGGGGGAGACCTCCGTTGCCGAGATTCGACAGGCTGCAAAAGACATTCGGAAGACCGTCTCTGACGAGCTTGCGCCTTTTTATCCGAAGGACGACAACGGCTCCACGCCGATTGCTTACCTGTGGGGTCGCGTTGTCACGTGTGACACCTGCGGAATTGATGTGCCGCTCATGCGCTCGCTATGGCTTAGCAAGAAGACTGGCCGAAAGCGGGCACTCAGATACTCCGTCATTCGTACTACTGCTCGACCGCAGGTTCGGTTTGAGGTCTTCGAACCGAAAACAGATTCTGAGCTTCAAGACGGATTCGTTTTCCGGGGCAAAGGCGTCTGTCCGAACTGCCACAGCGTCCTCAGCCCGGAACGTGTTCGCGCTCAGTTGAAGGAGCAGAACGGTGGGGCAGACGTGCTTCTCGACTCTGAAGGACGCCGAGTGTCTGGGGCCTTGTTATTTGCTGTCGTGCTGACGGACCCTGCAAGTCCAGGACGGCATTTCAGAACGGCGGAAAAAAGAGACTACCAAGCGATTGCGAAGTGCAAACGGTTCTTGGACTCAAACTGGTCTTCGATATCACCGTTTGTCCCTGATGAACAAATAAACCCCAAACGTCCTTCCCCCAATGCCCGTGGGCTATCGGCGGTGACCCGCGCAGGAGTAGTCCGGTTTTCCGATTTGTTCACAATGCGCCAGAAGGTTGCTCTTACCTCAATCGGTAAACAGGTCAGGAAACTTTTTGAACGTGGTTTATCCGATGCGACGGGAATTGTTGCAGCTTTGGCACTGAGCCGCTGCACCGATAGAAACTCTAGTCTGACCAGATGGGATGTCAGCAGCGACAACATCGGAAGCACATTTTCTCGGCAGGCATTGCAAATGGTGTGGGATTTCGCTGAGGTAAATCCCTTTGGAGGAAGCAGCGGCGACTGGAACGGACTGCTCAGCGCAATCGAAGATGTATTACGAGAAGTGGCGAGAAACATTGGCAACTGTGCTGAGGTCGAAAACGCAGATGCCATTCAATGCCCAATTCCGGACTCTTCCGCTGACGTGTGGTTTACCGACCCTCCGTATTACGACGCCATTCCCTACGCTGACCTCTCTGACTATTATTACGTGTGGCTGAGGCGCATTCTTCCTTCGCGAATTCTTGTACAACGATTCGAATCGGATTCCGGCCTGACACCAAAGTCCAGAGAGTGCGTCTGGAATCAGTCGTATGAGGTAAATGGCCGACCGAAAGACGGACGATTTTTTGAGGAGACACTCTCAAAAGCATTCGCCGAAGGTCGTCGGATACTGCGGGGAGACGGCATCGGTTGTGTCGTTTTTGCCCATAAATCAACTGAAGGATGGGAAGCACTTCTTGGCGCAATCAAGGATGCCGGTTGGGTTGTTACGGCATCTTGGCCAATCACAACTGAGATGGCCAATAGGCTTGTTGCGCATGACACCGCATCGCTCGCTGGCAGTGTTCATCTAGTTTGCCGCCCACGAATGGGGGATTCAACCGGTGATTGGAGCGAAGTGCTTCGTGAATTACCTCACAGAGTTGGGACTTGGATAGATAGATTGCAATCCGAAGGTGTACGAGGTGCAGACCTTGTATTCGCCTGCATTGGCCCTGCAATGGAGGTCTATAGTCGTTACCGCCGCGTAGAGGATGCCGAAGGCCGCGAGATTCCTCTCGGCGGGGACCCAACCGCCACAGAACCATACAAGCGCGGATTCCTCGCCTACGTGTGGGAGACCGTTGGTCGCCTCGCGCTTGAACAGGTCCTGGGCACGGCGGAGGCACAGGCTCGGAACGGCGGGGCTGGGGCTCTGGAGGAGGATTCCCGGCTGACCGCGCTGTTCCTATGGACGTTGCAGAGCACGGAAGCAGCATCGAACGGCCCTGATGCCGATGCGGACGACAAGGCAGATAACGATGAGGACGAAGAGGAAACGCCGAAAAAGAAAAAGGCGGGATTCACGCTGATTTATGATGTAGCCCGTCGCTTCGCGCAGCCGCTCGGCATCCACCTCGATAAATGGGAAGGACGTATCATCGAGACCGACAAGGGCATAGTTCGCCTGCTCCCGGTTATGGAGCGTGGCAAGCAGCTATTCGGGGAGGCTGACGCCTCGGCCATCTCCCGCAGGATTGAGCGGGACGTAAAGGCGAGCCTCAATTACACATTTGCGTTCATGCAGGATGTCGGTGCGGCTCCGGAAATCAAGCCTCGCGGACGGGGCAAAGGAAATGTGACTACCGCGACGGGCGCAGCCGTTGCGCAAGCGCCCTCCCCACAGACCGTAACCACGCTCGACCGCCTTCACGCGGCCATGCTCCTTCAGTCCGGCGGCCAGGCAAACGGCCTTCGTGCGCTGCTGCGGGAGGAAATCCAACGTGGCCCGGACTTCCTGCGGCTGGCGAACGCTCTTTCCGCCCTGTACCCAAAAGACAGCGAAGAAAAGCGGCTGCTTGATGCCATGCTGCTGGCGGTGCCTCGATAAGCGATGCGAACTATCTGGCAGGTCGGTGGAGGAATGTCGGGGAGCCCCTACGCCGGGCTTCTCATCAAGCACGGGCTTGCCCTGATTGGGCCGGGCGACCCCGGCAAGTGGAGCTCTGACCGAAGCGATGAGGACTACGACGGCGGGTGGGTTCGCCGCTTCGCCACCGAGCCACAGCCAGGCGATGTAGTGCTGCTGCGAATCGGTAGCGACCGGGTTGTCGCAGTCGGGATTATCGCCAGCGAGTACCAGTACCTTGAACAGTTTGATGACGTACACGGGTGGGATTTGCAGCATGCACGCCGCGTTCGTTGGAGGGTGCTCCCAAGTTCCCAAGTTTTTCCCAGCCGTGTATTCGGGGCTAATCCCCCAAGATTCTCACGGGTGAACTCCGATGAGGTCATCCGGTTCGCCAATGAAGTCATGGCGGTTGAGCTTGACGCATGGCAGAGTGCGCCCCTGCCGAGCTTGCCTCCTCCGGAAGCTGTGTGGGATAGCCCTCCCCCATGGCTGAACGGTCTCATTGGACTCGCTCAGGACTGGTCACGAATGATTTGGCAGGAGCAGAGCTTCCGAGGGTTTCCCAGCGAAGACGAAATGCTGGTGCATTTCGTTATCCCGCTTTTTCGCGGCATGGGCTGGCCGCAGGAGTTGCTGGCGGTTAAATGGAATTACGTCGACTTAGCGGTTTTTCGCTCGCTTCCACGGCTCCCGGAAAACTGTTGTCTCGTGGTGGAAGCGAAGAGGCTCGGCATTGGCGCTGAGAGCGCACTCCAGCAGGCGGTCGAGTATTCTAAGAAGCTGCACGAGGGCTGCGATGTCCTGCTCACGGACGGCTTCCGATATCGGCTCTACGGTGGTGCTGGGGATTTCCAGCCTGTTGCATATGCCAACCTCCTTGCGCTGAAAGCTAGTGGAGCCAGTCTGCTTGAGCGATTGTACTATCGACCGAATGCGGTACCAGCGGTCGCAGGCAGTTAATTTCAGTATGGCTTAAGAGAGATGCATCCATGGAACCTTGGTACAAGAACACTGTTCCCCGTGCCGAAGTGCGCGAGGGCCGCTCATTCAATCCTGACGAGTTCGCCATCGCGCTGGAGCAGGTCGTCGTGGGTAAAGGCCCGGACGATTATCGCAAGCCGGAGAAGTTCTTCTCCCGCACCTGCTTCACCCGCGCCCTGCGCGAGCACATGGGCATGGTCCTGCGCCGTCTGGCCGGGCGGACAGAGAACTCCGCCCCGGTGATGACGCTCGTGACCCAGTTCGGCGGCGGCAAGACCCACACCCTCACCGCGCTTTACCACCTGGCGAAATCCGGCGACAAGCTGAGGCTTGACCATGGCGTGGCGCAACTGCTCTCCGATGCCGGGCTCAGCGACGTGCCGACCGCCAAGGTCGCGGTATTTGTGGGCAACGCTTGGGACGGGGGCAAGGGGCGCGAGACGCCGTGGATTGACATCGCCCGCCAGCTTGCCGAGGACGAGGGTGTCAAGGCGCTCGGCCCTTCCGCACAGGAGATTCCTCCCGGCACAACCGCCATCGGCAAGCTCATCGAGGTCGCAGGCGGCTCCGTGCTAATCCTCTGTGACGAGGTGCTCAACTACATCAACCGCTATCGCGGGGAGGATGCGGAAAAGTTCCATTCATTCATCCAGAACCTGACCGTGGCGATGACCGGCACGCAACGGTCGGCGGCGGTCATCAGCCTGCCTCGCAGCCAGGTGGAGATGACCGATTACGACAGCCAGTGGCAGGAAAAGATAAACAAGGTCGTGCGCCGGGTCGCCAAGGACCTCATCGCCAACGATGAAGCTGAAATCAGCGAGGTCGTGCGAAAACGGCTATTCGAGGACTTAGGCTCAGAGAGAGTCAGGAAAGCGGTAGCGAAGGCATACGCGGACTGGTGCTTCGAGCGCCGCACCCAGCTTCCGCCCGAATGGACGGCGGTGGACACCGCCACGACCGAGGCGAAGGCACGAGAATTCCTCCGGTCCCGGTTCGAGGCGTGCTACCCGTTCCACCCTGCGACCATCTCGGTATTCCTCCGGAAGTGGCAAGCCCTGCGGCAGTTCCAGCAGACCCGTGGGGCGCTGGCGATGCTCGCGCAATGGATTTCCTATGCCGATGCCGAAGGGCAACGCACGAGACGCAACGAGGCGCTGATTACACTCGGCTCGGCCCCGCTGGAGTCGCCCAACTTCCGTGCCACCGTTCTCGGCCAGCTTGGCGAAAGTCGGCTGCTGAACGCCATCGAGACCGACATCGCGGGCCAGAACAGCCATGCGCGTGCGCTTGACGCCGACACCACCGGCCCTCTGCGCGACATTCACCGCCGAGTGGCAACGGCAATCCTGTTCGAGTCATCGGGAGGGCAGACCGACAAGTTCGCGCATTCGCCCGAGCTTCGGTTCGCGCTGGGCGAGCCGGGCATTGAGACCACCTCCATCGACAACGCCGCGACGCAAATGGAGGGGCGTGGATTCTTCATCCGCAAGAAAGGCTCGGACGGGTTCCAGTTTGGGTTTAAGCCGACGCTGAAGAAGGTCGTCAACGACCGCCGCGCCTCGCTGGAAGAAGATGAGGTTCTGGCAGAGACCCTGAAAATCGTGCAGAGGGAATTTGAGCGCGGCAAGGCGCTTCCGATTATTCCTTTCCCGGAAGACGGCACATCCGTGCAGGACACGAACAAGCTTTCGCTGGTCGTGCTCGGCCCCGAGCAGGAGTGGGCGGAGAAAGGCGACCTGCGCCAGACCATATATGAATGGACTCGCAATCGCGGCAACTCGCCGCGCCTGTATCCTGGGTCGCTTATCTGGTGCGTCCGCAAGGAGGGGCGCGACCTCAGGAACAAGGTCGAGATTCTGCTCGCCTGGCGGAACGTCCAGCGCGATTATCTTGATGGGACGCTTGCCGGGGATTTCGACAAATCCGACAGTGAGGAAATCAATGCTCGCCTCCGCGATGCCGAGGAGGCCGCACGGGATGAAGTGTGGGCCAGCTACCGCTATGTGGCGCTGTACGACACGAAAGCCGAGTCGGGGTTGACCGTCATCGACTTGGGCGCGGGGCATGCGAACTCGGGCGAGACTCTGACCGGGCGTGTCATCAGCACCTTGAAATCACGCGCATTGCTGAATGACTCGCCAGGAGCTGGCTACCTGGAGCGCCGGTGGCCGGAGCCGTTCAAGAAGACGGGCGCATGGCCGATTTCCGCTTTGCGGCAGGCGTTTCTCAACGGCACCATGGAGCGCCTCCTTGAACCCGACACGTACATCAAGAACAAGCTTCCCGAGTTCGTCCTGCGCGGGAACTTCGGGTACGCATCCGGCGCACAGGGCAGCGGCTACTCGCGGGTCTGGTTCAAGGAACTGCTGCCGCAGGAGGAAATCAGCTTCGACTCCGATGTGTACCTGCTGCTGCCGAAGGTGGCGCAAGAGCTAAAGGCCGGAGCCGCCCAGCCCGTTGCTGTCGGGACCGAGGAGCCTCCCGCACCGGTACCGACGACCAGTGGCCCATTGTTCACTCCCTCGACCACAGCCGGGGAGCCGGAACCGGGGATACCCACATCGCACCAGCGCACCGTCACGATACGGGGCGAGATACCGACCGAGGTATGGAACCGTTTGGGGCGCACGCTGATACCGAAGCTAAAGTCTGGAACCGAGCTATCAGTTGCACTGAACGTGTCGGTTCAAGTCGAAGGGAACACGGCGCAAGGCTTCCAGCAGGAGCTAATGCAAATACTGCGGGACTTGAACCTTGCCGATACGGTCAAAGTCGAAATCAAGTAAGCCGTGCGAATGCCGTTCTCGGCAAGCCCGCTGACGGCGGTAGCATTCGCTCTCTCTTTTTGTCGCTGGCCTGAAATGGAGATAAATATCTGCCCTGATTGGGTCTTGGCGAAGCTCGGGGTGCCGCTCCAAGCCCGAGTTCACGTTGCGCTCCTGCTGTCCGCGCTTGCCGCATTGGCTGCGGCACCTGTCCTGATTCACATACCACATATTTGCTTGATGAAGACCTTGCTTGGACCCCCATGCCCCGGTTGTGGTGTCTTGCACGCGCTAGCAGCGGCTGTGCACGGTCACCTGGCAGCGGGATGGCAGGCGAATCCAGCGGGGGTGGGCCTCGCCCTTCTGTTCGGTTTCCAAATTTCTGCGAGGCCAGTTGCAATTGCGTCGGCGCGGGCTGGCGGATTTGTGTCTTGTGTGTCGAGGCATGGCTCACAGGCGGTGCTGGCTTTATTGATGACTGTTTGGCTGCTGAGACTGATTTGCGGAGGACGCTGATGGCGGCGATTTCATGTCCGAAATGCAACACCATAACTGAGCGGTCAGGCTACCCGGCGTGGGTAATCATTGTGGCCATCTGTCTATTTCCAGTTGGCTTGCTTGCCCTCCTTGCTGGCCGAAAGCCGACGACATGCGGCAACTGCCGCTTCACTTGGCAAGCATAATGCTGCGGCTGCGAACTGCAACCAGGACACGCAGACCTCCAAAACCAGCATCACCTAACCATGCCAAATCCCCAGCCCGGAACCTATGCCCTCGTGCTTGCAACGAGCACGGCTGCCCCCGTCCGCGTCGGGCGGCTTGGCGAACTGCAACTCCGCTCCGGCTTTTATGTGTACATCGGCAGCGCCCATGGCCCTGGGGGCCTCCGCGCCCGACTTGCGCATCATCTGGAGCCGAGCAGCCGCCCCCACTGGCACATTGACTACCTGAGGACACACGCCAATCCGGAAGAGGTCTGGTGCTGCTATGACCCTCGCCCGTGGGAGCACGAGTGGGCACAGCGCCTCGGCACGCTGCCGGGGGCGTCCATCCCCCTGGCCGGGTTCGGGGCGTCGGACTGCGCGTGCGAGTCGCACCTGTATTTCTTCAAGGGCCGCCCGTCGCGGGCTGCCTTCGCCCGGAGCCTGCGGGCGTTCGACCGCAGCCATCCTCCCGTGCTGCTCCTTGGGCTGAAGTAGATTACTCGTGTCGCCCCCGGCGAACCCAGGCGGCGCGTCGCCGTGCGCGGTGCGGCCGCCCGCTGGCAAGCTGGGGGAGCGAGGCATTGCGGCGAGGAGATGTTGCCGCAGCTCCTGCCCTTCACATGTGCTGAGTTCGCCCGCTGCGGCCTTTGGTCCGGCCACAGCCTTCCGCTTTCCGGGGTGAGCAAGCAGTTCGGGGCAGCCCTCGCGGGCGGGGGGAATCGGGATTTCAGCCACGCTCGGAAGTGCGAAGCGCGGCTACATACTCCTTTGACAGGTCAAACCCTATGTCCAGGTGTGGGGCTATGCGCTTGAAGCCCACGAACTGATAGCACAGCAATTGCAGCCCCGAGAAGGTCCCTTCCATTGATTTCAGGGTGTACCTCTTGTCCGGGTCGTTTACGCTGATTCCCTTCGTTCCCAATGCGGCGATTTCGTATGCGCACCGCTGGATTTCAGCGTGGCTCATCTTGGAGAACTTCTCGATGGCCGAAAGGCAATACATCACAGCGTCAGGCCGGACCCCGCCAATTCCCGCCTCCTTGAAGCTGCTTTCCGCAATCCGGGACAGGGCTCTCCGGGCCGACTCGGCAACCGGGTTTCCCGGATTGATTTCAATTGCCTTCCGGTAAGCTGCGTCTGCCTCGACGGTCTTGTCCTGGGATTCCAGGGCTTGGCCAAGGTTCATCCAGGACTGCTGGTCTTCCGGCAGGATGGCTGTCGCTATGCGAAGGTATTCCGTCGCCCTTGCTGCATCCCTGCCCGATGCCAGGAGGCAGGCGGCCAGGTTGCGGAGCGCGTAAGGATTGTCAGGCTCCTCCCCCACGGCCTCCTCCAGGACGCTCGCCGCCACCTCCCATTGGCGCTTCCGCGAGAGGGCAACTCCCAGGGCCACCTTGGCGTTCGTGAAGGCAGGGCGGATTTCGATGGCTTTCCTCAGGTGCTCCTCGGCCTCGTCAAGCTCCCCGGTGTCGCTCAGCGCCATGCCCAAGTTGTAGCGGACGGCTGCGTCCTTCTCCCTTGAAGGAAGCAGGAACCGCAGCAACTGGATGCCTTCCTGGTACTCCCCGTCGCGGAGCTTCTTTATGATTTCGCCGAGCGCATCCGCCTTGTCGGGGCTCGCTTTCCACGAAACCCGTATCTTGTCGTCCTCCACGGAGATGTCATGCCAGCCCGCGAATGCCTCAAGGTTCCGCTCGAAGAACCAGCGAACCTGGTCCTTGAACTCCTGCGACCCTGGTTGACGGGCGGGCTCGGGAAGCAATCCTGCGTCAAAGTCCTCAGGCGCAATCTCAAAAACGTAAACGTCGTCCGTGCTCATCATCTACCCGTCCGTCCTGTGGGGAATCCAGCGATACCACCCATCCAGGCCAACTTCCGCTGCCCAGGAATCCACGAGGTTCCGGTCCTCGGAAGGCATGCTCCCCACCTGCTCAACAATCCGAATCAATGTCTCCCCTTGGGGCAAGAACCCGGTTGACTTGTATGGCAGCGAGATGGAGTCGTCGGCGAGGGACTTCGCCCAATACAGGGCAAACGCTGCGTTCATCGCCGCATTCGCCCTGAATACCATCCGTGGCACCTGCCGTTTTACCTCAGGGCTCAGCGCCCGCGAATTGTCGCGGAGCTGCGCCTTGGCACCCGCAACTTGCAGCAACCGGAGCTCCGGGTATTCCTGGAACAGCCAATCATCAATTCTCATGCCAATTGGCATGGACCTGAGCTGCGTCATCAGGCCGCCGAGAAGCATGTCCTTCAGTTGCGAGGCCGCCGGGTTGTCCTTCAGCAGGGACGCCATCCTTGCAGGGGCGTCGGGGCTTGCCTCGAAATCGAACCTTTGTTCGGGGGGATTCTCATAAATGCGGATGGCAAAGCCGCACTGAAAGCAAATGAAGTAATCGGGAGTCCCGCTGGGAGTTGGCCTGTACCGGAGCTTGTGCATCGGCGCAGGGCCGCGAGCGATTTGGATGTGGGAAATGACTGGAAGCGAGCGGTCTTCTTCCATGTGGACAGGCTTGCCGGTCAGGCGCTCTGCCCTTTGTATGATTTCCTTCGTGCATGGAAGCATGCTTACCTCAGTCCCGCCAATGCTCGCTCTGCAATTTCCATCCAGCTACTGGAAGAATTCTCCGTCGCCTTATCCATGAAGTATACGCAGCAGCCTTCCGTTCCGCCAGCCAATAGAGGTTGGTGGGTGTTCTCTGAAAGCTGACGAAGTCCTCGCGAGGCCGTCGAACGATGAAGCCCGCCGATTCGTTTTTGTTGCCCTCCCAACGGCGGTTCTCGGGGCTCTAAGCAAGGTCTTTTCGAACCGGCGATGTATTCACAGGGTGGCATTGCGGCCTCCCAACAGGGGCTCCTGCGCAACCCCGTTTCCAGCACGGCACCAAATCCAGTGCGTCAGCCCCGGTCGGCGGCTGGCTGGCCCCGGCTCTTCCCGCCCCCGTACTCCTTCACATCGCCGTCCACCGCGACTGCAACAAACCTGTTCGCCTGCACATCCTTGAACTGCACGACCTGATGGCCGCTCCGGGCAAGCTGGCCCCACCGGCTCGGCTTCTCTGGGTTCTGCTCAATCGCTGCGTACTGTCGGCCTCCCATGACGAAGGTTACGGTTTTGAGGCCCTGTCTGCTGGTGCGGCGGACGGGAAGCCGTTTGCCCTCCACCTCGACCTCATCGGCGCTCAACAACTGCCGTGCGACGAAACGTAACAGAGATGTGTCAAGCATGGTTCAATTCCTCGGGTCACCGGGTAATCACCACTACCTTTTCGGAGCGGGCTGGACCTTGTGGAATTGCGCTTCTTTGGGGGATTGAGAGTGGAAGAAACCTCGCACGCCATCCCTTAGATTCTCGACCATTGAGCCGGTCTCCGCCACGGCTGCTCCTTTTTCCCCACCGCAGAGCCACACCCAGTGCAGATGTAATCGAAGATTTCTTTGTCGAGCAGCACCAGGAAAAGGCGCTTTCGCACTGGCATGGCACGTTTGCAGGTCGGGCAGAAGAGCAGGCTCGCCTCCAAGTCTTCAAAATCCTTTTGTTGCTCCGGCGGCGTCATCGGAATCGGGACCCCTCAAGCTTGTCTTGCCTCTCGCACCATCATTTTGCCGAAGTTTTGGCCCAGCAGCAACGCCGGAAACGCCCGGACGACACCCGCGTGCGTGCGCCCGACTGGAGCAGGCTTTCCCACCCACGAACCCCGGCCGCCGCAGCCCCTCTGCGGTTTCTGCCATTAGTCAGACGATAAGCTCAGAATCCCCCAGAAAATCCGATTCCACGCTGTATGATACAAGTGGGGGATACTGAGTCTTCCGCCAGATTCCCACCTGAGGCTGTCGAGCATGCCGGAAGCCGCAAGGATGCGCCCGGCAGCCCGAACCCAATCTTGAGCACAAGGAGCCGCCCGAATGCCACGAGCCGCAATCTACGCCCGAGTCAGCACGCCCGAACAATGTCTCGACAATCAGCTATACGACCTGCGGGAGATGGCGTCACGCCGTGGTTACGAGGTTGTCCACGAGTACACCGACGTCGGCTCCGGCTGCAAGGCCCGGCGTGCGGGCCTCGATGCGCTGCTCGCCGACGCCCACCGCCGCAGGTTCGACATCGTCCTGGTGGCGGCGTTCGACCGTGTCGCAAGGTCGGTCAAGCATTTCCTGACGGTCGTGGACGAGCTGAACGACCTCGGGATTGAGTTTGTCTCGGCCCGCGAAAACATCGACACCTCGGGGGCTATGGGGCGGATGTTCGTCACCATCATCGGCTGTATCGCCGAGCTGGAGCGGAGCCTAATCGTGGAGAGAATCAAGGCCGGGATGCGTCGGCGTCGGCTGGAAGGACTGCCCATGGGCCGCGCCCCTCTCGCCATCGACCGCGGGGCGTTGGTGCGCGACCGCCGCTCCGGGATGTCGCTGACCGCAGTGGGGAAGAAGTACGGCGTAAGCCGCGCCAGCGTTGTGCGGTTCACCCGTGATTCCATGAAAGGAGAATGTGCCGGGGTCGCGCGACTCCAGCCAGTGATGACGCAAGCGCCGGTCGAATGCGTGGCCTAATGCCAGAAGACGGTTTCTCGCATGCAGCGCTCCCAAGGCACATTTTTTGTCGGAGGTAAAAGCTTATGACAGATTCCACAGCCGCCCTGCCCGAGGCCATCGAATGCCCGCTCTGCCTTGGCAAGGGCGAGCTCAGCCGCACGGAAGTGCTTGAGCGGCTGGGCATGAAGGACTTTGCCCGCGTAGCCCAGCTAAGCGCAGAGGAAGCCATCCGGCTCATCCTGAAGAAGGAGAAGGATGCCGAGCAGGCCCGCTGGGCGAAGTTCGACACGGAGCTGGCAAGGCGGGTCGCCGAGGTCACGGGCAAGCACAGTGCCGAATTGCAGAAGCTTCAGGCGGAGAAGAGCGAGATTGCCGCCCGCCTGAAGGGAATCGAAAAAACCGCCTCCGCCACGCTGGACAACGCGAGGCAGGAGGAGAGGCTGGCCGCCGAGAGGGAGCTTCAGAAGCAGCTTGCCGTACTGACGAAACGAATTGTGGAGCTTGAGGCCGCGCAGAATCTGTCCCACGAACAGAGAGAGACCGAGGTGATGAAGGCAAAGACCGAGCTTGAAGCGGCATTGAACACCGAGAAGGCAAAGGCGAACGACCTGAGCCGCCAGGCAAAGGACTACTTCCAGGAAATAAGTGGTCTCCGCGACCGCAATCAACAGCTTGAGGCCGAGATGGCGAAAGTGGCCCGTGTCGGGAAAAGGGAGGAAATGGACTTTGCCGAGGAGGCGCGGTCGTGGCCGGGCATCTGGGTTGGCGAGAAGCTTCCGCGCAACGGCGATTACCTGATGGCCTTCAGCGATGCGGCCGGGAACGCCCTTGAGCCCCGCATGGTCGTGGACAACAAGGACAAGGCAACAGTCGCCGAGGCCGACGTCAGGAAGCTGGTCCGGGACGCCAGGGAGCGCAAGCTTCCCGTCGCGGTGCTGGTGACGCGGGAAGAATCGCAGTTGCGGCACGTTGACCGGCAGTGCCGCTGGGGACAGGAGGA